>CDZE01028976.1_pt1 | contig 160553 bp, 123 predicted proteins | sample 557341 | NCBI WGS metagenome assembly CDZE01 (sample SAMEA3182109, study PRJEB8094) | gut metagenome | biome: human; feature: gut; material: Stool; isolation source: human stools | place: Canada | collected 2013-04-23
AGGTCGATCGAACGCTGGGCCTCGTTGCCGGCGGCCACCTCCCTGTACAGCTCTTCGAAGACGGGCTTCGTGGCGTCGCGGAACTTCTTCCACCAGTCCAGCGCGCCGCGCTGGGCCGTGGTCGAACAGTTGGCGTACATCCAGTCCATGCCGTTCTCCGAGACCAGCGGCATGAGCGACTGGGTCAGCTCCTCGACCGTTTCGTTGAAGGCCTCCGAGGGGGTGTGGCCGTTGGCGCGCAGCGTGTCGTACTGGGCGGCGAAGATGCCCTGGATGGCGCCCATCAGCGTGCCGCGCTCGCCCGTGAGGTCGGAGTAGACCTCGCGCTTGAAGTCGGTTTCGAACAGGTAGCCCGAACCCACGCCGATGCCCAGCGCCACGACGCGTTCGAAGGCGCGGCCTGTGGCGTCCTGGAACACCGCATAGCTCGAATTGAGTCCGCGGCCCTGGAGGAACATGCGCCGCAGCGAGGTTCCCGAGCCTTTCGGGGCGATCAGGATCACGTCCACGTCGGCCGGGGGCACGATGCCCGTGCGCTCCTTGTAGGTGATGCCGAAGCCGTGGGAGAAATAGAGGGCCTTGCCCGGCGTGAGGTGCTTTTTGATTGAAGGCCATACGGCGATCTGCCCGGCGTCGGAGAGCAGGTACTGGATGATCGTGGCGCGCTCGGCGGCCTCCTCGATGCCAAAAAGCGTCTGGCCCGGAACCCAGCCGTCGGCTACGGCCTTGTCCCAGCTCGCGGAGCCTTCGCGCTGGCCCACGATGACCCTGAATCCGTTGTCGCGCAGGTTGAGCGACTGTCCGGGGCCTTGCACGCCGTAGCCGATGACGGCGATGGTCTCGTCCTTGAGTGTTTCGAGCGCTTTTTCCAGAGGGAACTCCTCGCGGGTTACGACGTTCTCTTCGACGCCGCCGAAATTGATCTTTGCCATGATTTTCGTGATTTTGAGTTTGTTATATGTTCTGAAAGTTATTTTTCGCTTTTGCTCCCTTCTTCATCGGATTCGGCCCTTAAACGGTCGATTTCTTCAAGGTACTCGTTCAGCAGCTCGCGCCGCGACTTGATGATGGCCACCGTGCCGCTGCGCACGAACTGCTGTACGCCGTAGGGTTGCAGCAGGCGGAACAACGCCTGCGTGTCGGCCTTGTGGCCGGTCTTCTCGACGACGATGTAGTCCTCGTCGATCTCCAGAATGCGGACGTTGTGTTCCCTGACGAGTTGTTCGACGCCCCGGCTGCGGGTCACCTTGTAGAGGGCGATCTCCTGCTGCACGACCTCGTCGGGGGTGTAGACGAAGGTCTTCAGCACGTCGATCTTCTTCTCGACCTGCCGCACGAGTTTGTTGACCTGATCGGGTGTGGTGCGGACCACGATGGTGAATTTGTGGATGCCCTGCAACGCCGATTCTGAGGTCGTGAGGCTTTCGATGTTCACGTCGCGGCAGGTGAAGACGGTGGTGATCTGGCTCAGCAGGCCCACCTTGTTCTCCGAAAACACGGTGATGATGTATTCCTGTTCCATACGCTGTTTCGTTTTATTCGAACCGGATTTCCGATACCGGGGCGCCCGCTGGGACCATCGGGAAAATGTTCTCTTCGCCCTCGACGCGCACCTCCAGCAGGAAGGCGCCTTCGGAGGCCTTCATGGCGGCGATGGCCTCGTCGAGTTCCTCGCGCCGTTCGACGCAGCGGTACGAAAGGCCGTTGCCGCGGGCGATCAGCCCGAAATCGGGGTTGACCATCTCCGTAAAGGAGTAGCGGCGGTCGTAGAACAGCTCCTGCCATTGGCGCACCATGCCGAGGAACGAGTTGTTCAGCAGGACGATTTTCACGGGGATCTTCGACTGGAAGATCGTGCCCAGCTCCTGAATGGTCATTTGCAGGCCGCCGTCGCCGGCGAAAAGGACGACTTCGCGGTCGGGGGCGCCCAGCTTGGCCCCGATGGCCGCCGGAAGTCCGAATCCCATCGTGCCGAGACCGCCCGAGGTGACCACGCTGCGCGTGCGGCGGAATCCGAAATAGCGTGCGGCGTTCATCTGCTGCTGGCCTACGTCGGTCACCAGCACTGCGTCGTTGCGGTAAGCCCGGGCCACGGCGGCGACCGCCTCGCCCATGCGGATACGCCCCTCGGCGGGATGCACGGCCTTGCGGATGACGGCTTCGTATTCGATCTTGTCGCAGGTCCTGAACCCTGCGATCCATTCGCTGTGGTCGCGTTTGCGGATACGCTCGGTGAGGAGCGGCAGGGAGCGTTTCACGTCGCCCACGACCGCCACGTCGGCCGGGATGATCTTGCCGATCTCCGCAGGGTCGATCTCCAGGTGGATCACCTTGGCGTTGGCGCCGAAATGAGCCGGGTTCCCCGTCACGCGGTCGTCGAAGCGCATGCCCACGGCCACGAGCAGGTCGCACTCCTGGTTTTTGATGTTGGGTCCGTAGTTGCCGTGCATGCCCAGCATGCCCACGTTTTGCGGATGGTCGGTCGGCAGGGCCGAGAGGCCCAGCAGGGTCGAGGCGGCGGGCATGCCGCTCTTGTCGAGCAGCGCCCGCAGCTCGGCTTCGGCGTTGCCCAGGATGACGCCCTGACCCACCATGACCAGCGGACGGCGGGCCTCGTCGATCAGCCGTGCGGCCTGGTCGATGCGTTCCGCATCGGGTGCGGGCGAGGGGAGGTAACTGCGGATCGAGGTGATTTTTTCGTAGCGGAACGGAGCTGTTCCGCACTGTGCGTCCTTCGTGATGTCGACCACGACGGGACCCGGACGGCCCGAACGGGCGATGTAGAAGGCTTTGGCGATGGCCGCGGGAATGTCTTCGGTGCGCTTGACCTGGCAGTTCCATTTGGTGACGGCCTGCGTGATGCCGACGAAATTGGTCTCCTGGAAGGCGTCGGTCCCCAGCAGCGTCGAGCCGACCTGCCCGGTGACGAGCACCAGCGGCGTGGAGTCCATCAGCGCGTCGGCCAGCCCCGTCACGGTGTTCGTGGCGCCGGGGCCGGAGGTCACGAGGCAGACCCCGACGCGGCCGCTGACCCGGGCGTAGCCCTGTGCGGCGTGTACGGCGCCCTGCTCGTGGCGCACGAGGATGTGGCGCAGACGGTCGCGGTAGTCGTAAAGCGCGTCGTAAACGGGGATGATAGCGCCTCCGGGGTAGCCGAAGAGGGTATCTACCCCCTCGTGCAGAAACGATTCGATCAGGGCCTTCGATCCCGTCATCGAGGGGTCGGAGGCCGTGCGTCGGTCTTCGGACCGGGCGGATTGGGAGGTATTCATGGTAAGAGCGGTTTCTATTCTTCGTCGATAATACGTACGGCTCCCTTGTCGGCCGAACTGACCAGCCGTGCATAGGCGCGCAGCGACGCCGGAACGCGGCGGTCACGGTCGGCGGGGCGGAAGCGCTCCTGTGCGGCCATGCGGGCGGCGATCTCCGCGTCGTCGGCCAGAAGGCGGATCGAACGGCGGGGGATGTCGATTTCGATCTCATCGCCCGTGCGGACGACGGCGATCTCCCCGCCCGAGGCGGCCTCCGGCGAGACGTGGCCGATCGAAAGCCCCGAGGTTCCGCCCGAGAAGCGTCCGTCGGTGATCAGCGCGCAGGCCTTGTCGAGGTGTTTCGACTTGAGGTACGACGTGGGGTAGAGCATTTCCTGCATGCCCGGGCCGCCCTTGGGGCCTTCGTAGCGGATGACGACCACTTCGCCCGGCTGCACCTCGTCGGCGAGGATGCCGTTCATGGCCTGCTCCTGCGATTCGTAGACCCGCGCCGGTCCGCGGAAGACGAACAGTTTTTCGTCCACACCGGCGGTTTTCACCACACAGCCCGAGCGGGCGATGTTGCCCGTCAGCACGGCCAGTCCGCCGTCGCGGAAATAGGCGTGCTCCGCGTCGCGGATGCAGCCCGTGGCGCGGTCCGTGTCCGGTTCGTCGTAATAGGAGTGCTGGGCGCCGAGTTCGCGGCTGTAATGGCCGGCCGGGGCGCTCAGCGCCCGGCGACGGGCGGCGTCGGTGACTGCCGGGCTGAGGATGTCGCAGGCCGTGATCGCTTCACCCAGCGTGCGTCCGTCGACGCGCAGCGCCGAGGTGTCGAGCAGTCCGGCGCGGTCGAGTTCGCCCAGAATGGCGAAGATGCCTCCGGCGCGGTTGACGTCCTGGATGTGGTAGTGCGAGTTGGGTGCGACCTTGCAGAGCACCGGAACCCGGCGCGAAAGGCGGTCGATGTCCTGCATCGTGAAGTCCACTTCCGCCTCGTGGGCCACGGCCAGCAGGTGCAGGACCGTGTTGGTCGAGCCGCCCATGGCGATGTCGAGCGACATGGCGTTTTCGAAGGCGGTTTTCGTGGCGATCGAGCGCGGAAGCACCGAATCGTCGCCCTTGAAATAGTAGCGTTCGGCGTTGCGGACGACGAGCGCCGCGGCGTCCTCGAACAGCCGGCGGCGGTTGGCGTGCGTGGCTACGATCGTGCCGTTGCCCGGCAGCGAGAGGCCCAGCGCTTCGGTGAGGCAGTTCATCGAGTTGGCCGTGAACATGCCCGAGCACGATCCGCAACCGGGGCAGGCGCAGCGTTCGATCTCGGCGATCTCCTCGTCGCTGCACGCGTCGTCGGCGCCCATCACCATGGCGTCGATCAGGTCGACGCTGCGGTCGCCGAACTTCCCGGCCTCCATCGGCCCGCCCGATACGAAGACCGTGGGGATGTTGAGCCGCATGGCGGCCATCAGCATGCCGGGGGTGATCTTGTCGCAGTTGGAGATGCAGACCATGGCGTCGATCTTGTGGGCATTGGCCATGTATTCGACGCTGTCGGCGATGATTTCGCGCGAAGGCAGCGAGTAGAGCATGCCGTCGTGGCCCATGGCGATGCCGTCGTCGACGGCGATGGTGTTGAACTCCGCGGCGAAGCATCCGAGGGCTTCGATGCGCTGTTTGACGTATTGGCCGATTTCGTGCAGGTGCACGTGCCCCGGCACGAGCTGGGTGAACGAATTGGCGATGCCGATGACCGGCCGGCCGAACTGTTCTTCGCGCATGCCGTTGGCGCGCCAGAGGCTCCTGGCTCCCGCCATCCGGCGGCCCGTCGTGGTGACGGCGCTTCTGAGTGTGTGTTTCATCTTTCCGTTTTCGTTTCAGTCTCCCGCCGGGTCCGGTCCTGCAACAAAAAAAACCTTTCCCCGGTGGGAGAAAGGCTTTATTTTTCAATCAATTATACACGCCACCTTTCTCCCGTTATCTCCGAAGGACGACGAGCAGCAGGGTAATGACGTGAATATTCGAATGATTCAGGGCGTTCATAGCCGGTTTTCCGTGTTTGTTTGTTTTCAGCGACAGTGCATCCGCGTGCAGGGCAAGTCCGCTTGTTATGCCGGGTGCTTTCTGTCTGACTATGGCAAAGATATGGATATTAAATCAGTTGAACAAATAATTTCCTAAAAAAATTTAATATTGTAACAGTCCGAAAGCAGATTCTTTTCTGAAGTTCTCAACTGTGCGTGGCGGTTCGTGTTTGCTTACAATCTGAAACCTGTATTTTGGCTTCCGGATGCAGTTTACGGGCGTTTTCCTTCTGTGGCCCGCTTGGTATGCGCCGAACGGCTTTCATTTTTATTCCCGGAACTATTTTTGCAGCCCTTTTGTACTACTCCTATATATATAAAGGGCTGTCCGTGCAGCTGTGGGCTGCTTACAAATTGTTATATGGATTTGGATTATTAAAATATTTGTTTTATATTTGCCGATGATGGTTACCAAACGGCATAACACGACGACTGGGCGAGGTTGCGGATTTATCGGCAATCCCGTCGCTTGTGCTTATACCGGTATCTTCACGACCACTACAACTACCGCGACGACTACCACGACCCCCGTGGGGGTTCAGTAGTCAATATTCCGTCCGCATACCCGCGTGTGCACATTCCGGCCAAGGCTGCCGGAGCGGAAGCAGAAAATCAGACAACGGTAGTTCAATTCATCAAAAAAATTGGTATGAAACATAGTAAGGTTTTCGCGCCGGGAACGGTCGCGAATCTGGGGTGCGGTTTCGATGTGATGGGGCTTACGCTCGACGGCGTGGGCGACGTGCTGGAAGTGGGCGTTGCGGAAAACGCCGAGGGATTCGAAATCCGTAACCGCAGCGGGGTGGAACTCCCCGGAAATGTGGAGGAAAACGTCATTACGCCCGCCGTACGGGCTTTGCTCGAAGCCTACGGCCGTCCGGTGCGGGTCGAGGTGGAGATTCTCGAAAAGATCGCTCCCGGCAGCGGCATCGGGTCGAGCGCCGCCTCGTCGGCCGCCGCCGTCTACGGCGTCAACGAATTGCTGGGCCGCCCGTTCTCGGGCAAGCAGCTGGTGGAATTCGCCATGATGGGCGAGGCGCTGAACGGCGGTACGCCCCATGCCGACAACGTCGGTCCGGCGCTGTTGGGCGGCGTGGTGCTGGTCCGCGGCTACCGGCCCTTCGATATCGTGCGGCTGCCCGTGCCCGACAACTTTTTCTACGCCGTGGCACATCCCGGCATCGTGGTCAGCACCAAGGAGGCGCGCGAGGTCCTGCCGAAGCAGATTCCCCTGTCGGATGCCGTTGAGCAGTGGGGCAACGTCGGCGGACTGGTCGCCGGGTTTGCGCTGCGGGACGTGGCGCTGATCGGCCGTTCGATGCACGATGTCGTGGCGGAGCCGTACCGCAAGGGATTCATCCCCGGGTACGACGCGCTGAAGGAGCGTGTGCTGGCCGGGGGCGCGCTGGCCATGAACATCGCCGGATCTGGCCCCTCGGTCTTCGCGCTGGCCTCAAGCTACGAGGCTGCCGTGCGGATTTCCGAGGAGATGAAGCGGCATTTCGAAGGGCAGGGAATCGGGTGTAACATCTATGCGGGCCGCGTGTCGAACGCCGGGGCGCGGGTTGTCGAATAGCAAAAACGAAGGACGATGAACTATTACAGTACGAGAGATCGGGAACGGGCGCACGGCTGTTCGCTGCGCGAGGCCGCGATGATGGGGCTGGCCCCCGACGGAGGGCTGTTCGTCCCCGAACGGATTCCGCAGGCCGATATGGCCGTGGCGGAACGCCTGGCCGCCGAGTCTTACCCGGCGCTGGCGGGTTATCTGGCAGGATTGTTCTTCGACGGCGATTTCGATCCGCAGGCCGTGCAGCGAGAACTGGACGGCCTTTACGACTTCCCCGTGCCCCTGCGCGTGGTCGGCAGGGGCCGCTATACGCTGGAGCTGTTCCACGGTCCGACCTGCGCCTTCAAGGATTTCGGTGCCGGGTTCATGGGCCGGATGACCGGCCTGCTGGGCGCCGCGCAGGAGAAACTGGTGATTCTTACGGCTACCTCGGGCGATACGGGCAGCGCCGTGGCGCACGGGTTCCATAACGTTCCGGGCGTCGAGGTCGTGGTGCTCTATCCCGAGGGAAAGATCAGCCGCCTGCAGGAGTGCCAGATGACCGTCCTGGGCGGCAACATCCATCCGCTGCGCGTCGCCGGGACGTTCGACGACTGCCAGCGCCTCGTGAAGGAGCTGTTCGCCGATGCCTCGTTCCGCCAGCGGCGGCGGGTGACGTCGGCCAATTCGATCAACCTGCTGCGGTGGATTCCGCAGGCGTTCTACTATTTCTACGGTTATTGTCAGTGGCGGCAGGCCACGGGCGGCGACCGTCCCGTCGTCGTCGTGCCGAGCGGCAATTACGGAAACCTCGCCGCAGGTATGCTGGCGCAGCGTATGGGGCTGCCCGTAGGGGGCTTCGTCGCCGCGTCGAACGTCAACGATGTCGTGCCCGAGTTCATCCGCACGGGCGTCTACCGTCCGCGGCCGTCGGTGCGGACCCCGGCCAATGCGATGGATGTCGGCGCACCGAGCAATTTCGAACGGATGCTGTGGCTCTGCGACGGCGATCCGGAGATGCTGCGCGCCGAACTGGAGGGATTCCGCTGCGACGATGCCTGCATCCGCCGGACGATCGACGAGCTGTATGAGCGTCACGGCTATTTCTCCGATCCTCACAGCGCGGTCGGCTATGCGGCTTCGATGGCTTTGAATCGCCCGGGCTTCTACCTCTCCACGGCGCATCCCGCCAAGTTCGGGGAGGTCATCGAGTCGGTGACCGGAGCGCGGGTCCCGCTTCCGGAGCGGCTCGAACGGCTGACGCAACGGCCGCAATCCTCCGAACCGCTGGCGGTCGATCTTGCCGCCCTCGAAGAGTTCGTCGCGAACGTCTGAATGTGAAAATCCTCCGCCTGACCGGGCGGAGGATTCTTTCTTTTGTTGTATTTTCGGTTGTGTTTTCGGTTGCTTTTGCTTATATTTGTTGCGAAAAAGCAAATAAATCCGATACTAACGTAAAAAAACTTCCGATGAACCTCAAACGTCTGCTTCCTTTGCTGATCGTTCCGCTGCTGCTGACGGCCTGCCCGTCGGGCGCCAACCGGACGAAAAACGCTCCCGATCTGCGTAACCTGCCGCGCGAAATCCGCTCGGGCGAACAAGGCCCGTTCCATGTACAGGGCATTGCCGTCGATCTCGAACGCGGTTACATCTATTTCTCCTTCACGACCAAACTGCTGAAAATGGACCTCGAAGGCAACCTGATAGGCAGCGTGGACGGCATGACGGGCCATCTGGGCTGCCTGACGATAAATCCTGCCGACGGTCGCGTTTACGGCTCGCTGGAATACAAGGACGACGCGATCGGCAAGGGCATCCGCAGGACGCTCGACGCCGGGCAGGTGGCGCCTGAAGACGAAAAGGACCAGACGGGATTCTACGTCGCCATTTTCGACGTGGACCGTATCACGCGCCCGGACATGGATGCCGAAAAGGATCGTGTGATGACCACGGTCTATATCAGGGAGGCCGTCGACGACTATTTCGCAACGGCGGAGAACGGCGGACGGACGGTCGAGCACCGGTTCGGCTGTTCGGGCATCGACGGCGTGACCTTCGCGCCCCGGTTCGGGACGAAGGAGGACGGCGATTATCTCTATGTGGCCTATGGCGTTTACGGCGATACGCTGCGCACGGACAACGATTACCAGGTGCTGCTGGCCTACGACACGAAGGACTGGAAGCGTTTCGAGCAGCCGCTCTCGCAGGGCAGTCTGCACAAAAGCGGTCCTGCGGCGCCCGATCACAAATATTTCGTCCGCACGGGCAATACCTCGTGGGGAATTCAGAATCTGGCCTATGACCCTGCGTCGGGCAACTGCTATGCGGCGGTTTACAAGGGCAAGAAATTGCAGTATCCGAACTATTCGCTCTTTGTGATCGATGGCGGCAAACCCGCCCGCAAAGAACTTTTGCAGGGATTCGATACGCCCACCGAGGGAGAGGTGCTTTCGCTGGTTCCCGCCGGGAAATCGGCCGACGGCATTTACGGCTGGGATTTCAAATGGGGAACGACCGGCCTGTGCCCGCTCGGCGGCGGCTATTTCTACATTTCGCAGAACGCCCGTTCGAAGGAGACCAAACAGCAGAGCAGTACCGTTCGTCTCTACCGGTGGACCGGCGACGCGGATGCCCCCTTCCAGCTGGTCGAATAACCTTTCTCCGGGCGGTGACAAGCGCCCGGCTGCTCGCAGGAGCGGCCGGGCATTTGCTTTTTGATGAAGCAGGACGGAGGACATCTCGGCGGAATACGCTTGCGTGTCGTCAGGCCGTGGGTTATTCGTCGATTCTCCGGTTGCGAAATAGTAGATTCGGACATCTTCTTCGGAGTGATTCTGTATGTTTTTAGGTCCGTATTTTTGATATTTCGAACATATTGTTTGATTTTTCAGATATTTTGCGTTTATTTGCATGAACATATTGAAGTTTATCAATACATATTGTTGTGGCGAAATTTTTGCGTATGCGTATCAAGGTACTTTCATTAATTGGTTTTATATTCTGTTTCAACACGTTGTGTTATGCTGTCGCTCCGGCGGACCGGGTCGATATGTTTATGGGTGTATATGGCCGGAGCAGTTGTGTAATCGGACCGCAGCTTCCCCACGGCTCGACCAACCCCTCTCCGCAGACTCCGAAAGGCGGGCATGACGGTTACGATCCGGCACAACCGATCCGGGGATTCGGGCAATTGCATGTTTCAGGAACAGGTTGGGGGCGTTACGGACAGGTATTCCTCTCTCCCCAGGTAGGATTTGATCCTTCGGAGGAGGGGCACGACTCTCCGAAGTCGGACGAAAAGGCGACACCTTATTATTACGGCGTGACGCTCGACCGGTATGGAATCCGGACTGAAATCACGCCTACCCATCATTGCGCGGTGTACCGGATGACCTTTCCGGGGGGTGACGATCAGCATATCCTGCTGGACATCGCTCATAATCTGACCCAGCACATCGTACCTTTCGTCGGTGGGCGTTTTCAAGGCGGCGAAATCCGTTACGATGCCAGGGAATCCTTGTTGACGGGATTCGGACGCTATTACGGCGGGTTCGGCAGCAAGCTTCCCTATGAGGTGTATTTTGCTGTAAAGCTGAACGTTGCTCCGAGCGAAGTGAAGATTTCCGACGGTGGAGAGAAATCGCTGTATGCGCAGATCAGTCTGCCTGACGGTGTGAAACACGTGCGGCTGGATGTCGGGATTTCGCTTAAAAATTCCGGTAATGCGCTCGCTTTTCTGGAAAAGGAGACCGTCGGCCGCAGTTTCGATGCGATCTGCGCCGATGCCAAAGGTATCTGGAACCGCACGTTGGGTAAAATACGTATCGGAGGTGTCTCTCCCGAGCAGGAGAAGCTGTTTTATACGTCCCTTTACCACAGTCATGTCATGCCGCGCGACCGGACGGGAGACAATCCCCGCTGGGAGAGCGACATGCCTCATCTGGATGATCATTACTGCGTTTGGGATACCTGGCGGACCAAATATCCGCTGATGATCCTTCTCGAGGAGAGCTATGTGGCCCGGACGGTTAATTCGTTCATCGATCGTTATGCGCATAATGGAATGTGTCAGCCGACATTTACCAGTTCGTGGGACGGTCCGAAGAAGCAGGGTGGTGACGATGTGGATAATGTTATCGCCGATGCGATGGTCAAGGGGGTAAAGGGATTCGATCCGCTCCGGGCGTATGAACTGATCAAATACCATGCGTTCAGCGAGCGGAGCGGTGACTATCTGCGTCTGGGATGGCAGCCCGAAACGGGTGCGATCATGAGTTGCAGCTACGAAATGGAATACGCCTATAATGATTTCTGCGCCGCGGAAGTGGCGGCGATGGTCGGCGATGCGGAGCATGCGGAGTTGCTGCGGAAACGTTCGCGCAACTGGGACAGGATCTTCAATCCGGAGCTGGAAAGCCGGGGATTCAAGGGCTTCATCGCTCCGAGACGAGAAAACGGCGAATGGATCGACATCGACCCTGCCAAACACTATGGCTCCTGGCTGGAGTATATCTACGAGGGGAATTCCTGGATTTATACGCTTTTCGTTCCGCATGATTTCGAACGTCTGATTTCGCTGTGCGGCGGTCCCGAACGGATGGCGGAGCGGCTTTGTTACGGCTTCGACAACCGTCTGATCAATCTGACGAACGAACCGGGCTTTTTGTCGCCCTTCATTTTTCATCACTGCGGACGCCCCGATCTGACGGCCCGTTACGTGCATCGTTTGCGTGAAAAGGATTTTTCGCTGACGCGGGGTTATCCGGACAACGAGGACAGCGGTGCCATGGGGGCATGGTACGTCTTTACGTCGATGGGACTTTTCCCCAATGCCGGACAGGATCTCTATTACCTTTTTACACCGGGTATTCCCGAGGCGGTTCTGACAATGGAGAATGGGGAAAAACTGGTTGTGAAGGCTCCCGGTTTGTCTGCGGAGCGCAATGAGGTGGATTATATCACGCTCGACGGACGTCGTCTGGAGCATCCCTGGCTGCGTCACGGCGATATAGCCCGGGGGGCCGAGATCGTATTTCACCTGAAAAAGGTCCGGCCGAAACGGTAAGGATTGTCTGTTGTGATTTTTTTACTATATTTGTAATAAACAGAAAGATGTTCAACAAGATGAAACTGCAACTCGATCCCACGTCGTCCAAGCCGCTCCATGTGCAGGCTGAAGAGTTATTGCGGGGGCTGATTTCACAGGAAGAATACCGGAAGGGGAAATTGCTGCCCAATGAAGTCGAACTTTCCCGTGAGATGAACATATCGCGCAATACGCTTCGGCAGGCCATCAACAAGTTGGTTTTCGAAGGATTGCTTGTCCGCAAGAAAGGGTATGGAACGACGGTCGCGCCTCAGAACGTGATGAGTAACGGGCGCAATTGGTTGAGTTTTTCGCAAGAGATGTATTCCATGGGGATGACTGTCAAGAATTTCGAATTGCATGTCAGTTGGCAGTTGCCGCCCAGGAAGGTTTGCGAGTTTTTCAAATCGGGGGAAGATCAAAAGTTGCTGTGTCTGGAGCGCCTGCGTGGACGGACCGACTTGGCATTCGTCTATTTTATTTCGTATTTCAATCCCGGCATCGGCCTTAACGGGGACGAGGATATGTCCCGGCCGTTGTATGAGACGCTGGAAAAAAATTATGGCGTTGTGGTGAAAACCTCGCGGGAGATGATCAGCGCCCGCAGTGCGAACGCCGATATTGCCCGAAAACTCGACATTGAGGAAGGCGATCCCATTCTGGTGCGCGAACGGTATGTGTTCGATGTGCATGACGTGCCGGTGGAATACAACGTGGGGTATTACCGTGCCGACAATTTCACCTATTCCATCGAATTTACCAAAGAGTAATTTCGTTCCGTTATTATCCTGTTATTAAATTATCATTCCGATGAATAAATCGATCGGGAAAGTACTGCCCGTGCTTTTCGGCTTTTTCGTGATGGGCTTTTGTGACGTGGTGGGCATATCCACCAGTTACGTAAAGGCGGATTTCGGCCTCAGCGAGACGTTGGCCGGGTTTATCCCTTCCATGGTGTTTCTGTGGTTTTTGCTGCTCTCCGTACCGACGGCTATGGCGATGAATCGTCTGGGGCGGAAGACGATGGTTCAGATCAGCAATGTGATAACGATTGTCGGCATGCTCGTTCCGTTCGTGTCCTACGGGTTCGTCTCCTGTATGGCGGCCTTTGCCCTGCTGGGAATCGGCAATACGATCATCCAGGTTGCACTCAATCCGCTGTTGGCCAGTGTGGTCAAGGGCGATGCCCTGACCAGTTCGCTGACCGCGGGGCAGGTTGTTAAGGCTGTGTCTTCGTTTTTGGGGCCTTTTATCGCGGCTTTTGCCGTTTTGGCGTTCGGGAACTGGCAATATCTGTTTCCGATCTTCGCCGGGATTACCTTTCTGTCTGCACTCTGGCTTCAGGTAACGCCTATTGACGAAGGTTCGGCCATAGGGAAGGCTTCCACCTTCGGAGAAACATTCGCTCTGCTGAAAAACCGTACCATTCTCTTGCTTTTTCTGGGCATTGTCTTTATTGTGGGAACTGATGTCGGCATGAATACCGTTGCTCCCAAATTATTGATCGAACGCTGTGGCTTTGCCGTACAGGATGCCGGATACGGTTCGAGCGTCTATTTCTTTTGCAGGACTGCCGGAGCTTTGATCGGGTCGGTTCTGTTGGCGCGGCTGTCGGATATCGGTTATTACCGGATCAATATCTTGCTGGCGTTTGCCGCTATGATCGGACTTTTTTTTATGGAGGGAATGGTGGCAATCCTGTCGCTTGTCGGTCTGATTGGATTTGCCTGCTCGAGCATTTTTCCGGTTCTCTATTCGGTTGCCCTGCGCACTCGCCCTGACAAAGCAAATGAAATTTCGGGTTTGATGATTACCGGAGTTTTCGGTGGTGCCGTGATTCCGCCGTTGATGGGGGCTGCTGCGGATGCCATTGGTAGCCAGGGCGGATCGCTGGCCGTGATTTCGGGGTGTATCGTTTATCTGATTTTCTGTTCCCGGTTGCTGAAATCGTCTCGGTGATGCAATAATGTATGTACATAATAATGGCCGGTCGAAGTTTCCTTCGGCCGGTTTTTTTATTGCTTGCAAGTCATTGCAGGGCATATTTTGTCCTGCAATATAATATTTGGTTCTGCAAATGATAAAAAAATAATCGCAATTTGTACCTTGATTTTTTGTTATTGAAAAATTATATCCATATATTTGTCTGAACATATTTGTGTATGTATGGCTGATGTTGCCCTGCGATTGAAAGCGAATGTCGAATCCAGATTCAAGTGTAAAACGAAAATAGTTAAAAAATGAAGATTGCCTACCGACATTTTTTATTGTGCATCCTGCTGCTGTCCGGCTGCCTGTCTACCGCTTTTGCGAAGGACCACGTTGTGTGGCGGCTTGGGGAGAAGGATGGTTTCTGCCGGGAATTTGCTTTGCATGATGTTGCGTATTCGGATTTTTCGAAGCGTTATACGTGCGTCACTACGATCTGCCAGATCGGCACGGACGATAGCCGGAAAATTCCCTGCGCGTTTCCCGGACCGAAAGACGTATGGGCCGGGAAGCAGAGCGGCGAGCTGCTGGTTCGTTTCGGGGTTGGCCGGATCGCTCCGCAGACCCGGGCGCGGTTGGTGTTGGACTTTGTGGAGGTGCACCCTTATTCGCCTCCCGTGCTGGAAATTACGGTAAACGGGTTCCGGACGAAAGTTCAGACTCCCGCGGGAAAAAACTCCAGCTATTTCCAGAATCGGACCACTGATTCGCATGATTTGGCCGTTAGTGTGGCTTTGCCGGAAGGTACATTGCAGGTCGGGGAAAACCGGGTGTCGGTCCGGAACGATTCGGGAAGCTGGGTTGTCTGGGATGCTCTGACCCTCACGGCGGATGCTCCCGTAACGGCCTCGAAACTGCGCGATAAGGTAGAATTGCTCGGGGCGAAATCTTCTCCGGCCCTGATGTACGGCGAGGGGCAGGAGTTGTTGCAGCCCGTGCGCATGCAGATCGCCAACTGGGGAGCCGCCCGTGAGGCGGAGTGGGGTTATGATGGACGAAAAGGCGGGAAAATCCGCTTGGAACGCGGTCTGAACCAAATCGAGGCCGGGATTCCCGAGAGTTTCTCGGGACGGGAGGTGACCGTAGCCGTGCAAGCCGGGAACAAGCCTGCGGGTTCTGTTTCCGTCCGGCTGGATACGGTCGATAAATGGACCATTTATTTGGTACAGCATACCCATACCGATATCGGATATACCAAACCGCAGACGGAAATTCTGACGGAGCATCTCCGGTATATCGACTATGCTGTCGAATATTGCGAGATGACAGAGCGTTACCCCGACGACTCGAAATTCCGGTGGACGTGCGAAACTGCATGGGCTGTAAAGGAGTGGCTGCGTATCCGTCCGGAGGAACAGGTGCGTAAGTTTATGAAATATGTGCGGAACGGTCAGATCGAGGTGACAGCCATGTTTTTCAACATGTCGGAGCTTTCCGGCGAAAATGCCTATAAGACTTTCCTCGCTCCGGTGGGAATGTTCAAGCGGTACGGTCTTCCCGTGTCGACGGCCATGCAGAACGATGTGAACGGTGTGGCATGGTGTCTGGCCGATTACCTGCCCGATCTGGGTGTTCGTTACCTGACCATGGGGTCGAATAACCACCGGGCGCTCATTCCGTTCGAGGGCCCGACGGTCTACAAATGGGAGTCGCCGTCGGGCAAATCCCTGATTTCCTACCGTTCCGATCATTACAATACCGGCAACCACTGGGGAATCGAACGGGGCGACATGGGCGTTTTCTCCGAAGGGGTGTTCGCCTATATCGACAAATTGAAGCGACAGCAATATCCCTTCGATGTCGTTTCCGTACAGTATTCCGGTTATTTTACGGACAACTCGCCCCCTTCCGCCAAGGAGTGCGAACTGATTCGCGCCTGGAATGAAAAATACGCATGGCCGAAACTGCGGAGCGCTCTGATCCGGGAGTTTCTCGACGATGTCTCGTCGCGTTATGCCGATAAACTGCCCGTCTACCGCGCCGCCTATCCCGATTGGTGGACGGACGGTTTCGGGTCGGCAGCCCGGGAAACCGGCGTTTCTCGCCGTACCCAGTCCGATATGATTACTATCGAGGGTATGCTTTCGATGGCTGTGCTTCAGGGCAGGAAACTGTTTGCCGGCGTCAAAGAGGAGATTCGGCGCATTCACGAGAACCTGTTGTTCTATGACGAACATACGTTCGGGGCGTCGGAGAGCATTCGCGACCCGATGTCGGAGAACAGCCAGGTACAGTGGGCGCAGAAAGGGTCTTATGCCTGGGAGGGACTGAAGAGTGCTCAAATGCTTTACGAAGCGTCCGTCGGTCTGCTGCAACCCGAATTACGGCGTTCGTCCCGTCCGACGATCACGTTCTTCAACTCGCTCGGATGGCAACGTTCGGGACTGGTGCAGGTCTATATCGATTACGAGATCGTGCCCATCGACCGGGCTTTCAGAATCGTCGACGAGCGCGGACAGGCGTTGGACGTGCAGCCGGTGCGTTCGCGCCGCGAGGGTCGCTATTATGCCATTTATGCCGAAAACATTCCGGCGCTGGGTTACCGTACCTACGAAATCGTCCTGGACGAGGGGAAGGCGCCTGAATCCGGTCGGATTGATATGGTCGACCATATTGTTGAGAACGATTATTACCGTATCGCGTTCGACCCCCGGACCGGGGCCGTAAACAGCTTGGTGGACAAGGAACTGGGTTTGGAAATGGTCGATTCCGAATCGCCCTGGCAGTTGGGGGCGTTTATTTATGAGTCGCTGGAGAACGACCGCAAGCAGATGGAACGCCACCGTTTCGATCACTGCAAGCGTTCCGGACTGACCGATGTCCGGTTTGTTTCCGCAACCTCCGGGCCGATTTACCAGTCTGTCGGTTTTGTCGGAAAGTCGCTCGGTTGCGACGAGAAATCCGGAGTCAAGACGGAACTCCGGTTGTATAATCATACCAAACGCATCGAACTGGCCTATTCGATGCGGCGTCTTCCGGAAACCGAACCGTCGGGGATTTATGTCGCTTTCCCGTTCCGTTTGGATGGAGCCGAATTGTTGTTCGACGTCCCGGGCGGGATGGTCAGCCCGGGCGAAAACCAGATTCCGGGCACCTCGGCCGGATGGAATACGGTGCAACACGTGGTTGCGGCGCGCAACGGCAGGGCGCAGTTCCTGGTGGGATGCGATCAGGTTCCGCTTTTCCAGCTCGGAAGCCTGCTCGACGATCCCTATCAGATTCATAAAACCTATGAAAAACCCCATGTATTTTCCTGGGTGATGAATAATTACTGGACCACGAATTTTCGCGCTTCGCAGGAGGGCGAGTTCCGCTGGAGCTATTACATGACTTCCGGGGAGGATGTCTCCAATTCCGCGGCGTTGCGGTTCGGAATGGGTGGGCGCGTGCCGTTGTATGCCCGTGTCGTTCCGGGCGGCAAGGAGAACGGAAAGTCGTGGGAACGGTCGAATTTCCGGATCGGGGATCCGAACCTGATCATGACGTCGTGTTCTCCCGCGGCTGCGGACGGTTCCGTGCTGCTGAATGTCCGGGAGGTGAACGGTGTTGCGGCACAGCTGACCCTGACGGGAAAAGACGGCAGGTCGATTCCGTTCGAAGTGGTGAACGCTGTCGAAGAGGGGTGCGGGGAGCCTGTTTCGCAACTTGCGGTGGAGCCGTATGGAAACCGGTTTGTCCGGGTCAAATTATAACGAAGTTTTGCTGTTGATTATGAACACGAATTGCAATTATGCCGTGGGGGTGGATATCGGGGGCAGCCATGTATGCTCGCGGGTCGTCGATCTTGCCGCTCCGGGTGGAACGGAATATCCGGTGGTGGAGACTCCTGTCGACTGCGGGGCCGGGGCCTCGGCCGTTCTGGCGGCCTGGACCGGGAATATCCGCCGGGCGATCAGTGCGAGCGGATTAGGGCAGGTGCGTAATGTGGGATTGGCCTTTCCGGGTCCGTTCGATTATGAGCGAGGTATTTCTCTTATTCAGGGAGTCCGGAAGTTCGACCGGCTTTACGGTCTCGATGTTACGGAGTCGTTGCTGGCCCGTTTGGAAGGCGCGGGCGTCGAAGAGTGCCGCTATGTCAACGATGCGGCCGCATTCGCTCTCGGAGAGTGCTTCTGCGGGGCGGCGAGCGGAGCCGGCCGGGTGATGGCCCTGACGCTGGGAACGGGCTTCGGCTCCGGATTCGTGGCCGCAGGCCGGCTCCTGACGGATGCGCCCGAAGTCCCCGTCCATGGATGGGTTTACCACCTGCCGTTCGAGGGCGGGATTGCCGACGATGCCTTTTCCACCCGCTGGTTTTGCCGTCGCTATCGGGCGCTGACCGGCCGGGAGGTTACCGGGGTTAAGGAAATTGCCGACCGTGCCGGTACGGAGAAGGAGGCACGGCGGCTTTTCGACGAATATGGCCGGCGGCTGGGCGAATTCATCCTTCCGGTTTTCGATCGTTTCCGGGGCGATGTGCTCGTGCTGGGCGGTAATATCGCCCGGGCATATCCGCTTTTCGGACCGGCTTTCGAGGCACGGTTGGCCGATGAAGGCCGGAAAATCGACATTCGCATGTCGGCGCTGCTGGATCAGGCGGCCATGGCTGGAGCCGCATCGTTATTTTGGGAGAATTAATTTAATATGAACAAGTTGAGACAAACTATGCAGTACCTGCTTCCTGTCGAAAAACCGGGGACGGCAGGGGAGGATTATGATATTTATCCCGTCCATGATCTGGGCCGGGGAAAGATACATTGCGATTACGCATCGCTGGCACGGAAAATTGCCGGAGAGAAACGGGTGGTGGTGGACGGATTCATCGGGGTCGACTTCGGACGTTTCACGCGGGAGCTGAATAAGGCGCTTACGGCTATCGGCGTGCATGCCAATTGGTGGAACATGAACGCTGCCATGCGTTCGCCCGGGGAAATAGAAGAGTTGGTGGCCCCTTTTCTGGGCGGCGACGACCCGATCTTCGGGTTCCGTACGTCACTGGAGCTTTCCGACTTTCTGGACCCGGAGAAACTGCGGCGTATCGTACCCGATGATGAGGCCGAGATGAATATCCTGATCGGAATAGGGGCCTCGCTGGCCGATTGGGGCGGTACGCTCGTGTACATCGACATTCCGAAAAACGAGATTCAGTTCCGTGCTCGCGCCGGCAGCGTCACGAATCTTGGCGTTCCCGTTTCGGATGTACCCAAAAAGATGTACAAACGTTTCTATTTCGTGGATTGGGTCGTTCTGAACCGTCATAAACGGAATATCCTTCCCCGAATCGACGTGATCGTGGACGGGCAGCGGGACGGCGAGATAACCTGGGCATCCGGCGACGACCTGCGCGCTGGGCTTGACCGCCTTGCATGCAATGCTTTTCGCGTTCGTCCCTGGTTCGAACCGGGGGCGTGGGGCGGACAGTGGATCCGGGAACATATCCGGATGTTGCCGCACGATGTGCCGAATTATGCCTGGTCGTTCGAACTCATCGTTCCCGAGAACGGAATTATCTTCAGCAGCGACGGACGGATGCTCGAAGTGTCGTTCGATATGCTGATGTTCCGTGCGGGGCGCAATGTGGTCGGGAACGAATGCTATGAGGAGTACGGCGACGAGTTTCCGATCCGGATGGACTATCTGGACAATTTCGACGGACGGAACCTCTCCATCCAATGTCATCCCCGGCGGGAATATATCCGGAAAAACTTCGGCGAGGTGCTGACCCAGGAAGAGACTTACTACATCCTCGACACGAAGGACGATGCCGTGGTTTATCTCGGTTTTCAGGAGGATGTCGATCCGGTGGAGTTCGAGCGGGCGCTGACCGGGAGCCACCGTTCGGGAACGGAACTTGACGTGGCGCGCTATGTCCATGCCGAACCCTCCGCGCGGCATGAACTGTATCTGATTCCTCCGGGAACGCTTCACAGCTCGGGGCGAAATAATCTGGTATTGGAGATCAGCACCACACCCTACATTTTCACCTTCAAAATGTACGACTGGCTCTCCCTCGACCTCGATGGCCGTCCGCGCCCGATTAATGTTCGCCGGGCGATGGAAAACCTTTGTTTCGATCGGAAAGGCGATGCTGTGAAGCGTGATCTTGTCGCGCACCCGTGTTTGGTCGAATCGGGTGCGGACTGGGAGATGTGGCATTTACAGACGCATCCGGATCATTCGTACGACGTCTACCGTTACAAATTGAAATCGTCCGTGGAGGTGCGTACGGAGGGTAAGTGTCATGTCCTGAATCTGGTCGAAGGCGAGTCCGCCGAAGTCCTGACAGCCGGAGGTTCCCGTTTTTGCCTCCACTATGCCGAAACGCTGGTTGTATCGGCTGCGGCCGGTTCCTATCGGGTGGTCAACACTTCCGGTCGTGAAATCATGTTCGTCAAAGTCTTCATGAAATAGCCATTAAGTCAAAAATACCAACTGCTAATTTTATTGTTATGGATCAAAAAACTACCCGTTTGAATTTTCCGCTGCGGGATATCAAGGGCCTGTGGCTTTTGCTGTTCTGTGTTGTGCTTACGGCTGTGCCGTCCTGCAAGGACGACGACGACCTGCTCCGTAAGGATTTTCTGATCGTGTCGGATTCGCTGACCAGAGAACCGGTCTCTGCAATCAACTGCCGGGTCGAGGAGGGCCGGGACACGCTTTATGTCCATGCCAATGTTCCCTACGAGATGTTTTTCCAGACTTCGGACGAGGAGTCCGACTGGCTCACGTATGAAAACAAGGGCTTCAATGCCGAGGCTAAAGCCGATATGATCATCCTCAGTTACAAGCCGATGGGTGAATTTTACAAACGTCGTTCCGGAACGTTGAGCTTCACTTCGTCGGACAAGTATCTGGGTGCGTTCGTGACCGTCAATCAAGGTTTCGGGACGCTTCTGTGCGAAGATTTCAGCTGGTTGAACTACGGTTACGACTACCCCTGGGATGCGGAGGATGAACGCCGTATCGACAAATGGACCACCACGCAGAAAAATTACGGATGGACCTCTACCGAACTCGAAAGCACCGGATATCCGGCATTGTACGGACGCATCGGCTGTGTGAAGCTCGGCGATACGAAAAACGGCGGAGACCTGATAACTCCCAACGTGACGAGTATCATTGTCGATTCGCTTGTCATGCTGCGCTTCCGTGCCGTGGGTTTCTGTGAAAAAGACGGAACGAAAGATGCCAATCTTCTGCATGTAAGCGTCATCGGTGGCGGTGCTTTCAAAGGCGGCAAAACGACTCAAACGCTCGAACTGGGTTATTACGATCCGTCCGATCCCGATGTCGTCTCTTCGATGTGGGACGATTCCGACTATGTGCTTTACCTGGTCAATACCGAGACCAATCCCTTTACCGGGCATACGCAAATCCGGTTTGCCGGGGGCGATGCCGAGTTGTCCGGAGGTCGGAAAAACCGGGTTTTCCTCGATAATGTTCAGCTTTATGCGCTGGATGCGGAGACCTATTACCAGCTCAATCCGGAGGAGAAACCGAAGGAACGTCCGTAATTCTGGAATCGTACGGAGAATGATAGTCATGAAACAGACCGGAATGAATCTTATGGAAAGGGTTGGTCGACATGCCGGGTCGTGGCCACGGATGCTTACGGCGCTGATGATCCTGGCAGTCTGGTGCGGGTGCGGCAAGGACGATGCCACCGGACCGGTCGGGTCCGGTGGGAACCGGGAGGTGCTGCTGGGTATAGACAAAGGTGTCAAAAACATCCGCGTTGCTGCCGGTGACAATTGGTCGGCCTTCGTTTCGCCCGATTCGAAATGGGTCTGGATAGACGGTCCCGATTCGGGACAGAAAGAGGGACGGATCACCGTCGGTTACAAGGCGAATGGAGTCTTTCCCCGGATGGCCGCACTTGTGATCCGCTCGGGGGCAATCCGGGACACGATTTTCCTGAAACAATACGGGAAAACACCTGTGCTCGAATTTGTGTCGGGAAGAGCCGAAGTTGCCGGGACCGAGGGGCGTAAAAAATTTGAGATTACTACCAATCTGCCGTTGTCGCTTGCGGGAAAAGTGAAGTTCTCCGTGACAGAAGGCGGGAAACCCGCGGACTGGATTACGGATTGCAAAATCGAAAACGACTTGAAAACGTTGAGTTGCCATATCGGGGAATCCCGTTCGGCGACGCTCCGTCAGGCGATCCTCACAATCTCTTTCACGGATGAGTGGGGTACGGTCTACGATTCGGAATGCCTCGTTTCGCAGGCCGGTATCGGAGGAAGTTCCCAGACTCGGGCAGTTACCTTCGGGGACTTGAGGGGAATGGTTGCCGGAGCCGACGGCTCGTGTTTTATAGAGGAAGACATTGCGTTGGAAGGCATCGTCGTGAGCGACTGCGGAAATGCCAATGTCGCAGCCAATCCGAACCTGACGGCTGTAAAGATCGATTACAGCGAGAATGCGAGGACGATTTATCTCCAAAGTGCGGACGGAGTATACGGCGTCTGCCTGAAAACCACTTCGGAAGAGGTCAATACGCTGCGGCGGTATGATCGTCTGAAATTATGGCTCAAAGGACTGACGCTTCGGAAAGACGCTGATCCCGAACGGTATACGCTTTCGGGAGTCGGTTACAGCAATCTGATGACAGTGACCGGAGGCAGTGCTTCCGATGTCTTGCTGAAAGAGCGTTCCGTCGCAGATCTGACCGATGCGGACCTTTATACCTTTGTTACGTTGAAGGCGTGCGAAATTCCCATTCGCGAAGGGGGGCTGACACCGATCAACGAAGGGTATGCCTCTGTCTACGGCGCGGGCCGCATTGATTGCTATCCGCGGCTGATCCGGGACGAAAAGGGTGGCTGTATGTTCCTGTTGACGAATGTGGGCTGCGGTTTCCGCCGCGACGGAACCGATCTGCCCGCAGGCTCGGGGAGCATTTCAGGTGTCATTGTGCATGAGACGTTCAGTCGGTTCGAGGAAGACGGTGATATCGGCCGTTATCAGATACGCCCGCTCGAACGGGACGATATCGCGCTGAACGCGAATTCCGGCGACGGGTTTTCCCGGCTGATCGCCGAATGGAACCTCCCCCGGATTACGGGCAATGTCGTATCCCCGGGTTACGGAGCGGGTACGATCACCCACACGTCCGGGAAAACGATTTATGCGTCGTCGGATTACAGCCTGTCCGGTCCGATTACGGGAAAGGTCGAGGTCGACAACAAAGGCAGCGTCCCGGAAGGCGGTTTTTCCAATGCGAACTGGTGGGACAAGGCCAACGATTGCGGCGAGGGCTGGGTGATCGGTTTTTCGACCCGAGGCATTGCTTCCGGCCGGTTGTCGATGCAGTTCGCCACGGTCAACCTGGCCGTCGGCGCCCCGCGCTACTGGGCGGCCGAGTGGTCGGATCACGGTTTGAAATCGGGCGCGTGGAACATTGTCCGGGAGTATACGGTCCCCGATATTGCGCAATGGTCCAATACGCTTCTGACCCAGCTGCCGGGACATAAGAACGTGAATATCGACCTGCCGTCGGAGATGCTCGGCAAGGATGCGGTTTATGTGCGCCTGCGTGCTGCGCGTAACAGCGCCGGTACGGCAAGTTCCTATGACGGCAGTACCATTGTGAACGGAGCGGCCAATACGCTTTCTTATGTGGCGGTCCGATACGACAAATAGTACGAATCCATAAAATACGAAACTATGAATCTTAACCCAAATTTCGTACGGACCTTCCGTTTGTGGTGTATGCTATTGCTGGCGCTCTGTATGGCGACTTCCTGCGAGGATGGAGGTGAGCAGGGCGAATACCTGCGCGCCGAACCCGAGGAAGAGCTGGAGGTTGACACGCTGCGTCTGATCAGTTACAACATTCTGGAAGGGATGAAACTGGATCAGACGACCGGAAAGACCGAATTGGCTGCCTGGGTGCGTTCGATGAATCCCGATATTCTGGCGTTGCAGGAGGCGAACAAGTTCACGCAGGAGTCGCTGGAGCGGCTCGCGGCGAGCTACGGTCATCCTTATGTCGTTACCAATATCAAGAAAGGCGACAACTATCCGGTGGCGCTGACTTCGAAATATCCGGTCGAGGTGATCGCGAAAATCACCGAAGGTGTGTCTCACGGGGCCATTCATGTCCGGATCAGGGGTGTCAACATCGTCGTGCTGCATCTTTGGCCCCATGCGACCGGCTCGAACGGTCATACCGACGGCAATTCTTACCGGATGGCTGAAATAACGGCTTTCCTCGACGGTACGTTGAAGGCTCATCCCGGTGAAGTCCGGTGGCTGATGATGGGCGACTTCAATTCGGTTTCTCCGCTGGATGCCGACGATCTGCCCGGAGGCGTGGGACTTAACTACGACGTGCATACCAAAGTATTGGGCAGCGGTTATCACGACTTGATGCGCTCCTACCGCGGGTATTTCATCCCGTCGTGTCCCACCGCGGCGTTTGCAGGAGGAAACGCTACCCGTATCGATTTCATTTACGGCAGCAGCGCGATGCTTTCCGACATGACCTGCGTGGAGACGGTCCGAGACGATTTTACGGATACCCGTTCCGACCATTATCCGCTGATGACGGAATTCAGGGTGTATGGAACTAAACAACTTTGATCATAATATGGAACTCTTAAACCCGAATTTTATGAACGACTTGAAACAGAAAAGATCGCGTGGACGAAAACTGCGCCCGTTCGGTGCAGAACGGTCTGTCACCGGAAAAGAACTGCGGTTCCGGGCCTGACGAAATGGTGTTGAATCTAAAATTACTGAATCCAAATGAAAAAATTATTGACGAATAAGGACTTCCCGGCATTCCGCTGTCTGCGGCGGATCGTTGCGATGCTGGTTGTGTGCCTGGCGGTCGTCCCTGCGTATTCCCAATCCGGAAAAATCTCACTGAATGCAGAGAGTGAACCGTTGGCTACCGTGCTGAAACAGATCGAAAGTCAGTCTGGCTACAAATTCACGTACGAGCCGGCTGATGTGAATAATAAGAGAATTACGCTGCGTGCTGCCAACGTCGGCCTGCGGGATGTGCTGGCGACCATTGCCAAGGCGGCCGGACTGTCCTACACGATCTCGGATGCAGACCGTGCTGTCACGCTGAAAAGAACCGGTCCGGCGGTCCGGAGCACCGGCATCGTCGTTCAGGGTGTGATCCGGGACAAAAAGGGGCTGCCCCTTCCCGGAGCGACCGTGTATGTGAAAGGCAGCGTGAAGGGTGCGATCGCCGATGCCGATGGTAAATATCGCCTCGAAGTGCCTTCTGCCAACAGCATCCTTGTTTTCAGCTACCTGGGATTTGTTACCCAGAACGTTACGGTCGGGTCACGCACGGTCATCGACATGGTGCTGAATGAAAACTTGCAGGAAGTGGACGAGGTGGTTGTGATCGGTTACGGTGCGGTCAAGAAAAACGACCTTACCGGATCGGTGGCCAACGTGAAGATGGCCGATATCGAAAATGTTCCGGTCATCAGCGTCGACCAAGCGTTGCAGGGGCGTATTGCCGGTGCTGACATCATGTCCACCACCGGAGAACCGGGCGCCACGACTTCGATTCGTATCCGTGGGACACGATCCATTTCAGCCAGCAACGAACCGCTGATCGTAGTCGATGGTATGATTGATGCCGTGCACGACCTGAACGACATCAGCCCTGGTGATATTGAGTCGATCAATGTGCTGAAGGACGCTTCGTCGACAGCCATCTATGGTGCGCGCGGCAGTAACGGTGTCATCATCGTCACGACGAAGAAAGGAGAGGCCGGTCGTCTCAGCCTGCAATTCCGCACCGACCTCGGCTTTTCGCAGCTGCCCAAGAAACTGGAACTGATGAATGCCACCGAATTTGCGCTTTACCGTAATGATCTGGCTTATTTTTCGACTGATGACGAGTACGGAGAGATCGTCGACGGGACCCCGATCTCCAAATATCCTTTCCCCGATCCCTATTCATTGGGCAAAGGGACCGACTGGCTCGGCGAACTCACGCGGACGGCTCCCTATCAGAATTACAGTCTTTCGGTCAACGGAGGAACCAAGAAGACGACCTATTTCGGATCGGTCAGCTTCAACGATACGCGAGGCATCATCAAGAACAGCGGCATGCGGCGTTACACGGCGCGTTTCAATATCGACAACCAGTTCACCGACTGGCTGAAGGTCGGCATGCGTCTCACCTTTACCCATCGCGACAACAATAACAACCTGGCCAACCTGGGCGGAACCAGTTGGTGGCAGGGCGGTATCTACCTTTCGCCGCTGATCAAGGCGAACAGCGATTTCAACGACCTGTGGGGTTCCGGACAGAAGTTCAACTCTCCGTTGGCGACCGTCTACCTCAATACGGACGATATTACCCGTCAGACCTTCAACGCCGCCATCTATGGGGAGGCCGAACTGGTCAAGGGCCTGAAACTCCGGAGCCAGGCTTCCTATTACTCCTATGTGCATCACTCCTACAAGTTCCAGCCCAGTACGCTGCCGGCCAAGGTCGAAGGACAGGGTGCTTACGCTTACCGGGGTGAGTACAACGAGACCAGCATCTTGAGCGAAAATACGCTGACCTACAACAAGGATTTCGACAAACGCCACCATTTCGACGCCATGGTCGGCTTCACGGCGCAGACGTGGGAATCGAACAACATGACTACGGGCGGTAACGGTTATCTGCTCGATCCGCTGCTGTGGAACAATATGGGTGCTATTCCCGACAAGGAGAACCTGTCGGTCGGTACGTCCAATACGCGGAAGGTACGCATGTCCGGCCTGTTCCGTGCCAATTACAACTATCGTCAGAAATACTATCTGACTTTCACGGCGCGCGCCGATGGCTCTTCCAACTTCGCGTCCGATCACAAATGGGGCTTCTTCCCTTCGGGAGCGTTCAAATGGAATGTTCACAACGAACCGTTTATAAAATCCGTTTCGTGGATCAGCGAGATGGCGCTCCGCTTGAGTGCGGGACGGACGGGTAACGATGCCATCAGCGCTTACCGTTCGCTGCCCTCGATGGGTTCTTCGACGACGGGCTACCTTTTCGGCGGCTCGCAGCCCGTGGCATTCTATCCGTCGCGGATCGGAAGCCCCAAACTGACCTGGGAGACTACCGACATGTACAATGCCGCGCTCGATTTCGCCGTGCTCGATAACCGGATCAAGTTCACCGTCGAGGCCTATATGTCCAAAACGAAAGACCTGTTGCTGACCGTACAGCGTCCGACTCAAAGCGGTTACTCGAACCGTTTCATGAACGTCGGCAAAACCAGCAACAAGGGTATCGAGATCGCGATCGAAAGCTACAATATCTCCAAGCCCAAATTCACATGGTCGACCAGCTTTACCCTGTCGCACAACTCCCAGATGGTGGATAACATCGGCTCGGAGGATTTCGTGGTGACCTACGAATCCTACAATCCGAAGTATATGATGTATGGGTATGTCTCTGATTATCCGCTTAATGCGCTGTGGGGATTCAGATATGCCGGCACATGGAAAAACAACGCCGAGATCGAGCGTAACAAGACGACCAAAGGCTATGTTTCGGCCGGTAACAACTTCTATTCCCCCGGTGCCCCGCGTTATCTGGATATCAATCACGACGGCATCCTGAACAAGCAGGATCTGGTCTATCTGGGTCAGGCCGATCCCGATATCTACGGAGGTTTGCAGAACACGTTCAAGATACACGGGTTCACCATCGGGGTTTATTTCAACTACTCGATCGGCGGCAAGATTTACAATATTTCGGAGCAGTGGATGGGTAACAACTCCCCGTCGACCAACCAGTACCGTTACATGCTCAAGGCTTGGCATCCGCTCCGCAACCCCGATTCGGACATTCCCCGCGCCTATTCGGGCGATGGTCTGGCCAGTGACCGTCTGGTTCACGATGCGACCTTCCTTCGTCTGAAGAACGTTTCGGTATCCTATACGTTCGATTTGAGGAAAGCGACGGGCAATGTGTTGAAATCCCTTACGCTCAGCGCCAGCGGCGATAACCTTTGTCTGTGGAAGAAATACAACGGTTTCGACCCCGAAGTTTCATCCGAGAGCAGTAATTCTGCGCTGCGGCGTCTGGATGTAGGTGCGTACCCCAAATCGAGGACGATTATCTTCAGCCTTCAACTCCGCTATTAATCTAAGACTTGGAAAGCACTATGAAAACGATAAAATTGAAATCCAGTTATTTGTTATCGACGGCGCTGTTTTTGTCGCTTGTGGTGACGTCGTGCGATTTGAACGAGATTCCCACCTCTTTCGTCGAACCGAAAGACTATTATCAGTCGAAGGAACAGTGTGAGGCCGGCCTGAATGCCTGCTATATTCCACTGAACCCCATCTTCAACTATACCTATCTGATCGCGATGGAGGGTTGCACCGACCTGATGTACGTGGCCAGCGGTACGCACGACGCCCAGTTGGCTATCTCTCCCGCCAATCCGCTTTTCGGTTCGACGATGTGGACCCAGGGCTATAAGGGCGTGATGTATGCGAATTCCGTTGTCGCCGGCATTCAGCGTGCACCGCTGGCAGACGGCGTAAAACTGCCGATGCTGGCCGAAGGCATGGTGATGCGGGCTTTTTATTACTATTTCCTCACCTCGACGTTCGGTGATGTGCCGTTCTATACCGATGATGTGACGGATGAGGTCGTGCTCGAACGCGTCTCCCACCTGGGGCGCATGCCGGCTAAAGATACCCGTGATTACCTGATCCGGGAGTTGCAGGAGTATGTGCCCCTCATGGCCCAGGTTCGTTCCTGCGATGTGGAAAACAACCGTTGCGGAGCTGCGATGGGCTGGATGCTGATTGCGAAGATGGCCATGTGGAACAAACAGTGGGAGACCGCCCGCGATGCCATTCTCGAACTGGAGAAGATTTACGGCGATCTTTCGCAGTACGATTATGCCGACGTGATGTTCCGCAATAAGAACACTCCGGAATCGATCTTCGAGATTCAGCACACCTATTCTGTCACGGGACTCAAGTATACAAGTTCCATTGCCGCTATTTGTATGCCCAAACGGGATAAAGACGATATTTACGACGGACTCCGGATTCCCGAGCTGGGCAATCAGGCGACGACCTGGACCTCTTTGCGCCCGAATACCTATTATTTCGCATCGCTTCAGCCAAAAGACGGAACCGACATCCGTACCAAATACAATCTGGCGTGGGAATACGACGGTCTGCCGTTCAATTCGACCGCCGCGGCCGGGGCGCGTCCCTGGATGGGACCGAAATTCTGGTGTCCCGAGATGGTGAATATCGCCGACCATAACAATACGAAGGTGTTCCGCTACGCCGACGCCATCCTGATGATGGCCGAGTGTTATCTCGAACTGGACGATACGGACAATGCGATGCGATACCTCAATATGGTCAAGGACCGCGCCCAAATAGCCCGTTACGAGACCTTCAAGAACTACGATCACCTGCACGAGGAGATCGAGCGCGAACGCGCCCGCGAACTTTTCGGCGAGTTCCAGCGCAAATATGACCTGGTTCGCTGGGGCAGCTGGTATCGGCAGACGTTCGATTACACGGATTACAAGTCCTTGCAAGACAACATCCTTCCCTGCCATGAATATTACCCCATTCCTGACAAGGAGGTAACCTATTCGGGCAATGCGCTCGATAACGACGCTTATGCGGAATGGGGATTATAGCTGTTCCGGCTGCCGCCGGGACGACACTCCTGGAGATTATAGTAGCGAATTATTAAGAAGATAGTTTATGAAACTGAAAAATGATATTTTGAAACGTGTTTGCCGGAGCCCGTTAGCTGTATTGGCCTTTTCCGCACTGGCGCTTTACGGATGTGAAATCGATTCGGATCTGGATTTGCCGCTGGCGCTCAATGCCGGGAATTACCAGCTCGATGCGATCGGAGGCAATACCAATGTCATGGTCTATTCGACCGGGAAATGGCATGTGAAACTGGAATATCCCGTAAATTGGGCCTCTCTGAACCGGATTGCGGGCGAGGGCAACGGCTCTTTCAATTTTGCCTATTCGCAGAACTACGGAGCAGCCCGCCGGGCGAATGTCCTCGTATCACGGGGTGACCGGGTCGATACGGTGAAGATGATTCAGCTGGGTGTCAATCCGTCGTTGGCTTTCGCAAGTTCTTCGGTGACGCTGAACAAGACCGGGGAACGGACTGGGATTCCCGTCCGGACCAACCTGAAACACAACCTCGATGAAGTATCGGTTGAGTGCATCTATGAAGATGAATATGCCGAAGAGTGGCTGACCGAACTCGAACTGACGGCCGACTCGCTGTTTTTTACGCCGCTCACCAACGATACGGGCACCTCCCGTTCGGTCAAGGTGCAACTCTCGTTCACCGATGGACTCGATCAGGTCGCCTCGGCATCCGTCGATCTGGTGCAGGCAAATGCAGATATCCGCCGCGTGACGTTCGGAGAGGTACGCGCTATGATCACCGAAGCCGCGGGAGAGAAGACGATCGACGATCCGGTGGTTGTGCTCGAAGGTATCGTCATTAGCGATAAGGATAATCCCAATATGGAGACCAACCCCAATACGGCTTCGCAGAAGATTGATTTTACGGTCAATAACCGGACTGCCTATATCCAGAGCGCAGACGGCAAATACGGATTCCGGATCAATACGGTTGCCGAGAGCGACAACGTACTGAAACGTTACAGTGCCGTCACGATTTCGCTCAACGGGCTGACTTTGGTGAAAGAGTCCAATCCCACCCGTTATACGTTGAAGGGGCTGACCGTCGATCATATAACGGAGGCTGTGGACGGAAGTCTCGGCAATCTGGCCGACAAACGTAAGTATATGGACGAACTGACTGACGACGATATGTATACTTATGTAAAGTTGCGTAATGTGGAAATCAGTATTTCCGACGGTGCTTATACCAATGTGAATGACGGCTACCAGATCAAGACCGACTGGAACCCCAAAGGTTGCAGTCCTTCGTTCTTCGACTGCTATCCGTTGAATATCCGTGACAAACGGGGAAATTCGATGTATGCGCTCTTCAACGGCATGGTGAAATGGCGCCGTGTGAAGAATGCCGGGGTTCCGAGGGGATCGGGCACATTCTCCGGTATTCTGGTCCACACCGAGCTGCCGCGTTACGGCAAGGACGGGCAGATCGGAACCTATTCGATCCGACCGCTGGAGGAGGGCGATGTCGCCCTGGAGAAGGACCGTGGTAACGGTTTCAGCGAAGTGCTGGTCGAGTGGACCTGGAATGCGGGTGTCGGGGTAAGTGGAACGGCTTTGATTTCCGAGATCGGCGACGGTGTACTGCGTCAGACTGAAAATAAGAATTTGGGCAGCACGAACGACTTCAACAACAAGGACAATACGACTGGAACCAAAGGACTGGCGGGGAACTGCGGCATCTATGCCGGTTCGAGGTGGTGGAATTTCGATGAAAACCGCGGTGAGGGTTTTCAGATCGAATTTTCCACGGCGGGAGTCAGCAGCGATAATCTCGCTCTGATGTTTTCGATCGGTTCCGGATCGGGCAGTGCGGCGTCCTCGTTGGCGCCGACTTATTGGGAGGTGCAGTATTCGGTCGATGGTACGAACTTTACGACTCTGCCCAATTCGACCTTCGTAGTCCGTCCGTTGGTCTGGTGGAACAATGCTCTGCCGACCTGGATCTGTCCCGGAAATATCGACTATGCTTTCAACCTGCCGGTTTCCTTGCTTGGACAACCGAAAGTGTATGTTCGGATGGTCGCCCAGAGTACGGTTTGCGCCAATGCCGGAGCGTCCGATCCCGAAGGAGGCAACGTCACGCCGTCGACAAGCAACATGAATGTTCGGCTGGGATGTGTTTCCGTGCGCTATAACAAGCAATAAATCTACTCAATCGTGCAATTATGAAACAGTTAAAATCAATAGCCCGCAGCAGGGCATTTCTGGCCGGAATGGTTGCGGCCGTTGCAGTCTGCTTCGCTTCCTGTACCGAAAAAGGGGACTATTTTTCCCTGGAAGAACTCGGTGCCAAAGAAAATACGTACGTTGTGGATACCGAGGCCGGAGTGATTTCGGTTGAGGTGCTTTCCAATAAATCCTACGATTTGAGTTTTGCGAATACGGTCGACTGGGCCTCACTGAAAACCACCCGCATGAGCGGTGACGGCACTTTTGACGTGAATTACGACGCCAACTCGGGTTTTCCCCGCATGGCCACCATTTTTATCCAGGGACCGGGGAACGCCGATACTGTTTACCTGAAGCAGCACGGCCTGATGACTCCCGAATTGACTTTTCCCAATCAGAACATTATCGTGAAAGGGGAGGGAGGCCCGGTCGAGGCCGATATCCAGACGAATGTTGACTTCGAAGATATGGCCGTAGTCATCGAATATACCAGTGAAGAGGGTATCGAATGGATTTCGCAGATGGATATCGTCGACGGAAAGTTCGTTTTCGAAGCCCAGGGAAACTCCTCCGAGACCAAACTCCGTAACGCCCGAATTACGCTTTCCTATGTCGATGGTTGGAATCAGAAAATTGCCTCTACGCTCTACCTGACACAAGCCAATGCTTTGAATGAACTCGGTCAGAAGGTTTCGATTCCGGAGCTTCGCGGTATGTCGGGCAGCGTGATTTACGACGATATTATCCTGGAGGGGTATGTCGTCAGCGACAAGGGAAATCCCAACGTTGCGTCCAACCCGCATACGACCACGACCAAGATCGATTACAGTGTCAATGAAAAAACGGTGTACATTGAGAGTCTCGACGGCCAATATGGTATCAAACTCGTCACCTCGACCAAGGAGGACAACATCTTCACCCGTTACAGCAAGGTGCAGGTATTGCTGAAAGGTACGACGGTCAACAGCGAACAGGTCGACGATATCGTGCCCGGCCCGGCCCGCTATAAGATTACGGGGGTAACTTCTGCCAAAGTGCTGACTTCCGTTGCGGGGACGGCAGGTGATCTGCCGAAAAAGGAGAGAACCATCGCGGAACTCACCGATGACGATATTTATACGTTCGTGACGCTTCGGCAGTGCGAACTGCCCATCGGCGCAGGTCCGTTCACTCCGCTCAACGAGGGCTACGGGTCCGCTTACAACCAGCAGCGCATAGATACCTATCCGCAGGTGGTTCGCGATATTCATGGAAATGATCTCTACATGATGGTTAACCTGGGATGTCCGTGGCGTCGTGACGGCAGCGAAATTCCTCATGGTTCGGGAGATATATCGGGTGTCGTCGTGCATGACGAATTCCAGCGTTTCGAGGAAGACGGTAATATCGGGCGTTACCAGATCCGTCCGCTCACGCGGGACGATATTGCAGTCGATCCTTTGTTTGAAAACGGATTCTCGGCCGTGATCGCCGAGTGGTCGAACATGCCCGAGGCCAAGATCGAAAACAATGCTGTGGCGCCTACGGTCGGCGAAGGTTCGCTGACCTATTCCCTGCAGGGCGAAAACGGCGCGAATACGATCAGTAAGACTACTTCGTATTCTTATCTCGGCCCTATCACCGGCATTGAGAAAAATGATCCTAATGCAGACAACAAGGGAGCGTTGGCGAATGCGGCATTGGTCGCCTCCAAATGGTGGGACGAAGATAACAACCGGAGCCAGGCGTGGATCGTTTCTTTCTCGACGGCCGATGTGCAGACTACGCAGCTTTCCATGCAGTTGGGCGTCATGAACTGCTGGAATCCCGGTGCGCCCCGTTACTGGGTGGCCGAGTGGTCGACGCACGGCGATATGCTTGGCGCATGGACTGAAATAGGACGTTATACCGTTCCCGACCTGCCGGTTTGGGGCAATACGTTGTTGACACAACTGCCGGGCTGGAAGAATCTTTCCATGCCGCTGCCGCTCGACATGCTGGGTCTGGAGAAGGTGTATATCCGCTTGAAAGCTGCGGAAAACAACGCCGGAACCGCAACTGCCTATAGCGGAGGCGAGATCGTTCCGGGGCAAAACAATGCGATCAACTACCTTTGTATCCGGTATAACAAGTAGGGGAGAGTGAATGACTGTTTCCGCGGGGAATCGGCTGGACTGCCGGTTTCCCGCGGATTGTTTGTGATTGATAGCTAACGGAGTGTGGACGTTGCCGTCTGTCGCTCGTTTGCCCCTCTCCTCTGTTGGGCGTCTGATAGTCTATCCCCGGCTTTCCATGCTGTCGACCGACGGATTGACCATCACCACGTCCTGTTCCAGCTGCCGTTCGGTGGGTGTCCCGTCTCCGGTTGCGGGCGTGATAGGGCCTCCGTCGGTGAGAACGTCGTCGGGGGTGATTTGCGTTACGGTGGTTGCCTGCGCCGGTTCCGGCTGCCGGGCGGCGGTTTGTCCAGCTCTTGTTTTGTCGGTATGTTTCATGGCTCCCTTTTTGGGCGGGGTGCTGCAAAGGTCATACCGTTCCCGATGATGACAAGAGCCTTTACGGTTCCGGGTTCTCGAAGTCGAACCGCAGCTGCACGCATTCCGGGCAGGCCTCCGGCGAATTGCCGACCGTAAGGCCGATCAGGCGGATTTTGCGCCCGTGGAAATCCACAGCCGTCAGCAGTTCTTCCGACACGCGCCGGAGCGTTTCGGAGGAATCGACGGACGTGAATAGGGTCTTCGACCGGGTTATCTGCCGGAAGTTGTCGAACTTGAGCTTCAGGACGACGGTCTTTCCCTTGAATTCATGCCGCATCAGCCGGTTCCAGACCTCCTCGCGCACGGCCGACAATTCGAGCCGCAGCTGTTCCCGGTCGTCCGTGTCTTCGGCAAAGGTCGTTTCGGCCCCGAGCGACTTGCGGACCCGGTTCGGCGTGACCTCCCGTTCGTCGATGCCCCGGGCATAGCCGTAATAGCTGTGCCCGGCCTTCCCGAACTGCTGCACGAGCGCCGTTTCGTTCCAGAGCCGCAGGTCGGCTCCCGTACGGATGCCGAGGCGGTGCATCTTTTCGGCTGTCACCTCGCCGATGCCGAAAAAGCGTTCTATGGGCAGCCCGGCCACGAACTCCTCGATCCGCTCCGGCGGGATCGTGAACAGTCCGTCGGGTTTCCGGTAGTCGGAGGCGATCTTTGCCAGCATCTTGTTGACCGAGATTCCGGCCGAGGCCGTCAGCCCGGTTTCGGCGAGGATGCGGGCTTTGATTTCGCGGGCGACCAGCGTCGCCGAACGGGCGTGGCTCACGTCGAGAAACGCTTCGTCGAGCGAGAGGGGTTCCACGAGTTCGGTGTATTCGGCGAAGATGGCGCGAATCTGCTGTGAAACGGTTTTGTAGACATCGAACCGTGCCGGAACGAAGATCAGTTCCGGGCACAGCCGCTTCGCCAGCACGGACGAAAGGGCCGAATGAACTCCATAGGGACGTGCCTCGTAGCTTGCCGTGGCGACGACCCCGCGCGGTCCGTCATACCCGACGGCGATCGGGCGGCCCCGGTATTCGGGGCGGTCGCGCTGCTCTACGGATGCGTAAAAGGCATCCATGTCGATATGGATAATCTTGCGTTGGGACATCGGGCGTTCGTCGGACAAACGCAAAGATAATGCAAATTATTTCTTTTCGTCCGGCCGAATCCGGTACTTCCTACCGGCAGGTTGAAGTACATTTGACTGTCGTCAACCTATATTGCGGATTGAAAATGGCCTCCGGGTTGGTGGAATGCGGACGGATTGCGTATCTTTGTCCTTGTTTATATCATTCGATGAAAAATGGCAGATGATTATTTAGGCCGAAAAATGGAAGAGTACCTGGCCCGTTCGGCATCCGGCCAGTCCAGTCGCAGGCCGCTGGTGACGTTGGGCCGGCTGTTGCTTAAAAACCGCAGCCATCGCGGTTACGATCCCCGCTTCATCGTGCGTGAAGATCAGCTTCGCCGCATTATCGGGGTGAATACCCGCATCCCCTCGGCGCGGAATCGGCAGGTCCTGCGGTTCCGGCCCGTCCTGGCGGACGAGGCGCCCGGGGTGCTGGCTGAAATCCGCCTCGGGGGAGCCTTGCCCGAGCTTCATTTACCGCTTCCGGGAACCGAACCGAATGCTTTTATCATCGTCTGCTCGACGGTTCCGGAGGATCGTTACGTCGATATCGATTTGGGTATTTCGGTCCAAAGCATGCTGCTCCAGGCGGCTGAAATCGGATTGAACGGCATCTGTATCGGAGCGTTTGACAAAGAGCGGATCCGGCAGAAATTCCATCTGGAGTCCGAGCCGCTGCTGATCTTGGCCATCGGCAAAGGCATTGAGAAAATCGAATTGGTGGAGATTTCCGAGAACGACGACCGTCGCTATTTCCGCAAGAACGGCATACACTATGTCCCTAAAGTCCGTGTGGAGGATCTGATCATCGAGTAAGTCGCCCCCCCCCACTCTATATGTCGCTAAAAAGTACGCGGTCCTTATGCTGGGTATTTGCTATCGGACATTAGAACGGTGGTATAATTCGGGATATATAGATCGTATCCGTATCGGCGGTAGGATTTATTTTCCGAAGAAGGAGTTATTGCGTGTAGCTCGACTTTCCGAGCAGGGTATCTCGACGCTTATCGGTCGAACTTCTTTGTCCAGAACGTCGATTTATAAGGAGCGGGGAATCTTGAAAAAATGCGGCTGATCGACTGATAAAAGGTCTCTGATCAGAGTTACCGGTTTATTGAAAAACAGTAAGCTTCCGATCGTTCTTTCCGGAAAATGAGCAGAAGAAGCTGTATTTGAAAGTTGATCGTGTAGACATAATCCAGATACTGCTACCACCCTGATTATTTGGACGTGTTGGCGTGAATGTGTCTAAAATATACCCTAAAATATACTTTTTTCTGATTTGGTACTTTATCGAAGGGTTTCATTTTTTTTAATTTTGTTATCCTACTAATAGGATAACTATGACCTTGAAGAATACCGCCCCCGAATTATGTACAACACAGCAAACAATCTGTCCGTTCTATACTCCGCAGTGGCCTGTCGGGTTTGAAGATATGTATTTGCCGAATGTGGGTTCCTGTTTTTCACACAATACGGCTGACCACTACATATTATTCGTATTGGGCGGAAAAATAGCGCTGTCTTTTTTCCAATATCAAGACAAACCCGTCGTAGCCGGAGAGATGCTTTTCATGCCCCGGAATATGAATTTTCATGGCCGGGTGATTGAGCCGGCCCATCTTCTGCTTCTGAAATTCAATGGTGTGAGGTTTCCTTGTCTGGAGGAGCGCATCTGTCGGCTGATAAAGAAAAAAGCGGAAGGTCATATAAGTTGGGACAGAGTTCTTATCAAGGCAGAGATGAGTCGCATTATAGAGGATTTAATCCATTACCGCGAACAAGGCCTTGCATGCAGTCATATCTACCTCATCAAAACTCATGAGATATATTTGGTTCTCAAGCATTTTTATACCGATGAAGAGCGTGCTCGGTTCTGCTACCCGTTCATCGGATATAATCCGGACTTCACGGAATCGGTAATAGCGAATTACACGCATTCGCGAACCGCCGAACAGCTTGCGGCTTGCTTGGGATACGGAATAAAAACATTTCGTAAACAGTTTAAAATCAATTTCGGAGTCACTCCTTATAAGTGGATGCAGCAGCAGATGGCGATTCAGATCCGAAGCAAACTGATGAAAAAAGAGATTCCGTTGAAACAAATCATGGCCGAATACGGATTTATGACCACATCGCATTTCATTATCTTCTGTAGGAAACATTTCGGTGGGACACCCATGGAAATCCGAAATGGCAAGGTCCCGGAAATACCTCCGTTGGTAGAGAGCGGCGCGAATGTGGATTTGACAAAGATGCAGCCTGTCAAATAACTCGTCGTTTTCGCCGATCAAAATCTCAAACAAAGTTTGGAAGTGGTTGTGGGTGTGTTGAAAATATTTGATTTCCAATAATTTATGTTCTATTTTTGTAGGGGGGGGGAGTGCAATGTTGAATGTTTCTGCCAATTATCAGACGCTGCTTGTTATCGCATTGACCGGATTTGCGTCTGGTATTCTGGTTGTTGTTTTTATGGGCCATCGTTACCAGAAAATTTTATGTGCCATGCGTAAAACCTATCATTTGATGCGTGGGCAGGAGCGGCGTAACGAAACCATTGTCGAAGCACTTCCTGTGGGCCTTGAAATATACAATACCGATGGTTCACTGCGGCGGCGCAACCGGCGGATTTGCGAGATACTCGGTGAACCGGCCGACTGTAAAGGGACATTACTGACCAACCCCCGGTTTCCGAAGAAATTCAAAGACGCGTTTCTCTGCAAGGAATCTATTCGGGAAGATTTCATCTACCGGCCGCTCCATGAGCCTGACGACGACGTCTACGATGCAAATAGCCGGTATGTCGAATGCCACGGACGACCTGTGTTGGATGATAACGGTAAAGTCATTAACTATCTCTTCATCATCGCCGACACGACCCAACTGCACAATCAACGCAAACAGACGGAACGGCATCTGCGCATCGCGCAGGAAGCCATCCGGACATCGAACCTTCGGCTGTGGAGATTCGATACGCGCAGCCGGATGTTTGCATCGTTCAACGATCCGATTACGGATTATAACGGGGATAAAAAAATTTCCGCCGACGAGTATTTTTCCTATATGCATCCCGATGATGTGGCGTTGTGTCGGGAGAAACAGGCGCAAATGATTTTCGGGAATCCCGAACCGTTCGAAATAGAGGTGAGGGAGAAAACACCGGCCGATACACAATGGCAATACTGCACGGTCAGCGGGAGTCCTTTTAGTTGGGATGAAGCCGGCATTCCGTTGGAATATGTCGGATTCCGTCGTAACAATACCGCTATTTTGGATTTGATGCGGCAAAATAAGTTGATTCTGGACAATATCAATTCCGGACTCGTCTTTTTGTCTCCCGATTATCGGGTACAGTGGGGTAATGAAGCCGCCCGTATGAGATTCATGACGGAAGGAGCGTACAAAGACGGATGCTTGTGCTATGAAACAATCGGGAAACAGGTCCCATGCGCACATTGCGTCATGACGCGAGCCTTGCAAAGCGGCCATACGGAAAGTAAGATTTTCGAGTGCGACGGGAAAACGATTGAAGTATTCGCCACTCCCGCATACAATTCCGCCAACGAACTCGAAGGTGTCGTTTTGCGTTTGGACGACGTGACGGTGCATCACCGTCTGTTCAAAGAGTTGTATAAAGCTAAAAAGGATGCAGAACGTTCCGATAAACTCAAATCGGCATTTCTGGCGAATATGAGCCACGAAATCCGCACCCCGCTGAACGCCATCGTAGGCTTTTCCGAATTACTCACTACGACAGAAAATCTGGAAGAGAAAAATGAATTTATAAAAATCATCCGGCATAATAACAATCTGTTATTGCAGATTATCGGCAACATCCTGAACCTCTCGAAAATCGAAGCCGGATATCAGGATCGTTATCCGGAAAGATTCGATCTCACCGATCTTTTTGACGAGCTCAAGGTATTGGCCGCCAACCAGAATTCCAATCCGGATGTGATGCTCTTGTGTGAGAACCCTCATGCGCACTGTTATGTACAACTGGACAAAAACCGGTTCTCGCAGGTTATGTCCAACTATCTGACTAACGCCATTAAATATACACCATGCGGTACGATCCGGTTTGGCTATGAATGTCGTGATGGCGGTATTCGCCTTTATGTCGCCGATACCGGTATCGGTATCTCCGAAGCCAATCAGTCTCGTGTCTACCAACGGTTCGATAAATTCGATGATTTTGCACAGGGAACAGGACTGGGACTCGCTATTGCCAAGGCTTTGACAGAGGCCGCCGGTGGCCATGTAGGTTTCGAATCGCATGAAGGGAAGGGGTCGATCTTCTGGTCGTGGGTTCCTTGCGAAATATCTTATGACTAGTCGAAGCCCGATTCCGAAATAGTTGATGTCTCTGCATTCATATCGCGAGTTGAAATTTCCGAAAGTTGTGAATCTCGATGCTGAAGCAATTTAAAGATATAAGATCATATCTATAATCCGATTTGTACTCGAATGCATAGTTTATTTTTCGTAGATTTGGCTGGTGAAATAATCGATCTGAACGCACCTGACCGGACGAACGTCGGATTTCGGCGCAAAATTGAACGGTTCGTTTCTGATGCTGGTAATATAAACCGTACCGCCGTAATACGAGGTGTTTACACCCGTTTCATCGTTTACCGTCTGGGCATTCAGCGAGGCCGTCCAATACCGTAATCCCGGATTGGTGTCGAGATTGAAACTTGTGTTGCGGTTCTGCAAAGCCGAGGCGCTTGGATAGAACGAATAGGCTCCGTCTCCTTCGATAAAATAACTGCCGTTGGTGTATCCTGTGGAATTTCTCATCCAGCTGCCGTTGTAATATGCCCATGAACCGACGGTGTTCGATGTGATACTGTTCGTCTTTCCCCAGATTCCGGAGATGGGCATTCGGTATCCGAGCGGACACGGATCGAATATGGACTTATTGGCATCGACAGTTGCAAGTGCCGATTGCTTGTAGGTTTCCAGCGATTCTTTGGTTAGTATACCTCCATTCCATAAAGTATTTCCGCGTGAAATAGCCTGATTGTTTGTAAACCAGTCCCAAGTAGTAGTGTTTTTGGATGGCATATATTTACTCGGGTGGGCGATGCTGTAGGCAATGGCAGAGGCTTCTTCCGCCGGAATCTCGCTTTGAGAGAACTGCTCCCATCCAGAGCCGTCTCCATATCGTTTTCCGTTGGTGAAATTGTAGATGAAGGGGTCTTTACGTCCCCATTGATAGAACAGGCCGCGGTCAAGGAAATCTACGGGAGTACTCGAATTCGATGAGACTATCTTGATGCCGAGATTCGCGTTTCGGCCGGCGCCGAGGTTACGATCCATCATTTTGGTGGTCGGAGTTATGGCCGTACAGTTAATGATTGCCTCGGCATCTTCGGTTGACCAGATGTGCCATGACCACAGAACGGTATTCTTGTTATCGACGATGGCGATGACGGCATTGCCTCCGGCTGTACCCGTTTTGAAATTGATATAACCGTCGCCGCTGTAAACGGGAGCGCCGTCGATCACATTCGCATCTTGGGACGCATCAGTCGCATCCGTGGTGTTGGCTACCTCCCAGATGAGTTGCGCATGATCCTGAACGAGGATTTCAGCCTCCGTGAAACTGCCTTTGATAGTTGCATATTCCGTTGCACTTATTTTATAGTGGGTGTCGACGCCGTTTCCGCGAACCGAGGTCTTGAATTTGTACGAGCCGCCGGGTTTTACGACATAACAATTAGCCGAGCCGGACGCGGACAGATTGCGTACCGTCGACCAGCCGCTCCATTTGATTGTCATTTTTTTCAGTGCTCCGGGTGTCAGACTCATCGATTTTGTGGAGCTTTGTAGCATTTCACCGTTCGTCGTGAAGATGCGTATCCGGAATTTGCCCGTTGCTATCGGAGTGTTTGTTCCGTTTACGACGAAATAGATACATCCGCCTTTAGACACATCTATCCGGTCGGTTTCTGAATTTGCGTACCATGTTACATAATTCTCTCCCGAGCGTGCCGTAACATGCGTAAATGTCGGATAATCGTCAAAAGTTTTTTCACATTCAAAATCTCCGGACATGTAGTAACCTCCGTCACCGGCAGCCGCTATTTCGATGCGGGTCACTTGTTCACCTGCCGGTATTCCGAGGACCGTAGCCTGTTCTTCCGGGAGGGCTGGAATCGTCAGACGGATGATAGTGACTTTCGATTTCTGAAACTTAAGATTAATTCCGCCGGTTGGCAGTACGATGCCGTCAGCCGATTCGGCATAATTGCCTGATGTCAGATCCGAAATCATGAAATCGTAATTTTTGCCGAAAAGATTGTAGCCGTCGATCGACACTTTTCCTCCTAATTGCACGGTTGGAATCGTTCCGAAAATGGCGTTGCTCGTATGGTTCGGGGAATACGGATAGTAAGCGTACCATTCGCATGCGGAGTACCGGTCTCCCTCCCAGTCGGTAATTTCGGGGTGACTGGTAAACTCGCCTTCAAATGTGTGGGTTTCGGCGTTATATATGAACTTTCGGTTTTCCTGCAATACGACGCCCGATTTGTCTACGACATGCAGGCTGACAGCGTCGCCGTCTACCCATGACATTGCTCCCGTTTCTTCGTTCAGACTGGTGCGGGTTCCCGGTGCTTCTGCGCCTAATGAAACTTTGAAAGTGCGGGCTGTGGGGTGGGCTGGGGCAGGTTCTTCGTCAATGGGATTCTTTGAACACGATGCGAATGCGGTCAGCGCAATGTACATCGACAAATAAATAATGGTCTTCATCCTTAAAATTCCTGTTATTTCTACCATTCGTCGCCTTCGTCCTCGACATTCTTGTCCGGAATATCACCGTCGACTCCCGAACTCGCAAACCCGGCTTCAATACTTACATTCACGATCTCTATTTGAGGAGCAATGTAGGCAGGCAAACATGCCCCCCCCCGTGCAATTTTTTCAAAAACATTCATTTCGTTATTAGTTGTATGTTCATACTCTGATAATTATCGGACTCCGATCCCATCAAAATATTTAGCGATGGTTTCCATCAGAAATTTGGAATCAATCGGCTTTGTCATATAGTCATTGCAACCGACATGAAAGGCAGTCTCCCGATTCGAGGGAAGTATTGATGCGGTCAGCACGATGATCGGAAGATCGGGCTTGAATTCCCGTATTTTTTCGATTGCGGTCAGTCCGTCCATGACTGGCATTTTCAGGTCCATAAGAACCAGATCAACGGCCTGCCGCCGGACTGTTTCGACTGCTTCATACCCATTCATTGCATGAATAACGTCGTAGTTTTCACTACGTAATAATATGTCAATAAACAGATAATTGCTTGCAACATCTTCGGCAACCAGAATCGTTTTCCCTTCCACTTTACTTTGGATAAAATTGAAACGCTGCAAAGTTACAGATCTAACATAAGGCTACCGGTATCAATTTAGGTAATAATTATACATATTCGGCCAATGCCATGATATATGCAGTTTTTTAACTTATTATGATGACTTTGAAATAGCTGTTTGGCTTGCTTTTGCGGATGTTTTTTGGGGAGAGGCGAGTGACGCGACCTGACCTGACATCCGGGGAGTTCAAGGTGGCGGTTAACCGAGGGATCTCGGCGGTCACTATAGCCGATGCCGTCAAGCAGCCGTACATCACCGAAGATGGGGTATTGAACCTCACGGCTATCTGGCTTGTGCATAGGACTTCACGCCTCGCTTCCCGAATAAAGAAGAGACCGGCTGACGATTGGAGTGACCTTTTTTCGTGCACAACAAGTTCTGCATCGCCGCGTCGATTGGGCTGTTCTCGAAACTGTCCAAGTAAATCTGTGTAGTCGATAGGTCGGAGTGTCCCAATGATTCCGAGATTATCGCAATGTTTACTCCCGACCTTTTCAGCACGGTTGCGAACGTATGCCGCGCGACATAGGTAGTCAATGGCATTTCCAATCCTATCTGTTCTCCCAGCGTCTTTAATTCCCGATTGACTTTCCGCAAAGCCTTGTGCGTTCGGTTGAAAATCTGCCGTGCCGTCTTGTGTTCCGAGCGGTCGATGATAGGAAAGATATAATCTTCCTGTGCATGGTTATGCTATAGATTATGGTGCCTATGTACATTTAAATAATACAGCAAATGCTGTTCAAGGAACATTAATTGGGGATAATGATGAATATATTGAAATCCCAATGATTGATTATAGGTCTGTTCGAAGGGCTATTTTAGATGTTGAAGCTTTTCAATACACATTAGTGTCCGCTAATACCTCAAATTGAGGTGTGTCTTTATATAAACTTTGAATTAATAGAGAAAAAGCGGTCTTAAAATTAAAATTTATGGGTTGCAAATTCTTTATTGAATTGCAACCCATATAATATCAAAATGTTAGAATTTTATTATACAAATTGTACATGTAGTTTTACTCTCCTGCAATTTTCCGTATCACGCGGTCCATACAGATAGCCTCTCCGCTGGCTAATCGTCCCCACCAACAACACCCGTATTCCTCGATAATAACCTCGCCCTCTTGTTTCAGACGTTCGGCCAGCCAACCGTCGATAAGCCACCATTCCATAACATCACCCACAAAGGGATAGATATATTCCTCGGGAAGCAAGTTTTTGTTCAGCATTTCATCTACGACTGCGGTTTGATTCGTCAGTACGCAGTTCTCCACCAATCGCTGTGCCGTCATTGGATTCCCTGTTGTGCGGCTATGTTACGAAGCCATTGGTTCGCAAATGTTGTGTGGCTGGCCTGCAAGCGAGGGTTCAACGCTATTCCATCTTCCGACCATCTGACGCTGTTTTCCTCGATGCCGCAATAGTCGTTGCGATAGTAGTACGGAATGAATTGCCGTGTTTCATTGTGCAGGGCAAATAGCATTTCAGGGTCGCGCATGGCATCGCCGTTCTGCTGTCCGTAATGAGCCAGCGAGAAAAAGTCGTACTTGTCGATACGGCCGATTAGTTCGATGTGGACGGGCATATAGGTACCGTCCGAATTGTCGATTTTGGTTGTTTGTAAAGCTAACAATGCGCGGAAAATCCCCGCCGCCTTTCTGTCAAGTGGTTTCATACATAAAACGGTTTTACATTTGACAATGGGGAGGGGCTTTAGTTGGTGTATCGGCTTGTGTGGAGTAGATACAAATAAGAGCCACTCATGTGGTGAATGGCTCTTAAGATTGATGACATTGAAGGATTTTTGAATAAATCCTATCTGTTTTTTGAAAATATCAAAAACTTATTTGGATGAATAGACAACTCTACTTACAATGTCAATTAAAGTCTCGATTTTTAATCCCAGCTCATTGGGTTCGTCTGTTTTTGAATCAATTCCTTCCTTAATTAAAAGATTCGACAATTTCTCTAATAAAGATTCAAAATAATACTTTGTTTCTGACAATAGAATTTTATTTCCCTGCTGAGTAGTGGTATGCAGATTCTCAATTAAAGAGTGTTTGACAAGTAGGTCGAGTTCCTGTTTTTTTAACTCAATAATTTCCGTTGACATATTTTCAATTTCTTGGCGTGCCATAAGTTGTTACTATTTTCCCCTCTTATAATGTGCATCAGGATTGAGTTTTTTGCCTTAAATTGATTTTTTTGATTTTCAAAAAATATTTCTTTTTGAATTAAAATTCACTTCAAAAGACTCGTAATTTGCATCACTATATAAAGTTAAAGACATACCGTTCTCAAAGAGAATCATTAGTGAATCCCTTGTGTCGGAAATATCTATGTTCATAATTTTCTTATCTAATAGTAGCAAAAGATTATAGTCTTGATCAATGGGATATATTTCCTGATAGGAATACGTTTTATTGTCATATAATATCGAGAATGCCCCCATTATTTGAATATATCCTCCGTCCCAATATAAGCACACACTATTAATCGTATAACATATCTGTACAATTGGTTTGCCGATTAAGGCCTGCGAATCAAACTCTTTTGGTATTTTATACATGGCTGTAATTATTTTAACGTCTATAATAATTGGGTGGTAATGGGATGTGTGTTTCAGCCCTTGTTCCAGGCCTCATAGTAGTAGGATTTATTTTTTGGTATCCTCCTTGCGGCATCGGTTTTTCTAATACCCAATATCCATTAGGATATTGCTGTGTAGGTGGCATGATTCTAACTTTGAGCCCAGCAGGAGGGTTAATCATTGGAGTTTGGGGTGTATTAGTCGGAGATACGAAATTTGGAGTTGGCTTCGGTGCACCTTTCCTTCTCCCGAAAGAGTTATTTATTCCCATTGCCGTCACTCCGATAGCGGCTCCTCCTGTCAACAAGTAAGGGTCTGTCCATTGAGCGGCCATTTCGGCCCCAACCATTTTGGCAAAACTGCCTGCACTGGGATTCACATGGTCGTCGATTGCAGCCATCATAGCTTTTTCGGAATGGAATAATCCGAAAACAGCCATTTCATTCTTTGAAAAACCATGTGGCGATAATGTCAAGTCTCCATTGTCGTTCGTTTTCTGCGTAAAATAAATGGCACTTCCATCTTTTCTCTGGTGTAAATAGGTCGTTCCTGCATTCGTCCAAATAACGCCATTGTCATCTTTATATGTTTCATCCTGCATACGGCGCCACATCATGTCGCCATTTTCATTCCTGTACCAGTCTTTGCCGTCCAGCTCTGTATTATTTATCGGATTACCACCTACGAATGCATACGGACTTTGGGGATAGTAATTCTCTGCATGGGGATCGACCGTCGGCCATCTTGCGTAAGTCAAATCTACAATTAATAATGTAAAAATGCAAATTGCGATTAAGTTTTTCGTTCTCATGGCAGTATGATTTAATGGTTAGTTGCTGTTTGTTTTCTGCGTTCTATCTCGTTTTGAATATCCTTCATCCATGCATCGTACATTTCAGGAGATGTTTCGACATAACCCAAGTCGCTGATTTTCTTCTTAGCCACTTGATATTGTGCATAATTATTGAGTGACCACTTATCTTCAGGCAAGCCTTTGCGACGTAACTCCTGCTGATAGGCTACGCCGTCGCAATACAGCTTGTCCGCAACCTGCATCCACGCAGGAAGATTGTTCGGGTCATATCGTAAAACTGTCTTTATACAACGTTCTACAAATGAGTCAGCACGATAAAGGCGCTCATAACCATATGTCAGTTCGACTAGAAGTTGAATGATAATCTCTCTGTCATCACACGGCTTCATGTAAGCACCAGTTTCAATAGCTCGCTGTGTAACCCCATTTCTTTCAATAATAAATACCTCTCTGGGCATCGAATGGTTTGTAAGCTCCACATTAATCAGCTTGCTGCCATCTTCGTTATGGTGCCTAATAAATGAGTGCATAGGAGCATAAGCAATATAAGCCTCCGCTCCGATTTCGTTTGCAAGTATTTTGTAGAAAAGCGGCAACGAGCGGCATTGTCCCGAATGGGTGCGCATAAGCTTTGTGACGAACATTTTTGTAAAGTCATTTTTGCCCATATAATCGTCGAAATCATACATATATGATTTATATCCGTTCAGTGGATTATCGTTTGTGAAAAATTCGAATAATGCCATATTGCCGCCGATTGGGTGTTCATTCAGGTTATTGAGCCGCATAAAGGCTTTGAGTTCATCTGCAATCTTAGCGATCTGTTGGCAATATACCGTGTAGTCTGACTGCCCTTGCAAAAATGCCCATTCAAGAAGAAATACACTCCGTTTTACACTCAATTCTGCTTTTCCGTCAAGCATCGCCGTTATTTCATCAAAAGCAGTCTGATAGAATTTGTCTTTGCAAATGGCAATAGGCTGTTCTGTCTGGGGTGGTTGCGCTTGACTTGGAGGAGTAATAAGAAACAGCAATTCCAAGCAACAAATTATTGCTGTCAGGAGTAGGTTTCTCCATTGAATTGTCATATGTGATTTACTAGTCATAAACAGGTAATATCTGTTTAACAAAGTTAAACTTTCGAGTTCAATAATCTCGGAAATTACAACCTTACAATTGTTTCATAATAAATTGGTTATTAATGCATATGTCGATAAAAAATCTTATCAAAACCTTACGTTGCAAAATTTGTCGTAAGGCAGGTGGATTTTAGCAGTTGTTGACGTATATCTAAAGCAGAAAATATGTGACGTTATTTCAAATTTCCTTAATCCTTAAAATATGTCACCTCTCTTATTAGATGAAAAAGCCCTCGCGCGTAAGCACGGGGGCCGTATATCTAAAATGTAAAACCGCAGAAATCTGTTTCTGTTTGTTGCTCTCGCTCTATAATCTTCCGATATTGATTTTGCATATCGAGGGTTTTTATAAAGTAGGCCAACGATACTTTTTCGGGCAGGTTCTTGCACCGTTTATTGAGTTGATAGGTCAGGCTTATCGGCTTGGTATTTGGTACGTCAATAGCGTTGTATTTCGTAAGCAATACGGACATTGCCCGCTTATCCCAATTTGGCGGCGTTACCTTTTTGGATTTGCAGAACTCGCATATCTCTTTATAAATCCCAGCGGCGGTTTTTCTCACCGAGTGATTTATAAAACAACCTGCCGTCAGTTCATAGCCTTTCTCGATGGCTTTGATAAGTCCTAATCGCCTACATTCATTTAATAATGCAGTAGTTGTATTACGGGACAATCCGACAGCCTTTGCAATTTGGCTGTTACTTCATTGGACAGTATTAGTATTATTAAGGCACACAGCCTTTAACAAGAGCAGAAACCCTGCAATCTTGGCGGGATAGTTCTTTTTAAAGAAACCGTTATCCAAAAAGAAATAATCTTTGTTCGCTGGCTTTATATAGTAGGAATTTCGCTTTATAAAACCTCTGTCTGCATCTTCTTTAATGATTGTGTGAACGGTCAGATAGCCTGCATCCTTTAAGCGTTTAATAACACGGCGGATAGTTCGTTCATCCAATCCAGTAAGCAGGGATAGTTTTTTTTCGGTTACATGAGAAATATTAGTCTTGTGATTGGAGCAACATTTAATGGTCGCTCACACATAAACATCGACGGGTTTACTGTTTCCCGTCTGAAAGGTCACGATTGATTTGGGGATTACGGTATAATTCATCGTTAGCAATGGAATTTGTGTTATTGGTAAATATAATCTCTTTTAGATGCAATAGTTTCCGAAAACAGGCAATGCCGTAATGGTCTTTGGCCTGCTTGCGGTTATCGAATCACTTGCGGTCTTTGATGTGGTAGTACATGGTCTGAAAGACTTTAATAGGTTATGTATAAGTAGGTAGTGTATATATAGGACAGTTTTGAGCAGTTTGCACAGGACAGTTTTGAGTAACTCTCTATCCCGTCATTCGGAAACCTACTCTATCTCTTGATCCGTATCTTCCATAATTTTTGATTCTGGATTGATCGTATTAAAGGAAATATCCGTTTCGCACTCAAAAAATATGGAAATAGGAAGCAAAGACAAGGACAGCATTATCTACTGTCCTTATCTGCCTTGTAAACTTATTTTCTATGGAAGCAAAAAGAATTTCCCTATCTCGGATTTGCTATTACAAATATAGTAAAAATCTTTAATAAATACAAGTTTAAGTGCAGACGATTCAGCGGAAATTTTCTATCTTTGCTTTAACCGAATACAACCGCTATGAACCCGCTTTACGATTATGTTTTCGAGATTGCCAACCGAATGTATCCCACTTGGGATACTGATATAAACGACGAGCAGTATCAGACCGATTCTTTCCGCGGATGGGATTTCGTGCATCAGTTGGAGGACGAACGGCTGGAATTTTCTATTACCAAAGAGCGGTATTTAGAAAATGCTCCGATTATCCGTTCCCTGCGGGCTATGGGTCTCGACACCGAGAAATTTTGGATGGCGATGCTCTTTGTCTATGATGTGGTACGGGAACGGACGGAAAATGTACAGCAGGTTCCGACCTCGGTATTCGAGGAGTTTCGGGCTTTCGCCAGATACCTGCAAGAAAATCCCGATGCCAAAGTGCGTGCATGGCAAGGGCGCGAGCACGGCGTAACCCTTGAATCCTACCTTGCAAAACGGGCGTTGGGCAAGTTGCTCGCTGACAACGTGGCAGAACTCTATGCCAATCTGTCAAATGTCCGTTCGTTCGGGGTGGACGGATTTTCGGTGAATCTCAAGAGTTGTTACAAGATTACGCTTGCCATCAAATGTTTTTTGCCGCTCTTGGAACAATTCAAAGAGGAAGATAACCGCAGTACGAATCCCAGCAAGGTTTCCTATAACAGGATGCTGTTGATTTCGCGCATCGTCTATTTCTTCGGCTATACGGATAATCCGAAATTCCTTGATAGTGACGAAGGTATCAAGGGAATCTGGACATCCTACAAGGACAGGGAGTGGACGACGATCGGCAAGAATTTTAGATAAATCCATTTTACATATCCAATGATAAGGGACGGCACGAGCCGTCCTTTTTTATTCCGCCAATAAGGGATAGTAAAAATCATGCACTTTTTTACTATCCGACAACTATTTCTGCCATAGTGAGTTATGTATGGTTTTCGTAGGATTTACAGTAGAAACGCAAACACAGGTTCTTTGACATACACTCCGCTTCTCGGTAGGGAGAGGGAATCCGAACCGAAAGGCCGCAGGTCGAATCGCACGGCAGGACGATGACGGGAGTTTGCCCAAGCCATCACCCGACTGCCGCAAGAGCTGGCAAGAGCTCACCAGTCAGACCTAACGCCGAGAAAATGAAACACAGACATTTTTTAACAATATTACTAATTAAAACCTCGCGGGTGGTATGAGGTCAACCCGCACAATTAAAATGAAAAAAATGAGTGTAATTTCAGTCATTGTAAACCGTAGTTTCGCCTTTGTAAAAGGCAACCGCCCGACCAACTCCAAAGCGGTGACGGCAAAAATGAAGTCCATCGAGGAGTACGGGCTGTTGTCGCCGATTACGGTTGTGGACGGTGAACAGGTAATTACGTCTGGCGGACATTTGGTAGACCTGAACGGCAAGGATATTCCCGACAGCCAGTCGGTGAACTATTACGCCGTGCTGGACGGTCAACACCGATTGATTGCCTATATCAAATTAGGTCTGAATCTGAACGACCTCGTGATTACCGAGCCGCTGAATGTAGATATGTCGATTGCGGCATTGATTGCCGAAATGAATATCTGCACGACCACATGGAAAGGAACGGACTATATGGCCGCACCTGCCATGACGCTCTCCAAGACGAACGACGTTTTTGAGTTTGCCGTACAACTCCGCAGCAAGGGTTTCCCGCTGGCAACCATATCGCAATGGTGTACGGGGACAAATTCACTAAAACCCAAAGATTTGGTGAACTGCGTGAAAAGCGGGGAACTGCCTAAAATCCTGCAATCCGAAACATGGTATCAGCGGAGTATCAGATGGTATGAGGCCGCACAGGAAAAGTTTTCAGATTCGTTCCTGTCGAAAAAGTATCTGATTGCCTATATCGTCATGCAGTATAACAACGCCGCAGACCCCGTGGCCTACTGCCGTCAGATAGAGCAGGCATTGAAAAAACTCACGCCTGCACAGGCGGCGGAAATCATGGAAGCCCGCAAGATAGGGTTAAAATCCCGTGAACAGATGGTCGTTGAACTGCTGGAACAATACCTCGGATAGGACGGAGGTAAAGAAAAAGGAGGTCGGTTCGCTTATGGGGCGCCGACCTCCCGATTCCTACAATAAGTGTTGCATAGCCGCGTCGATTTGAGAGTTCTCAAAGCTATCCAAGTAGATTTGGGTCGTCGATAAATCAGAATGGCCGAGCGATTCGGAAATGAGGGCTACGCTAACGCCTGACCGTTTTAAGACTGTGGCGTAAGTATGACGGGCTACATAAGTCGTTAATGGCGTATGCAGTCCGATTTCCTCGCTCAATTCGTGCAGGCGTTTGTTGACGTGCTTCAACGTTTTCTTAACACGTTCCAAGATTTGCTTTTCGGTTGTGTGTACGTTGCGGTCAAGGATTGGGAAGATGTAATCTTCCTCCACTTGGTCGGTGTGGTACTTGTCGATGATCTCCTGTGCCTGTTCCGTCAGACAACAGTTCATCATCTTGCCTGTCTTGCGTCTTGCATAGTAGATTCTGCCATTATCAATATCTCCATAAGTCAGCAGGGCAATATCTTTGAAATTGATTCCAGCCATGAAATACGAGAACAGGAAAATATCTTTGGCAAGTTGGGTGTAAAAGTCCCTTTCCGATAAATCCAACTCAATCAGTTTGTGGATGTCCTCTTTCGTTATGGCCCGTTTACGGGTGTTCGTCCACAAGCTACCCACCTTGAATTGCTGAAAGGGATTCGATTTAGGAATGAACACACCCTCTGAAACCGCCTTATTATAGACCGCTTTCAGTACGCTGAACTTGGTAGCAAGGCTGTTGCTTACATTGCCGCGCTGACGCAGGAAGATTTCAAACTCCCTTAAATAAGTCAAATCCAACTCCTCAAAGCGCATATTGACAGAGCGGAATTGCGACATAAGGGCAAGCGTTACCTTGTGCTTGCTGGCTGAACCATACTTTTCGACCTTTTCCAATCGGTCGATGATTTGCTTGAAATAATCTCCAACGGTGCAGTTGATTCGTTTGCCGTTCTGTTCAAAGAGTGTATCGAACGTAACGGGGATTTCCAGCACCTCCAACTTCTTAATCTTCTTTTCGTATTCACGGATTTTGGAGGTGATTTGAAACCGTATCTCTGCTCCGTCGGGGCAGTCTGCCGTCGGTTGCTGTTTCTCAAAATCCCAATGCTCCAAAGCTACCGATATACCCAAGCCAACGAATTTACGACGGCGGTCATGGGTGAAAACAAGGGCAAGAGGGGCTAAACGGTTTCTGTTGATAGCGTCTTTGCGACATACGATGTTGATTGTCATAATCTTTACGGATTACGCAAGCAACAAAATACAAAGTATGTGTTACATGATTTTATGTATCACACTCTGTATCACAAACGGTGATTTTAGGGCGTTTTGTGTTACACATCGGACATCTGTAACACGCGGCAGAAAAAGAAAAATCGAGTGACAATCCATTGATTATCACTCGTTTGTCATGAGCGGAAAACGGGACTCGGACCCGCGACCTCAACCTTGGCAAGGTTGTGCTCTACCAACTGAGCTATTTCCGCAATATGTTTTTCGGCCTGCGAAAAGGCTTTCACCCCTCCTTCCGGCATCCGAAACTCGCGTTTCGGGATTGCAAATATAAACTGAAAAATTTATTCTGCAAAATTTTCCGGCGAATTTTGTCGCAAAACGATGTCCCCGGCCTTCGGAAAAGCCGGGGACACCCGTATGGGAAACCCTTATATCCGGGCGGCGGAATGAACCGGCCTGCCGGGAACCGGGGAATTAACGAACCAGGAAACCTTCGTCGGCACGCACCGGGATGGGCAGCTGGGCATAAATACCATCCTGGAGCTTGCTGCGTACGGCCTTGAACGCCTCGATGGTGACATTCACGTCCTCGAGGGTATGGACTGCGGTCGGGATGATGCGCAGGATGATCTCGCCTTTCGGGATTACGGGGTAAACGACCATCGAACAGAAGATGCCGTGGTTCTCACGCAGGTCAACGACCAGGTTCGTAGCCTCGGGGATGCCGCCCTTCAGGAAAACGGGCGTCACGGGCGAATTGGTCACGCCGATCTCGAAGCCGTTCTCTTTGAGGCTGCTTTGCAACACGCGTACGATCTCCCAGAGTTTCTGCTGGTATTCGGGGTGGTTGCGGATCAGCTCCAGGCGTTTCAGGGCACCGATAACCATCGGCATCGGGAGCGACTTGGCGTAAAGCTGCGAACGCATGTTGTAACGCAGCAGGTTGATCAGCCAGCGGGGGCCGCAGACGAATGCACCGATACCGGCCATCGACTTGGCAAAGGTGTTGAACAGCACGTCTACGCCGTCCACTACGCCGAAATGCGACGCCGTACCGCGGCCGCCCTCACCCATCGTACCGAAGCCGTGGGCATCGTCGACCAGAAGGCGGAACTGGAAATCCTTTTTCAGGGCCACGATCTCGTCGAGCTTGCCCAGGTCGCCTTTCATGCCGAAGACACCCTCGGTGATCACGAGCACGCCGCCGTTCTGCTCTTCGGCCAGGTCGGTGGCATGCTGCAATTGCAGGCGCAGCGACTCCATGTCGTTGTGGCCGTATACGAAACGCTTGCCCTTGTGCAGGCGCAGGCCGTCGATGATGCAGGCATGCGCTTCGGCATCGTAGACCACCACGTCGCGCGGCGTCAGCAGGCAGTCGATGATCGAAATCATGCCCTGATAACCGAAGTTCAGCAGGAAGGCGTCCTCCTTGCCGACGAACTCGGCCAGTTCGCGCTCGAGACGCTCGTGGTAGACGGTCTGGCCGCTCATCATGCGGGCGCCCATCGGGGCCGCCATGCCGAACTGTGCGGCACCCTCGGCGTCGGCCTTGCGGACTTCGGGGTGGTTGGCCAGCCCGAGGTAATTGTTCAGACTCCAGTTGAGCATCTTCTTGCCCCGGAAAGTCATGTGGGGGCCGATATCGCCTTCCAGTTTGGGGAACGCGTAATAACCGTGGGCGTACGACATGTACTGACCGATGGGGCCACCTGCATTTTTCTCCAGGCGTGCAAAAATATCAACCATAAAATATTGTAATTTAATGTTTAAGTTTCCGTTTCGGACGCGCAAAAGTACAAAAAAACCTTTTAGCCATCAAAATTAGCCGTTTTTTATTCGGCAAGGGTACGCATTTATACTTATTTCCGGATATTTAATATGGAAAAAGGCCGCTTTCGGCGGCCCGGAGAAGAGTTTTGTTTATTTTTTATTTTTTCGAACGGCGGTCTATCGCATCGACGATCACCGCGACGGCACCGTCGCCCGTCACGTTGGTCGCCGTGCCGAAGCTGTCCATGGCGATGTAGGTGGCGATCATCAGCCCCGCAAGCGTCTCGTCGAACCCGAGCATCGACTCGAGCAATCCCAGCGCCGCCATGATCGCACCGCCCGGCACCCCCGGTGCGGCGATCATCGTCACCCCCAGCAGCAGAATGAACCCCGCGAAAGTCCCTGCCGGAATATCCAGCCCGCCCAGCATCGAAACGGCCAATGCACAGGCCACGATCTTCATCATCGACCCCGAAAGGTGGATCGTGGCACAGAGCGGTACGACGAACGACGCCAGCTGGGGGCGCACGCCGAGCCGGAGGGTCTGCGCCAGGGTCACGGGGATGGTGGCGGCCGACGATTGCGTGCCGAGCGCCGTGACATAGGCCGTAAGCATCGTACGGAGCATCCGCAGCGGGTTTTTGCGGGCAACGAGCCCGGCAATGGAGAACTGTGCGAGCAGCAGCACGACGGTCATGAAGAAGATCACCACGATCAGCTTCACGAAGACGCCCAGCACCCCGGCCACCTGCCCGGACTGGGTCATCGAAAGGAAGATTCCGAAGATATAGAAGGGCAGCAGCGGGATGATGACGCCCGCGATCACGCGGTCGATGATCGACTTGAAATCGTCCATCACCCCTTTGAGTTTCACGCTGTGCGTATAGGCCATCCCCAGCCCGAGTACGAAGGCCAGTACCAGCGCCGACATGACACCGAACAGGGGTGGCATCCCAACCGTGAAATAGGGTGCGGGGGCCGTTGCGGCCGCGTCGGGCAGCACGGCTGCGGCGCCTTCGAGCAATGCGGGGAACAGCGCCCGCCCCGTGAGGTAGGTGCCGAAGCCCGAGAAAAGGGTGAAGGCATAGGCCAGCGCCGCCGTGAGGGCCAGCAGGCGCCCGGCGTTGCGTCCCAGGTCGGCGATGCCCGGCGCCACCAGCCCGAGGATGAGCAACGGGATGACGAACGAAAGGAACTGGCCGAAAATATCATTGAACGTAAGGGCGATACGCGTCGCCCACACAGGGAAGAAAAAGCCGCAGCCGACCCCGAGGCCGATGGCCAGCACGACGCGCGGCAGCAATCCGAACCTGAATTTCATAAGGAATGGTTTTTGTAAAGGTAGAAAAATATTTCCGTTTTAGCTATCTTCGGCTTTGCCTCAGACAGGCGGCGCCCCGGCAAAATGCAAGTAAACTTGCTTTTGCCCCCGGCATATACTATCTTTGTGGTATGACTTCATTATTCCATGACATCATCTTCGGCCCGGTACATTCGCGGCGGCTGGGACTCTCGCTGGGGGTCAACCTCCTGCCCACCGAGTCGAAACTCTGCTCGTTCGACTGCATCTACTGCGAATGCGGCTGGAATGCCGAGCATCCCGGCGCGCGGCGCTTCAACACCCGCGAAGACGTCCGCACACAGCTCGCAGCGACGCTGCGGCGCATGGTGGCCGACGGCACCCCGCCCGACGTCATCACCTTCGCCGGCAACGGCGAGCCGACGATGCACCCCGAATTCGAAGCCGTGATCGGCGACACGATCGCCCTGCGCGACGAGCTGTGCCCCTCGGCCAGGGTTTCCGTGCTTTCGAACGCCACGCAGCTCCACCGCGAGGGCGTGCGCCGTGCCCTTCGCAGCGTGGACAACAACATCCTCAAGCTCGATTCGGCCTTCGACGCCACGGCACGCCTGATAAACAATCCCCAGAGCCCGGTCTATTCCGTACGCAGGGTCGTCGATCAGATGAAAGGCTTCGACGGGCACCTGACCGTGCAGACGATGTTCCTGCGCGGGGAGTTCGACGGGCAGCGGGTCGACAACACCACCGAAGAGGAGGTCGCGGCATGGCTGCGCCTGATCGGCGAAATCCGCCCGCGGCAGGTCATGGTCTACTCGCTTGACCGCGACACCCCGTGCCGGACGCTCGAAAAGGTGCCGCGCGAGGAGTTGCAGGCCATCGCCACCCGCGTCGAGGCGCTCGGCATCCCCTGTTCCGTAGCATAAACCGCACCGCACCATGAAACACCTCCTGCTGCTCCTGTCGCTTGCGGCCGGCTGTACGGCCGCCGCACAGAAGCGCCCCGCAACGGGCGGACTGTCCGCTTTACAGGACAGCATCTGGCAGTGGGCGGCAGACAACAAGGCTACCGATCCGGTCGCAAACGCCATCTACGCATCGGCGGTCAACGAACCGGACGGGGTCATAGACGTACACATGATCCGTGCCGACACGGCGATGAAAGCCCGCTTCCGCCGCCGCGTGCACGACAGCCCCCTGATCCGGCTCCACGGGTTCGACCCCGACACGACACCCTATCCGCCCGCACCCGAAGGGGCTGCCCCGCCGGATGGGCTCACGATGGAGGCCAAATACGCATTTTATCCCGCCTGCACCGAACATATCCGGCTCACGATCCGCCACAAAGGCGATTCGACGGTATATTTCGGGAGCGACTACACCGTCTGCCGCTTCCAGCACGGACGGTGGGAAACGCTGCCCGTCGTCAATGCGTGGAACTCACTGCTGACCGGCATCGGGCCAAACAACCTGTCCCGCACCGAAGTACCGCATCCGGCACCGGCCGCCGAATACACCTACGGGTTCACAGCCCGGCTCGCACCCCGTGTCTACCCGGCCCGGTATGCGCGTTACCGTATCTGCAAACAGGTGTACAAGACCTGCCCATACCGTCCATACCTGCTCACGGCCGAGTTCACGGTGACGCCGTTCGTCCCGTTCACCCGCTTTGCGGAGCCGGCAGAGGGGCAGGACATCCAATTTTGATCCACAGCCATGCAAATACTCCTTTCCTGCGCCAAAACGATGGCCGAAAACAATCCGGCCGAAATCCCCCGAACGACCCTGCCGCGTTACGCCCGCGAGGCCGCGGAGCTGGCCCTGCAGCTGGCGACGCTCACCACCGAAGAGCTGGAACGCATGCTGCGCACCAACCGGCAGATCGCCGCGACCAACCGCCGGCGTTACCGGCAGTTCCACGGCGAAGAGGCCCTCCCCGCGCTGCTGGCCTACACGGGCGTCGTATTCAGGCATATCGCCCCGGAGCGATTCACCCCCGGGGATTTCGAATACGCACAGCAGCACCTCAACATCACGTCGTTCCTCTACGGGCTGCTCCGGCCGCTGGACGCAATCCGCCGCTACCGGCTGGAAGGGGACGCCGTATTGCCGGGGCACGACGACCAAACGATGTTCGGGTACTGGCAGGGACGGCTGACGGAGGCCTTCCTCGAAAAAATCCATGCCGACGACGGCATCCTGGTCAACCTCGCCAGCAGCGAGATGAAGCGCCTGTTCGACTGGAAACGCATCCGCCGCGAAGCGCGTATCATCACGCCCGAATTCCGCATCCGTGAAGGCGACCGTCTGAAAACCATCGTGGTCTACACGAAAATGTGCCGCGGAGAGATGACGCGCCACCTCATCAGAAACCGGATTGCGGATCCGGAAATGCTCAAAGAATTCGAATGGGAAGGGTTCCGGTTCGACGCCGCGCTCAGCCGGGGCGACGACTGGACGTTCACGATGTAACACGGCCGCAGGAAACCGAAGAAGAACCCTCCGGCTCAGTTTCATTGCCCCTGGTCGACGAACAGGAGCCTGTCCGTCCGGTAACCGCGTCGTTCGGCCAGCCCCCGTTCGAACGGATGGTCGTAGCGGGCGACCTCCTGCCAAGAGCCCATGTAGCACGCCTGATCGAACGACGGCACCGGAGTGCGGTCGGTACGGTCGGCGGCACGGCCGTATGCCACGCCGATGACAAGCAGCGCGGAGGCCAATAATACGATCGCGATTTTCACTTCCCGAACGGTTTTCAGGGAGCATGTGACAGATTTTATGCCGCAGCACGGCAAACAGGGCTGGACGGTTTTATTTCCCCGCGGCGAGCAGCGCCCGCAGGATACCCTCCTCGTCGTAACCGCAGAGGGCGTAGAGCTGAGCCGGGGTTCCGTGCTCGACCCACTCGTCGCCGATGCCCAGCGAGTGTACGGCCACCTCGCAGCCGCGGGCATTGAAAAATGCCGTGACGGCCTCGCCGACGCCCCCGCGCAGGGAACCGTCCTCGACCGTGACCACATGGCGGAACTCGGCACCGACCCCGGCCAGCAGGGCCTCGTCGAGCGGTTTGGCGAAGCGCAGGTCGTAATGCGCCACGCTCACGCCCTTCGCCGCGGCGCGTTCCGCGGCACGGGCGGCAGCGTTGCCGACCGTCCCGACCGTCACCAGCGCCACGTCCGTACCTTCGCGGAGCCTCCGTCCCCGGCCGACGGGCAGCGCCTCGAAGGGAACGCCCCGCCACAGACGTCCCGCACCGTTGCCGCGCGGGTAGCGGATCATGAAGGGATGGCCGTATTGCAGACCGGTATACATCATGTTGCGGAGTTCCAGTTCATCCATCGGCGCAGCGATCGTAAGTCCCGGCACGGCACCGAATGCAGCCATGTCGAAGACCCCGTGGTGGGTCACGCCGTCCTCGCCCACGATGCCGCCCCGGTCGAGGCACATCACCACGGGCAGATCCTGGATCGCGACGTCGTGGATCACATTGTCGTAAGCCCGCTGCATGAAAGACGAATAGATGTTGCAGAAAGGCACCATGCCCGCAGCGGCCATCCCGGCCGAGAAGGTCACGGCATGGCCCTCGGCGATACCCACGTCGAAGCAACGCGACGGCATGGCGTGCATGAGCATGTTCATCGAACAACCCGACGGCATGGCAGGCGTGACGCCCACGACCCGCGGGTCGAGCCCGGCCAGTTCGACGAGCGTCTCGCCGAAGACATCCTGGTAACGCGCCGCAGCGCCCGGCGAGGCGATCCGCTCGCCCGTATCGGGATTGAAACGTCCGGGGGCATGCCACGTGGACTGGTCGTGCTCGGCAGGCAGGTAGCCCTTGCCCTTCACGGTCATGACATGCAGCAACTTGGGCCCTTCGATGTCGCGCAATGCCTGAAGCGTGCGCACCAACTCCTTGAGGTTGTGGCCGTCGACGGGGCCGAAATAGCGGAAATTGAAGCTCTCGAAGAGGTTGCTCTTGTTCAGCACCCCCTGTTTCACGGCGTTGCCCGCCTTCTGGCAGAGGCGCAGCAGGCGCGGCGTATGCGAAAGGATGCCCCACAACTGCTGCTTGAAACGGTTGTAATGCACCGATGTGGAGATTTTGAGCAGGTAGTTCTTCAATGCGCCGGTGGCCTGGTCGATGGCCATGTTGTTGTCATTGAGAATCACCAGGATATTGGTGCGTTTGCTGGCCCCGGCGTTGTTGAGCCCTTCGAACGCGAGGCCGCCGGTCATCGAACCGTCGCCGATGACAGCCACGACCTGATGCCTCTCGCCCCGCATCTCGGCAGCCTTGGCCATGCCGAACGCCGCCGAAATCGACACCGAGGCATGCCCGCCCCCGAAAGCGTCGTAGGGGCTCTCGGACATGCGCGGGAAACCGCTGATGCCGCCCAGCAGGCGTTTGGTCTTGAACGCCTCGCGGCGCCCGGTGATAATCTTGTGGGCATAGGTCTGGTGCCCTACGTCCCAGACGATCTTGTCCGCGGGCGTATCGAAAACGTAGTGGAGTGCGGCGGCGAGTTCCACGCAGCCGAGGCTCGACGCCAGGTGCCCGGGATTTACCGAGCACTCGTCGATGATATAGCTGCGCAGCTCGTCGCAGTAGGTACGCAGTTCCTCCGCCGAGAGTTGCTTGAGGTCGCGGGGAGAATTTATTTTTCGGAGTAATTTGTATTCATCCAACGTCATGGCAGCACAAAGATAGCGCAAGGAGCGCGACAAACCAAACTTGTTTGAGTTTGTCCGAACCGCAGCCTATCTGAAACGAGGTTAAAGATAGCACAAGCCGAGCACAATGCCAAATTTATTCGGACATTGCCAAGGCGAAGCCTGTGTTCCGTAAAACAGCTCAGACCGGACATGGCGCCGTTTTTTCCCGGCATAGCCGCCATACCGCCTATTTTCTGTAAAGATAGTCATTCTTGCGTTTTTTTCAATAAAAATTTTTATCTTCGCGTTACGGTAAACCCCATCGTACAATGAAATACAAGCGAATACTACTGAAACTGAGCGGCGAATCGCTGCAAGGTTCGCAGAAATACGGGCTCTCCCCCGAAGTACTCCAGTCCTACGCCGAACAAATCAGGGCGGCTGCGGCCACAGGCGTCCAGATCGGCATCGTCATCGGCGGAGGCAACATTTTCCGCGGCCTCACGGGCGCAAAGAAAGGCTTCGACCGCGTGAAAGGCGACCAGATGGGCATGCTCGCCACGATCATTAACTCGCTGGCCCTGCAATCGGCCCTGGAGGACAACGGCGTGAAGGCCAAAGTCCTGACCTCGATCCGCATGGAGCCCATCGGCGAATACTACTCCAAGGCGCGTGCCATCGAATACCTCGAGGCGGGGTATGTGGTCATCATCGGCGGAGGCACGTCGAACCCCTATTTCACGACCGACTCGGCTTCGGCGCTGCGCGGCATCGAAATCGAGGCGGACGTGATGCTGAAGGGCACCCGCGTGGACGGCGTATACACGGCCGACCCCGAAAAAGACCCTGCGGCCGTCAAATTCGACGAAATAAGCTTCGAAGAGGTGCTCGACCGCCGGCTGAAAGTCATGGATCTCACGGCATTCACGCTCTGCCGCGAGAACGGACTGCAGATCATTGTCTTCGACATGGACACGCCGGGCAACCTCGGCAAGGTGCTTGCCGGGGAGAGGATCGGGACACTTGTAAAAAAATAAGATTATGGCCACAAAAAAGAGCAACAAGCAGCTATGGATCATGCTGGCGCTGATCGCAGTGATCATCGCCGCAATCCTGTTACTGCCCTCGTGCGGCAGCCGCGGCGGCAAAGCCGAGGCGGATACCGAATCGACCACGCTGGTCAAGGCGGGCGACAAAGCCCCCGACTTCACCGTAGAGATGTTCGACGGCACAAAAACCTCCCTCGCAGAACTCAAAGGCAAAGTCGTGTTACTGAACTTTTGGGCCACCTGGTGCCCGCCCTGCCGGCAGGAACTGACCCGCGTGCAGAAGGACATCATCGACCGTTTCGCCGGCCGCAACTTCGTATTCCTGCCCATATCGCGCGGCGAAAAGCGGGAAGACGTGGCGGCGTTCCGCGAAAAGACGGGCTATACGTTCCCGATGGGCCTCGACCCCTCGCAGGCCATTTACGACCGTTATGCCTCGAATTATATCCCGCGGAATTTCCTGATCGGCGCCGATGGTAAAGTCGTGCTGGCAACAGTAGGTTACGACGCCGAAGAGTTCGACGAAATGATCAAAACCATCGAAAAAATACTCGAATAATATGGATACCAAGACGATTCTCAACGATGCCTCCGGCCGTATGCAGAAGGCCATCGACCACCTCGAAGAGGAACTTTTGAACGTGCGCGCGGGAAAAGCGTCGCCCAATGCCCTGAACGGCGTAATGGTCGATTATTTCGGCTCGCAGGTGCCCGTATCGGGCGCCGCCAGCGTCACCGTACCCGACGCCAAGACGATCCTGATCCAGCCGTGGGACAAGAACATGCTGCGTGCGATCGAAAAGGCCATCATCGACTCGAACATCGGGCTGACGCCTTCGAACAACGGCGAGCAGATCCGCCTGTCGATCCCGCCCCTGACCGAGGAGCGCCGCAAGGAGTTGGTGAAACAAATCCGCAACGAGGCAGAAACCGCCCGCATCAGCCTGCGCAATGCCCGCCGCGACGCGGTCGAGGCATTCAAGAAAGCCCAAAAAGAAGGTATGCCCGAGGATGAGTCGAAGGACGGCGAAGCACAGGCCCAGAAATTGCTGGAGAAATTCACCAAGACCCTCGACGAGGCGCTCCAGAAAAAGGAGAAGGAGATCATGACGGTATAAATCCGTCCAGCACATAGTTAAAATCCGGCCAGCACAGTATGTTGGCCGGATTTTTTCATATCTTTGTCCGTTGTAACGATCCGCCTATGAAAAACATCCGCTTCGGGCTCTGCATCCCGGCATGCCTGTTCGCACTGTTCTGCTCGCAGCAGGCATCCCCGCAGGGATATGTCAAGCTCAATGTCCCCTATGCTCTGGTGGGCGTGGTGAATCCCGCCGTGGAGTTCGCCATCTCGCCCAAATCGACCTTGCAGACCGACATCGTCATCTCGCCATGGAAGTCGATCAACGAAAAGCACATGCTCTTCGCCATCTTCATGGGCGAATACCGCCGCTATTTCAAGGAGCATAACCGGGGCTGGTACCTGGGGGCAAACATCGGCATGATGGCCTTCGACATGTCGAAACCTTACATCGAAGGGTGGAAACTGAAATTCGAAGACCGTTACTGCAAAGGATACGGCATGATGATCGGCCTCTGCGTGGGTTATGAATACCAGTTCGGGAAACGCTGGCTGCTCGACGCTTTCCTGGGTTGGGCATGGATGGACAGCCATTACAACGGGTACAGTTTCGACGGCCAGGTCGACATGTACCCCCACCGCCCCGTACAACCCGAACACCCCGACCCGTTCAACGGCTCTTCGGAGTGGTATCCCAACAAGATCGGCGTCTCGATCGGGTATCGCATCTTCACGCCCCGCAACAAACAGCGGACAGCGGACGTGCGCTAAACAGCAGTTGCAGACTGCGGCAGGCAGCCATGCACGGAAAGTCCGCAACTCCGGAACCAAAGGGAGCAGTACTCCCGGAATGCGGGCAACCGGAAACAGCGGCCGGCCCGGGAACCTAAACCCGGGGTAAATTGCAGCGGGCCCTTCCGAGGCACACCCGCCACAACCCCGCCCCGGTCAGGCGACAACCCGGAATCGCGGCAGGCAGCAACCCGCCCCGCGGGAAACAGGATCCGAGCCCTTCCGAGGATACGGAAGCCCCTCCCATCGCAGCATACGCAATGCCGCAAAATAAAGAACCCCGCACCTTCCGGCGCGGGGTTCTACCATTCAAAACTTTATTCAGAGATTATTTCACTTTCGGGCCGGCGGCTACGAGCTTCTTACCCTCTTCGTTACCCGTGAACTTCACGAAATTCTTCACGAAGCGGTTGGCGAGGTCTTCGGCCTTGACGTCCCAATCCTTGGCGTTCTTGTAGGTATCGCGCGGGTCGAGGATCTTGGTATCTACGCCCGGCAGCTCCGTCGGGATCGTGAAGTCGAAGATAGGCAGCGTCTTGGTCGGAGCCTTGTCGATCGAACCGTCGAGGATGGCGTCGATAATACCGCGCGTATCCTTGATCGAGATACGTTTGCCGGTACCGTTCCAGCCCGTGTTCACCAGGTATGCCTTGGCACCGGCCTTCTTCATCTTCTTCACCAGTTCCTCACCGTACTTGGTGGGGTGCAGCGAAAGGAATGCCGCGCCGAAGCATGCCGAGAAAGTCGGGGTCGGCTCGGTGATACCGCGCTCGGTACCCGCCAGCTTGGCGGTGAAGCCCGACAGGAAATAGTATTTGGTCTGCTCGGCATTGAGGATCGAAACCGGGGGCAGCACGCCGAATGCGTCGGCCGAAAGGAAGATCACCTTCTTGGCAGCCGGGGCTTTCGATACGGGTTTCACGATATTCTCGATGTGGAAGATCGGGTACGAAACGCGGGTGTTCTCGGTTACCGACTTGTCGGCATAGTCGATCTTGCCCTTCTTGTCTACCGTCACGTTCTCCAGCAGCGCGTTGCGGCGGATGGCGTTCCAGATGTCGGGCTCGTTCTCCTGCGAGAGGTTGATGACCTTGGCGTAGCAGCCACCCTCGAAGTTGAATACGCCGTCGTCGTCCCAGCCGTGCTCGTCGTCGCCGATCAGCTGACGCTTCGGGTCGGTCGAAAGCGTGGTCTTGCCGGTGCCCGACAGGCCGAAGAAGATAGCGGTCTCGCCCTTGGCATTGGTGTTGGCCGAGCAGTGCATCGAAGCCATGCCCTTGAGCGGAAGCAGGTAGTTCATGTAGGAGAACATACCCTTCTTCATCTCGCCGCCGTACCAGGTGTTGAGGATAACCTGCATTTTCTCGGTGAGGTTGAAAACGACGGCCGTCTCGGAGTTCAGGCCGAGTTTCTTATAGTTCTTGACCTTGGCCTTCGAAGCGTTGAGCACCACGAAATCGGGCTCGCCGTATTTCTCCAGTTCGGCGTCGGTCGGACGGATGAACATGTTCTTTACGAAATGGGCCTGCCATGCGACCTCCATGATGAAACGGATCTTGAGGCGCGAATTCTCGTTGGCGCCGCAGAAAGTGTCCACGACATAGAGTTTCTTGCCCGACAACTCCTGGGTAGCGAGTTTCTTCAGCTCCTTCCAGGCAGCCTTCGTAACAGGCTTGTTGTCGTTCTTATATTCATCGGAAGTCCACCAGATCGTATCCTTGGTGGTCTCGTCCATTACGAAGAACTTGTCCTTGGGCGAACGGCCGGTATAAACGCCGGTCATCACGTTCACGGCACCGGTCTCGGTCAGCTGGCCTTTTTCGAAACCGCGGAGCCCCTTCTTGGTCTCCTCGCGGAAAAGTTCGTCGTACGACGGATTGTACACGATCTCGGTCACACCCGTGATCCCATACTTTTTCAAATCCATTTTGTCCATAATAATTGTTATTTTAATAAAACATCAAATCCTTGATTAACCTAACGTCGAAAATCCGCAAGACCGGACTTTAACCGCACAAAGGTAGAAAAACTTTTACACTTGTGAAAAAACTAACAGTGAAAAAAGCAAAAAAAATCCATTATTTTTTCCGATAAGCGTATATGATTCATTTATAAGCAGGTACCGCATCCCGGACAGTCGCACGGAAAGCCGGCTCGATACCCTACCACAAACATACGGCCGGAATCCGCAGCGGCGCTTCGCAGGATGGAATTCGAGGCGGACGCATAGGCCCCGCTTCGGTCGAAACACTCATCGACGGCGCACGGCATGCCCGCCCGACGAAACACCGCCGGACATAAGCAATGACGGGAGCGGCGTCTGCGGGGCAACCGCATCGCAATCAGGGAACTGGAAGTATTTTCCGACAATCCGCCCGGCAGCCGGAATGAACCCGACGCACGAACTCCGAAAAAACCGGAACGAAAGGGGACGATATACCGGAATTTTTTCTATCTTTGATAAGTCAGCCCTATAAAAACATCGTTACTCGTTCCGAATAATGCGCCCGATAAAAATACGCCACGACAGGATCTGCCTGAAACCGTTTTCGATCGAATGGATAAACTACCATAGTTTCTCCATCGTGTTGGTTATTTCCGGGACATTCTTCTGCTGTTATTTCGTCTCCGACCTCATTCACGGATTCTGGGATCGGTACTGGCTCGCCGCGCTTCTGCTATTCGGCGCCGGCTTTGCCCTCTATACGATCCAATGCCGGAAACTGAAATTCAAGAGTATCCCGCTCTCCGGGCAACACGACGGACTGAAAGAGCAGATACGGAAACTGCTGGCCGACGGGGGATGGAGGATCGAATACGACAATCAGCGTTATTTGCAGGCCGTAAACCGAAAGGGCATCCCCTTTCTGGACTGCGACCTGCTGATCTTGGGGTGGAGAAGCGACGAAATCCGGTGGGCCCTGGTCTACGACCCGTGGTATAACATGGCGGGGGGAATATTTACGTTCAACAGATACGGACGGAAAACCGTAAAGGCGATAAAGGCACTCGCCGGCAATTCGGCGGAAGCTCCTGCTCCCCGGAAACTCGGATAGACCATGGCCGGGCTTTATTTCCACATACCGTTCTGCAAACGCATCTGCGCCTACTGCGACTTCTACAAGAGCGCCCGGCTGGAGCAGATGGACGGCGTAACGGCCGCCATGCACCGCGAACTGGACGAACGGCAGGATTACCTGCGCGGCGAAGCGGTCACGACCCGCTATTTCGGCGGCGGCACGCCTTCGCTCTACGCACCCGCCGCGCTGAAAGGACTGCTGGATCATGCCGCGCTGCTGTTCGACTGCTCCGGCACCACGGAAACCACCCTCGAGGCCAACCCCGACGACCTGACGGAAAATTACCTCGACGGGCTGCGCGAAGCGGGCATAGACCGGCTGTCGATCGGCATCCAGTCGTTCGACGACGGGTGCCTGAAGCTGATGAACCGCCGCCATACGGCGGCACAGGCCATCGGTGCGGTGCGGGCGGCACAACGCGCCGGGTTCGGGAACATCACCGCCGACCTGATCTTCGGCATTCCCGGCTTCGGCGGGGATTCGCTGAAAAGATCGCTCGACGGAATGCTGTCGCTCGGCGTACAGCACATTTCGGCATACCATTTGACCATCGAACCCGATACGGCCTTCGGCCGCCGTGCGGCACGGGGCGAGTTCCGCGCCGTGGACGAAGAGGTCAGCGAGGAGGAGTTCCTCACGGTGCACGATACGCTTACGGCCGCCGGATTCGAGCATTACGAGGTTTCGAACTATGCCCTGCCGGGATTTCGAGCCCGTCACAACGCCTCCTACTGGCATGGGACGAAATACCTCGGCATCGGGCCCGCAGCCCACTCGTTCGACGGCGAAGAAAGGCACTGGAACGCCAGTTCAGTGGAAAAATACATAGCAGGCGCTCCCGCCGGGAAGGAAGTGCTGACCCGACGCGACCGGTTCAACGAATATGTCATGACGGCGCTCCGGACGGTCGAGGGGATCGATCTGGAAGAGGCCGCGGCACGTTTCGGAGCAAAACGGCTGGCGCGGATGCAGGAAGAGGCAGCACCGTTCCTCCGTTCGGGTACGCTCCGCATAGCCCGGGGGCGGATGGCCCTCCCGCCGGAAAAATTCCTGATTTCGGATGCCGTGATCGGGGCACTTTTCGAAACATAACACGACATGCAACGATGTGAAACAGAAATGTTAAGTTATTATTAAATATTTTTACTAATTAATCGAACAAGGTTGTTTTATATAAATATAAGTATTACCTTTGCAGCGGTTTTCAACCGATTCATCGAGTAAATTACAAACAAGCACGACAAATATGAGTAATGCAAAACTGACTCCCGACTACCTTTTCGAGGTGAGCTGGGAGGTCTGCAATAAGGTCGGCGGCATCCATACCGTCATCTCGACCAAAGCACAGACCGTAACCCGTAAATTCGCCGACCGCTATATCCTCATCGGGCCCGACCTCCAGCACGAGGGGGCGAACCCCGAATTCGAGGAAGACCCCGACATGCTGAAGGCATGGCGCCAGAGCGTATACAGCGACGGCCTCCGGATCCGCGTGGGACACTGGAAGATCAAGGGCGAGCCGACGGTGATCCTGGTGGACTTTACTTCGCTGATCCCCCGCAAAGACGAAATACTCAAGAAACTCTGGGAGACGTACCACGTGGATTCGCTCTCGGGACAGTGGGACTACATCGAGCCCGTGCTCTTCGGCTATGCCGCGGGCATGGTCATCGCCTCGTATGTCGACAATTTCTGCAACGCGACGGACAAGATCGCCGCGCATTTCCACGAGTGGATGACCGCCGCAGGCGGACTCCACCTGCGCAAACACGCCCCCTATGTGGCCACGCTCTTCACGACGCACGCCACGGTCATGGGGCGCTGCATCGCCGGCAACGGCCTGCCGCTCTACAACGACCTGGCCAAGTTCAATGCCGACGAACTGGCCCGGCAGTTCAACGTCGTGGCCAAACACTCGATCGAGAAGATGGCCGCCACATACCACGACGCCTTCCTCACGGTCAGCGACATCACGGCCAACGAATGCAAATACCTGCTGGGGCGTGAACCGGACGGCATCACCCCCAACGGGTTCGAAAACGACTTCGTATGGACGGGCGAGGAGTACGACGCCAAACGTGCCGAAGCCCGCACGGCGATGATCTCGGTAGCCGAAGCCTGCCTCGGGCACAAGTTCCGGAAGGAACCGCTGATCGTCGGCACCAGCGGCCGCTACGAATTCCGCAACAAGGGGCTCGACGTATTCATCGAGTCGCTCAAAAAGCTGGCCGCCTCCGACCGTCTCAAACGCGAAGTCCTGGCCTATGTCACCGTTCCGGCCGCCAACCGCGGCCCGCGTGCGGACTTGCAGGCACACCTGGCCGACCCGGCCAGCCCGATCGACGGCGGACAATACAAGTATTCGACCCATTACCTCGAATACCAGAACAGCGACCCGATCGTGAACGCCCTGAACGGCAGCATCCTCACGACCGACGATTCGAAGGTGAAGGTGATCTTCGTGCCGACCTACCTGAACAAGGCCGACGGCATCTTCAACAAGGATTACTACGAACTGCTCGTCGGTATGGACATCACGGTATTCCCCTCCTACTACGAACCGTGGGGCTATACGCCGCTCGAATCGGTGGCATTCTCGGTGCCGACCATCACCACGACCCTCGCAGGGTTCGGGCTGTGGGTCGACAAGCAACGCGAGCACCTGGGCGTGGAGGTCATCCGACGCGACGACTACAACGACAAGGAGGTCGAGGAGAAGATCGCCGACTCGCTGCTGCGCTTCAGCGCGCTGGACGAGAAACATGTCTCCGAGATGCGCGTTTCGGCCTACGAGATATCGGAAACTGCGCTCTGGGAGCACCTTTTCGCCGCCTACGAACAGGCCTACTCCGAGGCTGTCGAAAGTTCGGTGATCCGTACCAACCGCGCCGTGCTCGACGAGAGCAACGCCCGCAACGAACAGATCAATTTCGTACGCCAGCAGCTCTTCGCCGAGAAGCCCAACTGGAACCGCATGATGGTCGACAAAACCCTGCCCAAGCGCCTGCATGCCCTGGAAGAACTTTCGCGCAACCTCTGGTGGTGCTGGAACCCCGGGCCCCGCGACCTGTTCGAAGGCATCGACCCGGCACTCTGGGCCGAATGCGAGCGCAACCCGATCGCTTTCCTCGACAAACTGAGCGTGGAACGCATAAAGGGGCTCGAACGCGACGAGGCCTTTCTCGGGCAGCTCGACGCCGTATATGCGCAGTTCCGCGACTATATGAACGAAAAACCCGCCCCGAAGACCCCCACGATTTCGTATTTTTCGATGGAATACGGCCTGCACTCGTCGCTCAAGATCTACTCGGGCGGCCTGGGCATACTCGCGGGAGACTACCTCAAGGAGGCCTCGGACAAGAACGTCCCGATGGCAGCCGTGGGCCTGCTTTACCGGTACGGCTACTTCACGCAGCGCCTTTCGGCACAGGGGGCGCAGGAGGCGACCTACGAGGCACAGAATTTCTATAAACTCCCGATCTCGCCCGTGCGCGACGAAGCCGGCAACTGGCTGACGGTCACCATCGCCTTCCCGGGGCGTACGCTTTCGGCGCGCGTCTGGAAATGCCAGGTCGGCCGCACGGATCTCTACCTGCTCGACACGGATTTCGAGGCCAACCTCGAGGAAGACCGCCAGATCACCCACTACCTCTACGGCGGCGACTGGGAGAACCGCCTCAAGCAGGAAATCCTGCTCGGGATCGGCGGTATCCGCGCACTGCGCGCACTGGGCATCAAGCACGACGTGTTCCACTGCAACGAGGGACATGCCGCGTTCATCGGCATCGAGCGCATCCGCGACCTGGTGAACCACAAGAAGCTCTCCTTCTCGGAGGCGCTGGAGGTGATCCGTTCCTCGTCGCTCTTCACGACGCACACCCCCGTGCCCGCCGGGCACGACGCCTTCCCCGAGTCGATGATCCGCCAGTACATGTCGCACTACCCCGACGTGCTGGGCATCACCTGGGAGCAGTACATCAACCTGGGCAAGACCAACCCCAACGACCCCAACGAGAAGTTCTCGATGTCGGTGCTGGCCTGCAACCTCTCACAGGAGGTCAACGGCGTATCGTGGCTCCACGGCGAAGTGTCGAAGGAGATCCTGGGCAACATGTGGCCGGGTTATTTCAAGAACGAACTCCACATCGGCTATGTCACGAACGGCGTACACTTCCCGACATGGATCGCGACGAACCTGCGCCGCCTCTACGCCCGCTATTTCGCCGACGGCTTCGAGGGGCACGCCTACGACATCCCGGCATGGCAGAAAGTCCACAACATCCCCGACGGGGAGCTGTGGGCCGGGCGCATGCACCTCAAGAACAAGCTCATCAAGCATATCCGCAAGCGTTACAGCGACCCCAGCCAGGTGCGGCTCGACTCGCCGCGCCAGATGTTGCAGGTCATCGAGGGCATCAAGCCCGACGTGCTGTCCATCGGTTTCGCACGCCGCTTCGCAACCTATAAGCGCGCCTACCTGCTCTTCACGAACCTCGACCGGCTCTCGGCCATCGTGAACAACAAGGAGCGCCCCGTGCAGTTCATCTTCGCCGGCAAGGCCCACCCCAACGACAAGCCGGGGCAAGACCTCATCAAACGCATCGTCGAAGTGGCCGCCATGCCGCAGTTCGTGGGCAAGATCCTCTTCCTGCAGAATTACGACATGGAGCTGGCACGCCGCATGGTGCAGGGCGTCGACGTATGGCTCAACACCCCGACCCGTCCGCTCGAAGCTTCGGGGACGTCGGGCGAGAAGTGCGTCATGAACGGCGTGCTGCAATTCTCGGTGCTCGACGGATGGTGGGTCGAAGGCTACAAGGAGGGCGCCGGGTGGATGCTGCCCATGGAGCGCACCTTCGCCGACCAGCACTATCAGGACGAGCTCGACGCCGAAATGATCTACAACACCATCGAGGAGCAGATCGTCCCGAAATATTACGACCGCGACAGGGACGGCGTACCCCACGCATGGGTGGAGTCGGTCAAGAAATGCGTTGCCGACATCGCATCGAATTTCACGACCAACCGCATGCTAAACGACTACGAGGAACGGTTCTACAACAAGCTCGCGGCACGCAAGCACCGGATCGTCGAGGGCGGCTACAAGCTGGCCCGCGAGATCGCGGCCTGGAAACGCAAGGTCTCGTCGGTATGGGATCAGATCCGCGTGATCGACGTACAGCGCGTAAAAATCGACAACAAGGCGATCTTCGTAGGCGAAAAGTACCATTTCGAAGTAACCGTGGACATCGCCAGCCTGCGTCCCGAGGACATCGGCGTGGAGATGGTCATTGCACAGCAGATCGTTGGCGGGCAGAATGCCAACGTGATGCACACGATCGGGCTCAAGCACACCAAGACCGAAGGCAGCCGCGTTACCTACGCACTGGATTATACGCCCGACGAAGCCGGCACGTTCGACGTGGCGCTGCGTATTTTCCCGGTGAACCCGCACCTGCCCCATCGCATGGATTTTGCATTGGTAAAATGGGCTTAGCCAATTTGGCCCTAATAATGTAAAAAAGATATGAATTTTCGGAAATGCGATTGCCTTTTCGCAAAAATTCAGCTATCTTTATAGAACGAACCGTATTTTTAGAAGGACATGTCAGCACTTACTTTCGACAAAAGCGAATTGGGCAACCTGGAGTATTCGCTCCAGCGCGAGATGCTCTCCACAGACCGTATCGGCGGATATATGAGCACGACTATCGTCTGCTGCAACACCCGCCGCTACCACGGCCTGATGGTAGCGCCCATAGACGACAGCGACAGGACGTATGTCCTGCTCTCGTCGCTCGACGAAACCATCGTCCAGCACGACCAGACATTCAACCTGGCCCTGCACCGCTTCAAGGGGGTATACGAGCCGCGCGGACACAAGTATATCACCGACTTCAAATATACGCCGACCCCCACGATCACCTACCGCGTGGGCGGCGTGATCCTGCGGAAGGAGATGCTGTGGATACACAAGCGCACGCAGCTGATGATCCGCTACACGCTCGTCGAAGCGAATTCGGAAACGCACCTGCGGCTGCGGCCTTTCCTCGCCTTTCGCGACAAACACGCGCTGACGCATGCCAACATGGAGGCCGACGGGCACTCCTACCCGGCAGTCAACGGTGTGAAATGCCGCCTCTACGGGTCGTTCCCGTGGCTCTACCTGCAGACCAGCAAGCCCGGTGCGGAATTCGTGCCCGCGCCCGACTGGTACTACGGATTCGAATACCAGCAGGATCTGGCCCGCGGTTATGACGGTTACGAAGACCTGCTCACGACGGGCTATTTCGAAACGGAACTCAAGAAGGGCGAAAGCATCATCTTCTCGGCCTCGCTCGACGAAATGGGATCGGTCAAGACCATCGAAGAGGTATTCGCCGCATCCATCGCCCGGCGCACGCACAAGATCGACTTCATCAGCTGCCTGGAGCACTCGGCGCGGCAATTCGTCATCCGGCGTCCCGGCGACCGCACCGAAGTGGTGTCGGGCTACCCGTGGCACGGGGTTTCGGGGCGCCAAACCTTCGTTTCGCTCCCGGGCATCACGCTCGAACAGGGGCATAAGGAGGACTGTATCGACGCCCTCGACACGCTGGTGCGCGAAATGCGCGACGGCATGTTCACGGGCAACGCCTCGGCGGCCGTCGCAGCAGATGCCCCGCTGTGGTTCTTCTGGACGCTCCAGCAACTCGAACGGGAGGTGGGCGGCAAGCAGATATGGAAAGCCTACGGCCCGGCCATGAAAGATATTCTGGAAAGCTACCGCCGGGGAGTCGGCGGTCGCGTCGCGCTGCATGACAACGGGCTGGTGTGGGCCGCTGCGGACGACGTCCCGATGACATGGATGAACGCCCTGATCGACGGCCGCCCCGTCACTCCGCGCAACGGTTATCAGGTAGAGGTGAACGCATTGTGGTACAACGCCGTATGCTACACGCTCGAGCTGGCCGGCAAACACGGCGACAAAGCCTTCGTCAAGGCCTGGGAGTCACTCCCGGCACGCACGCAGGCGTCGTTCGTCGAACTGTTCCGCCTGCCGGAAGGCTATCTGGCCGATTTCGTAGGGACGGACGGGCCCGACAAATCGACGCGCCCCAACATGATCGTCGCCTGCGGGCTGGATTACAAGATGCTCGACGAAGAGCTGCAACTGGAGGTGATCCGCACCGTACGCCAGCACCTGCTCATCCCCAAGGGGCTGCGGACACTCTCGCCCCGCAACCTGCTCTACAAAGGTTCGCAGGAAGGAGGTTCGCCCGCAGAGCGCGATTTCGCGGGCAAGAACGGTTCGGCATGGCCGTGGCTGCTGCAATTCTACGTCAAGGCATGTTTCGATATCGACGGGGATGCATTCCTGCCGCAGGCCCGGGAGATACTCGCCAATTTCGACGAAGACATCCAGAGCTACGGTATCGGGTCTATTTGCGAGCTTTACGATGCCGACCCGCCCTACGCATCGCGCGGCGCTATCTCGCAGGCGTGGAGCGTCGGGGCCGTGCTCAATATCCACAGCATGATCCGCGAGCGCACGAAGGAGGAGGCCCGGGAAAGCAACACCGCTGGGAAAGCCGCGAAGGCGGTGAAGCCCGTGGCGAAAAGTACTGCCAAAAAAGCTGCGGTAAAGAAAACCGCAACGGACAATACACCAAAGAAAACTGCGGCAAAGACGGCCATCGCAAAAGAGGCCGCAGAAAAGAAACCCGCAGCGAAAAAGAGTGCGGAGAAGAAACCGACGGAAAAAAAGCCGGCCGCAACAAAGGCCGCGACAAAAAAGATAAAGACTGGGAAATAACAGGCTGTGACGGGAGGAAAATCCTGCCAAGGCGGGATTCCGGGGCGTCCGGACTTGCAACCGCGGCTTGTGGCCGTGAGCCGGGACGTTCCTGTGAGAGGAAAGGTAAAAATTGCAAAACAAGGATATAGTTATGAGAGTTTTAATGTTCGGTTGGGAGTTCCCGCCCCACATCGCGGGTGGTTTGGGAACGGCATGTTACGGGATGACCCGCGGGCTGGCACGCAACGATGTCGACGTAACATTCGTAGTACCCCATGCCTACGGCGACGAGGATCAGCGATTCACGCACGTCCTGAATGCCAGTGACGTGGAGGCGCTTTACGGATCTACGGGAAGCGGCGCGGACGATATTCTCGAGAAGATGTCGTTCATCCACATCGACTCGAACATGGTACCTTACATCTCCCCCGAAGAGTACGAACAGTACCAGGAGCGCTACGTCAAATCCGGACAGAAAGTCTGGTCGACGACCGATGCCTGGAAACAACGCTATACCTTCTCGGGCAAGTACGGCGCCAACCTTATGGAGGAGGTCGCCCGCTATGCCGTAGTCGCGGCGCAGGTGGCCAAAGACCTCGAAGGGCAGTTCGACGTGATCCACGCCCACGACTGGCTCACCTACTACGCCGGTATCGCCGCCAAGCGCGTATCGGGCAAGCCGCTGGTCGTGCATATGCACGCCACGGAATACGACCGCAGCGGCGAGAACGTCAACACGCAGGTCTACGCCATCGAACGTGCAGGCATGCATGCCGCAGACCGGGTGATCGCCGTTTCGAACCTCACGCGCAACATCGTCATCAACCGCTACGGCGTCCCGGCCGACAAGGTCGTGACGGTACACAATGCCGTGCGGTTCGCCGCAGGCCAGTGCAAAATGCCCGAACGGGGCGTGGACGACAAGATCGTCACGTTCCTGGGGCGTATCACCTACCAGAAAGGCCCCGACTATTTCGTCGAGGCCGCGGCCAAGGTGCTGAAGAAAGTCCCCAACGTACGTTTCGTAATGGCCGGCTCGGGCGACATGATGAACCACGTCATCCGCCGCGTGGCGCGGCTGGGCATTGCCGACAGGTTCCACTTCACCGGATTCCTGCGCGGCGAGGACGTACACAAGATGTTCCAGTTGTCGGATGTCTACGTCATGCCGTCGGTTTCGGAGCCGTTCGGCATATCGCCCCTCGAGGCAATGCGTTCGAACGTCCCGGTGATCATCTCCAAGCAGAGCGGCGTGGCCGAAGTACTCGACTATGCCGTGAAGGTCGACTACTGGGATGTCGATGCCCTGGCCGATGCCATCTACGGGCTGATCCAGTACCCGGCGCTTGCGGGGATGTTCGCCTCGAAAGGCCTGGAAGAGGTCACGAACCTGAAATGGAACGATGCCGCAGCCAAAATCAAAACCGTATACGAAGCGGTGATCGAAGAGAATAAAAAACAATAAAATAGCTACCCTATGAAAACCGTCTGCTTATATTTTCAGGTACACCAGCCCTGGCGACTGAAGAAGTACCGCTTCTTCAACATGGGCAAGGATCACAACTATCTGGACGACCTGCTGAACCGCTCCATCATGCAGAAAGTCGCCCGGCAATGCTACCTGCCGATGAACGCCCTGTTGCTGAAGCTCATCCGGGAAAACAAGGGTAAGTTCCGCTGCTCGTTCTCGATCACGGGCATCGCCATCGAACAGTTCCGCACCTATGCGCCCGAAGTCCTCGAATCGTTCAAGGAACTGGCCGCCACGGGTTGCGTAGAGTTCCTCGCCGAGACTTACTCCCACTCGCTGGCCTCGCTGGCTTCGAAGGAGGATTTCACCGAACAGGTAAAACTCCACACGGCACTTATAAAAAAGGAATTCGGGGTGAAACCGACCGCCTTCCGAAACACAGAGCTGATCTACTCCGACGACATCGGCGCCGCAGTGGCCGAAATGGGCTTCCGTACGATGCTGGCCGAAGGTGCCAAGCACGTGCTGGGCTGGAAATCGCCCAACTATGTATACGCCAACGCCGTCAACCAGAAACTGCGCCTGCTGCTGCGCAACTACAAACTCTCGGACGACATCGCCTTCCGCTTCTCGAACCGCAGTTGGAACGAATGGCCGCTGACGGCGGACAAATATGTAAAATGGCTCGCTTCGGACGAGACTCCGGGCGAGGTCATCAACCTCTTCATGGACTATGAAACTTTCGGCGAACACCAGACCGCCGACACGGGAATCTTCGAGTTCATGCGCGCGCTGCCGAAGGCAATCCTCGCCAAGAAAAACGGTCTGGAGTTCGCGACCGTCACCGAAGCCGCCAAGAAACACCAGCCCGTAGCAGTACTCCACTGTCCGCACGTGATGTCGTGGGCCGACGAGGAGCGCGACGTGACGGCATGGCTCGGCAACGAGTTGCAGAACGAAGCGTTCTCGAAGCTTTACGCCCAGAAGGAGAAGATCGCGGCACTGAAAAGCCCCGACTTCGACTATGTGTGGAGTTTCATGCAGACCTCCGACCATTTCTACTACATGGCTACCAAATGGCTCTCGGACGGTGACGTACACTCCTATTTCAACCCCTACGATTCGGCCTACGACGCTTTCATCAACTACATGAACGTCCTCTCGGATTTCATCATCGAACTGGACAAGGCTGTGGCGGCAAAGGCCGCAAAGGCAAAATAACGGGCAAAAGAAAAATTTACGACACACCAACCGAATAGCGAAACAGCCGGGATCCGAGGATCCCGGCTGTTTTTCGTCCATCAGTCTCCAGATGGGCCAAACAACCGCCCGTAAAAGGCAGGAATATCCGCCGCTGCCCGATGCAACGACGGATATTCCATAAGATGCCCGGGCATTCCGTGCCTGCAGCCTAGCGATCGCCCGAAAGCCGCAATCCGCGCGAGAACCGCGAACCACACAAGAAACGGGAGCCGTACAAAAACCTCCCCCCGAAAAAACCGGGCTCCAGGATAACGAACCCACAATGCGGATCGAGAGAACGCAGGGAAACTTCCGGGCATAAAAAAAGCGGCAGACCGCGCCTCTTCGGTCTGCCACAGGCAGGAGTTTTACTTGAAAGTGGGAGTTGTTGTTACCAAAAAAATTTGGGATGTGCGACCCCTGCCTTAGGGAGTATTTCCCGGGTTCCCGGCGCTGCTGCGAGGCAGCGCCGGATTCCGCGGAAAGGATCAGAATTAGTTAGCAGGCTCTTCGGGGTGCAGCTCGATCGTCACGTTGGCGGTCATCGTGCCCCACTTGTGGCTAACGGTAACCGGGATGAAGAGCTTCACAGTTTTCTCGACCTTCACTCCGTTGATGTTCTTGAAGACAAGCTTCGAGCCATCCTTGGTGATGCAGTTCACACCGAAACGGTCTTCAGCCTTGATCGTGGCAGTCTGTGCCGTGATCGTCCCATCCACTACGTAGTTGCCGCTGGCATCTTTCTTCAGGTTGGTCTTGGCATTGGCCAGATCCCAAGCGGGGGCATTCACTGCATAGTAAGCATAGAGGTCGGAAGCATATTTCTCCTTCTCGTCCGTACCGGTCGTCACCTCAGCCACGATGTAGTCCTTGAAGTCGGTCATGGTGAAGGCCTTCGAGCAGTCAACCTCGGAACCGCTGATGATCTGGTCTACGAAGTAGGCGTCGGTCAGCTCGGTGTTGATCTTCAGAGGCTCGACGAAATATACGTTGAAATCCGTCAGCTCGATGTGGTTATAGGGGTTGATCGCAGCCCATACCTTGAGCGTTGCCTGCTGCTTCAGGATCCCGATACCGGCTTCGTTATTGAGCACCTGTACGGTGATGTCGGCAGCGGCGGCGGTATTGACGGCACCCGGGTTCGTGGTTGCGGGAGCATACCAGTTGTCACCCATACCGTTGTAGTTGAGCTTGACGGCATCCATAACACCCTTCTTCAGCGTATAACCCGTCACGTCGGTTTCACCGGCAGGTTCGGCACCCGTCAGTGCGGGAGCGTAACCCGTAGCAGGCTGCTTCTTGGCGAACTGGATATCCCATTTGCCGCAGGGCAGCAGGTTCGTGACGGGCTTGCTGTCGGCGAACAGACGGTCGAGTTCATAGCGGTATGCGCAGGTCGCATATGCACCGGGCGTATTGTACTGGATCGGGTAAACATAAGCCAGCGTGTAATCGGAGTGCCAGAACGAAGAGTCGTAACCGTAGATCGAAGGCAGGGTCGGCTTCTTGATGTTCACAACGAACGAGAAGGTCAGTTTGCCCTGGTATACGTTCTGTGCAGGGATCGTCACATTGACAACCTTCTTCACTTCCTTGCCAGCAATCAGGTCGGCGATCACGTTGCCGATCTGCTCGGGCGTCAGCGTCCAGGTGAAGGCGGCAGCGGACTCGGCAGCAGTAGCGTCGAAGTTGTAAAGCAGCTCGACACCGTCAGCAGCGGCCTGGGCCACGGTACCTACGGTATGATCGGTAGCGGCGATTTCGGGAGCAGCATAGGTTGCGATGAACTCAGCCTGCGACAGACCGTTCTCACCGAGTTTGCCGAGTACCTTGGTAACCATCTCTTCCCAAGTGAACGAACCCTTGAAGGCATCGCAAGTCAACGTGTAGTCGAACGTCTTGAGAACCTTCAGGTCAACCGGAGCGATCTTCTCCTTCAGCCACTGTACCTTGAAGTAACGAACGTCAACGACGGCGTTCTTGTTGTTCACGTCAACCAGCTCGACACGTACGATCGGCGTCTTGTCGATAGCAGCCTGGTTGTTAGTCGTGCCGTCGGGCAGTTTCGAGGTCAGCGTCCACGCGCCGTCCGTATTGGCTACGCTGGCGAATTTCTGCTGGTCGGTATCGTTGTCACCTACCTTGTAAGGCTTGGTCGGCAGTACGAAGCGGAACTCGAGGCCGGCAGCCTTGAGCGCTTCCTTGGTGATCTCTTTGGCTTCATCATCGTCGATATAGCAACCGGTAACCATCGACAGCAGGTCGATCGGCTTGTTGTATGCTTCGGTGAACGAAGGATCGGCAGCCTGTGCAGCCTCATAATCAGCCGAGAAGTGATAGTGATCCGCTGCTTCATCGCACTCGAATTCACCGTCCTCGCTCTTGGCCGAGTTCAGGTCGATCAGGGCGGCGATTTTCGGCTCGATAGCCGTTTCGGTCAGCGCAACATAGTCCGAATATACGGCAGTGCCTACTTCGCCTTCGCCGAGGTATTTGTCTGCGAGGGGCACTTTCAGGGCAGCCGTGTAGATGTGTTTTGCATCCAGCGTAAGAGCGGTACCTGCTGTCTTCTTCACGTCTACGGTCAGCACACCGCCTGCGATATCCCACGAAGCGACGTTCAGCAGTTGCTCGCTGACAGCAGCGCGCGTGCGAACTTCAGCCTTCTCGAACACGAAACTGGGATCCTTGATATCCTCTTTCGTAACGACCGAGGGGCTTACGTTGTAGCGTACCGAAGTAGCCGAAGCAGCAGTCGTCGAGGTCGTCGAACCTTGTGTCACGGTCTCGGCCGATGCGCTCGAGGTTACTTTCCATGCCTCGTAAGAAAGCGATTTCAGCTCGATGGTTTCGATGCCGTTGACATACAGGTCGGGGATCAGCAGCACGCTGGTCAGACGACCGGAGATCATAGCCTGCAGGTCTGCGACAGCATCGCTGACAGCCTCGGCAATGGCCTTGTTGATGAAACCGTCCTCTTTCGTAATGGCATCCTCGAGGTATTGCTTGATCTTGGTGTCGTAGTCGTTGATCGCCTGGGTCAACTTGGTCTCATTGACGAGGTTGGCCGAAGCGACGGCAGCATTGAACGACGTCTGGAATGCATCCTTGCAAGCGTCGCCGGCAGCCGCGATAGCTGCGTCCTTTGCTGCGTTGATGGCATCCTGAATAGCCTTCTCCGTCGTGAATTTACCAAGATTGTTCGTAACAGCCGCTACGGCGTCACCCACATATTTGGTAGTTGCATACGAAGAGAGCGTCGTGTTCAGATAGCTCTTAGTTACATAATTGTCCGCAAGGTCTTTTTCGATGGCGTCGATGTCCTTCTGGAGCTGATCCTGCGCCTTCTCCAAAGCTTCGATATCCTTGGCATTGGCGTCAGCGTCGCTCTTGAGCTCGTCGATCCGTTTTCCGAGAGCATCATCGGCACTCTTCAGGTTGTCGACGGCTGTCTGCAACGAACCGAGCTGCGACTCCAGAGTCGCAATTTTACCAGTGGTCAACTCGTCGAGGCGGTCGTTAAGTTTGTCGATGTCGTCGTCGTAGTCTTTACAACCGACACCGGCTAACAATGTTCCCGTGAGGAACAGTGCAAGAAATTTTCTGAATAAGTTTTTTTTCATAGTAATGAAGAATTGAAATGGAATTGTTTTTTTAGTGTTGACGCATTTAGTTTTATCAATAGAGTGACGCTTGCTATTTCTCATTCGCGGAGCTTGCCTTTTTGTAGTGTTTCATAGACTTTTCAGACCATCAAACACGTTATTTGTATTAAGTGACGCATTCTTTATAATTAGTTGACGCATTAAATTTTCCAGTTATGACACCATAGTTGTTGGTATCATATATGATACGCATGGTGCAAATATATATATAAAAATTTGCACAACAAAATTTTTATCCAAATTTTTGAAATGGGAGTTGTTTACGAGGAGGAGATATCCTATATCTCTTCCAGGATCAGAGAGTTGAGGAAGGAGCGACGTCTGACGGTACAGGAACTTGCATACCGTTGCGACATGGAAAGATCCAATTTGAGCCGTATCGAAGCGGGACGTACGAACCTTACGGTCAAAACGATGTGTATCATTTGTAATGCGCTGAGTGTGAGCCTGCGCGATGTAATTCGCTAAAAGGGATATACCTATATTTATATATCCCGGCCTTATCGTCCGAAGGGTTCTTTTTTTGGGCATTTTCGGTAATTTATCGTATATTTACGACCGAAACAAAATAAGGTACAGCTATTTGTGAACACTATCGATTTGATCGTCTGCCTCATGCTGGTGTTAGCCGTCTGGAACGGTTGGCGCCAAGGATTTGTCATGCAGGTATGTTCGTTGGCCGGAATCATCGCAGGCATCTGGGTTGCTTCACGTTACGGTGCCGAAGTCGGCGCATGGCTGAAACTTGACGAGACGATTTCAGCTGCCGGAGGATTCGTCGTGGTGCTTCTGGCGGTCGTCCTGCTGGTAGCCATCGCAGGACGGCTGGTACGCAAGTTGTGCCACTTTGCGGGGTTCGGGATAGCCGATATCGTACTGGGCATCGCCGTATCCGTTTTGAAATACATGCTGCTGCTGAGCGTCCTGTTTTCGGCGTTCGACACGCTGAACGAGGACTACACCCTGATCGGGGCCCGTACGATCGAGAAATCAAAAAGTTACAAACCCGTCATGCGCCTCTCCGAGCGTATTTTCCCGTTCCTGGAATGGGTCGGCGAACAGGTGCCGCGGCAGGCGCGGGAGCAGGACGAAGAATAGCCGATGGGAAAACGGTTCACAGGCGTGGTGATACGCGCCACAGGGAGTTGGTACGAGGTGCTGCACGACGGGGAAGCCGTCCGCTGCCGCATCCGCGGGCGCCTGCGTCTGAAAGGCATCCGGTCGACCAACCCGGTGGTGGTGGGCGACCAGGTCACCTGCGAGTCCGACGACGGGGGCGACTACGTCATCTGCGACATCTGTCCCCGCCGCAACTATGTGATCCGTCGGGCTTCGAACCTTTCGAAGGAGTCCCATATCATCGCCGCAAACATCGACCAGGCATTGCTGCTGGCGACATTGCGGGCCCCGGAAACAGCCACGGAGTTCGTAGACCGCTTCCTGGTGACCTGCGAGGCCTACAAGGTGCCCGTAACGATCGCACTTTCGAAAGCCGACCTGCAGGATCCGTCAGCCATGGCGGAATTCCGCGCCGTATACGAAGGTGCCGGATACCGCGTGCTGGAGGTTTCGGCCACGGAAGGTGTCGGCGTCGAAGCGGTCTGCGAACTGCTCGAAGGCCGCGTGACGCTGTTGTCGGGGAACTCGGGCGTTGGAAAATCGACGCTCATACATGCCATCGACCCGTCGCTCGACATCCGTACGGGGGAGATCTCCGACAGCCACCATAAAGGGCGTCATACCACGACCTTCTCGACGATGTACCCGCTGGCCGGGGGCGGGGCGGTGATCGACACGCCCGGCATCAAGGGGTTCGGGCTGATCGACATCGACGATGCCGAGCTGTGGCACTATTTTCCGGAGATGATGCGCGTCGCCCCTGAGTGCCGCTTCTACAACTGCACCCACACTCACGAGCCGGGGTGCGCCGTGGTCGAAGCGGTCAGGGAGGGGAAAATCGCCTATGCCCGCTACGAGAGTTACCTGAAAATCCTCGATGAAGATGAAAAATACCGCAAATAGGGACACCGCCTGGTATGGCGCGCGTACGGCCAGCCTTGCGGAGTTCATGACACCCGAACGCAATGAGGTACTTCGCCGCACGGTCGCCATGCGTACGCGCTACATGACCGTACTGGCGGAAAACATGTTCCACGGACAGAATGCAGCGGCGCTGATCCGCCATTGCGAAGCCTTCGGCATACAGGAGATGCACACCGTCGAGACACTCTGCAGATTCGACCCCAATCCCGATATCGCCCGCGGCACCGACCAATGGGTCGACGTGCGGCGCCATAGCTCAACCGCTGGGGCGCTCGCCGCACTGCGCCGGGACGGGTACCGCATCGTGGCGACGACACCCCACCGCGAGGATGTGACGCCCGAGACTTTCGACGTCACGCGCGGGCCGTTCGCACTGGTCTTCGGCACCGAGCACGCCGGAATATCGGACGAGGTCATTGCCGGGGCCGACGAATTCCTGCGCATCCCGATGTGCGGCATGGTCGAAAGCCTGAATGTTTCGGCATCGGCCGCAATCCTGATCTACATGCTCTCGGAACGGGTACGGCTCACGGTCGGCGACTGGCGCATGGACGAGGCGCGGCAGGCCGAAGTGCTCTACCGCTGGATGATGTCCAGCGTGAAGGACGCCAAGGGAATTCTCGCCCGCAAATTCGGAAACCTACCATGAATACCATCCTCAGAAAACAATTCCTGGCCCATGTCGGCCAGACCTCGCCGTCCCCGATGCTGGTCGAGGTGGCGCGCGCCGAAGGGTCGTTCTTCTATACGCCCGAAGGAAAACGCTATTACGACCTGGTCGCCGGAGTATCGGTGAGCAACGTCGGGCACTGCAATCCTGCCGTCGTGAAGGCCGTACAGGAACAGGCCGCGCGTTACATGCACGTCATGGTCTACGGCGAGCTGGTCGAAACGCCGCAGGTGGAGTATGCCGCAAAGGTGGCGTCGCTGCTTTCGGGCGGGTTGTCGAGTCTCTATTTCGTCAATTCGGGCGCCGAAGCGGTCGAAGGGGCGCTCAAGCTGGCCAAACGCTATACCGGACGCACGGAGCTGGTCTCCATGCGGCGTGCCTACCACGGGTCGACCCACGGGTCGATGAGCATGATGGGGGCTCCCGAAGGCGAGGAGTGGAAAGGAGCTTTCCGGCCCCTGCTGCCCGACGTGCAGGCAATCGAATTCAACGATTTCGGGGAGTTAGAGCGCATCACGCGCCGCACGGCATGCGTCCTTGCAGAACCCGTGCAGGGCGAAGCGGGCGTCCGCCCGCCTGTCCCGGGCTATCTGGAGGCGCTGCGGCGCCGTTGCGACGAAGTCGGGGCGCTGCTCGTATTCGATGAGATACAGACCGGCATGGGGCGCACGGGAGCGCTGTTCGCCATGCTCAAATACGGTGTTACGCCCGACATCGTGTGCCTGGCCAAGGCATTCGGGGGCGGCATGCCGCTGGGAGCGTTCGCCTCGAGGCCGGAGATTATGCAGACCCTGCAGGAAAACCCCGTGCTGGGGCATATCACCACCTTCGGCGGACATCCGGTATGCTGCGCAGCCGGGCTCGCGGCATTGAATTACCTGCTCGACAACAAGGTCGTCGAAGGGGTCGAGGCGAAGGGCACACTCTACGCACAACTGCTCGGCAACCATCCCGCCGTGCGTGAAATCCGCCGCAGCGGACTGTTGCTGGCGGTCGAATTGGGCGAACCGCAGAAACTCTACCGCATCATGGAACTGTTCAAGCAGGCGGGGATCCTGAGCGACTGGTTTCTGTTCTGTGACACGGCGTTCCGCATCTCGCCGCCGCTGACGATCTCGGAGGAGGAGATCCGCGGAAGCGCGGCACTGATCCTCAAATGCCTCGACGAATTGGGATAGGCCGGGCGGCCAAACGAAAAAGAGGGTCGGAAACCCTCTTTTTTCGTATTACGCCGGAATCTCCCGGCCGCGATTACCCGCAATTAAACATATGCGGCAACTATTTTCCGACGACGGCGCATGCCGGCCGTAATTTTCCGCATCGCCGTGCCTGCTCCGGCTGCGGAGTCAATGGTTTCCTATTCTTCGGCCAATGACTTGAGCAGGGCGATCTCCTCCGGCCAGCGCTGTTCGTCGGGGGTTTCAAGGATCAGCGGAATGCCGTCGAAACGCGCGTCCTGCATGATGTAGCGGAAACATTCCATGCCGATCATCCCCTCGCCCAACGGCATGTGGCGGTCGACATGGCTGCCCAGGATTTTCATGGCGTCGTTCAGGTGCATTCCCTTTAGGTATTCGAACCCGATCACGCTTTCCAGCTCCGCAAAGGTCTTGTCGCAGGCCTCCGCTGTCCGCAGGTCGTATCCGGCGGCAAAGGCGTGGCAGGTGTCTATGCAGACCCCCACGCGCGATTTGTCTTCGACCCGCTCGATCAGGTAGGCCAGGTGCTCGAAGGCAAATCCGAGGTTCGAACCCTGTCCGGCCGTGTTTTCGATCACGGCCGTCACGCCGCGGGTCTTGTCCAGCGCGATATTGATCGACTCGGCGATCAGGTCGAGCGACCGTTCGGGCGAAATCTTTTGCAGGTGGCTGCCGGGGTGGAAGTTCAGCCGGTCGAGCCCCAGCGCTTCGCAGCGCTGCATCTCGTCGAGGAACGCCGCACGCGACTTCTCCAGAGCCTCGCGTTCGGGATGTCCGAGGTTGATCAGGTACGAGTCGTGGGGCAGTATCTGCGCGGGTGTATACCCGTACTTGTCGCAGGCTTTGCGGAAGGCGTCGATCTGCGCTGCGGTGAGCGGCGCGGCCACCCACTGGCGCTGGTTCTTCGTGAAAAGGGCGAAGCCCGTGGCCCCGATCCCGTGTGCATTGGCGGGCGCGTTTTCCACACCTCCCGCAGCACTTACGTGTGCTCCGATATATTTCATATGATTGTCTCTGTATTAACTTAAGACAAAGTTAAGGATTTTGTAAATAATTTCATAAATTTGCATATTGAATTTGCAATTATAATCGCTTCACTATGAAATATTTTTACCTGCTTTTCGGGCTCATTCCCGCCCTTTTGGCCGGCAACCCCGCGTTCGCACAAATATCCATCGACGAAGTCGATGCCAAAGAGGACAAAGTGACCTTCCAGGACAAACTGAAATCCACCTCCGTCGATGTGGACTATTTCAGCCTGGCCCGTTACAAGGCCGAGCGCGCCGCAATCCGCAAGGAGCGCAACTACCTCGAATTCAGCGGAGGCATACAGGGTTCACTCACGTCGTACAACGACCCGTGGATCTCGGTCTCGGGCGGTGACAACTCCATTGCCCTGACGGCGGTTTTCGGGCTGCGCCACCTCTTCACGAAGAACCTCTTCACGCTCGAAACCAAGTTCAATGCCAAGCTCGGCTACAACCGCATGAAGGTCGAAACGACCCAGAAAGATGACGAAGGCAACGAATACACCGACAGCGAGGGTATCTGGTTCAAAAACCAGGACGAATTCGTGATTTCCGTCGCCCCGTCGTTCAAGATGTCCGACAACTGGTCGTACGGTTCGATCCTGAATTTCCGCAGCCAGTTCGTCAACGGGTACAAATCGCGTACGGAACAAAAGGAGGAGCACCTCAAGAGCAAATTCATGACCCCGGGCTACCTCGACATCTCGCTCGGTATCACCTATAAAAGCCCCAAGGCCAAATTCCCGATCGTGGTCAACATCTCGCCGATCGCCCTGAATGCCACCTTTGCGGAGAACGAACTGATCCGCAAAACGAACGGATTCAACTACGGTATCGAAGACCCCGACAAGACGTCCAAATACGAAGGCGGTTCGTCGATCCAGATCGACTTCGACCGCACGTTCGGCAAGACCGGTTTCCTGCGCTACCGCACGACGCTCTACTCCTTCTACGGCTGGATCACGGACATCGGTCAGAAGAACAAGATCAGCGACTATTCCGAATACCGGATTGCATATGACGACTGGGTAGAGAAGGGCAGCGACATCAAGACCAAGCCCCGCCTGCCGATCCACCCGATCGTACGCTGGGAAAATACGATCGACATCAAGGCAACAAAATACCTCTCCACGTCGTTAAGTTTCCAGCTTTACTACAACCGGGCGCAGAACCTCGACGTGCAGACCCGCACGCTGCTGAGCGTCGGCCTGACGTATACGTTCAAGAACAAGGAAAAACCGCAAAAATAGTCCGGCCGCCGGCCGGCGTATGACACGCAAATGTATAAGAACTCGAAATACACCGTCCTCTTCCCGCTGCTGCTGGCAGCGGGTGTTGTGTTGGGGCTGCTGCTGGGGCAGTACATGGGCCGCAACAGCACCACTTCGGAGATCAAGGGCATGCTCCGCCAGATGGCACTGCCCACCAACAAGTTAACCTATACGCTTTCGCTGATCGAGAATCAATATGTCGATTCGGTGGCGATGGATTCGCTTGCCGAGCACGTCATCCCGCTGCTGGTCAAGGAGCTCGATCCCCACTCGGTCTATATTCCGGCATCGGAGATGCAGGAGATCAACGAACCGCTCGAAGGCGAATTCGACGGCATCGGCGTGGTCTTCAACATGGCGACCGACACGGTGATCGTGCTGAACGTCATCCCGCAGGGCCCAAGCGACAAGGCCGGGATCAAGGCCGGCGACCGTATCATCGAGATCAACGACACGCTCGTCGCGGGGCAGAAAATCCCGCAGCGCGATGTGGTGAAGAAATTGCGCGGCCCGCGCGGCACGACCGTGCACCTCGGGCTGGGACGCCAGGGTATCTCCGACCTGGTGGGCGTCGACGTCGTGCGCGACAAGATTCCGATCAAGAGTGTCGAATCGGCGTTCCGCATTGCCGACGGCATCGGTTACATCAAGCTGGGACAGTTCGCCCGGACGACCTTCGATGAGATGCAGGCATCGCTGGATACGTTGCGTGCGCAGGGCGTTACCAAACTTATCTTCGACCTGAGGGGCAACTCGGGCGGCTACCTCGACCAGGCCATCATGGTCGCCAACGAATTCCTGCACAAAGACCAGCTGATCGTCTACACGGAAGACCGCCAGCACAAACAACTGCGCGAATACGCCGACGGCACGGGCGCCGCACAGGACATGGATGTTGTGGTGCTGATCGACGAGGGCAGCGCGTCGTCGAGCGAGATCCTCGCCGGGGCATTGCAGGATAACGACCGTGGTACGATTGTTGGACGCCGTTCGTTCGGCAAGGGACTCGTCCAGCGTCAGATCCCGTACAGCGACGGATCGGCATTGCGGCTTACTACGGCGCGTTACTACACGCCTACGGGCCGTTCGATCCAGAAACCCTATACGATCGGCGACGACGAAAGTTACGAAGAGGACATCTGGAACCGGTATAAGAACAACGAGTTCTTCTCGGCCGACAGCATCCACTTCGCGGATTCGCTCAAACGGGTGACTCCGGGCGGGAAGGTGGTCTACGGCGGCGGGGGGATCATGCCCGACGTCTTCGTGCCGGCCGATACGACCGACGTAACGAAATATTTTGTCGAGGTGGCGGGGCGCAACATCCTCTACCGCTACACGATCGAATATGCCGACCGTCACCGCGAAGCCCTGAACAAGGTCAGGACGATCCCCGAACTCCAGGCGTTGCTGGACAGCGACAAGGGCCTCGTGGAGGATTTCATCCGCTATGCGGCACGCAAGGGCGTCGCTCCCGATTACCGGGACATCGCCCGCTCGCGCAAGCTGATCGAAGCCCAGCTGAGGGCTTATATCGGCCGCAACACGGCGCTGGAGGACAACGGCTTCTACGCCAACATCTATCCCGTCGACAACGTGGTGGTGCGTGCCATCGGGATATTAAACGATACACAGAAAAATGATTAAAAAACTCATCGGTATTATCGTGGCCGTGGCGGTGATCGTCATCGTCGTCATTGCGGCTATCCGGCGCGACAATTTCCAGTCGATGTTATTGCGCGACGAGATCGAAAACCAAACCTTCCCGGGGCCAGTCGACACCGACCAGCCGGCGGTACCCGTAGCGGGTGAAATCGAAGTGACGGATTCGGTAACCGTCGAGGTGGTCGATTCGATTCGGTAATACCTGTCCGGAAAGCATACGGGAAATACCTCCCGAGGGAGGGCCTTCGTAAATAACCGATTCCTGACACCGGATAATATCTGCTGGAAAATATTTATTTTCCCGGGGAAAACGGATCGAAATCACTTCGGATCGGGATTCACATAACAGGCAGCAGCCCTTGCAGGGGCTGCTGCCTGCCGTATACCTGAAATCCTTCAAAGAGTCCGGACTGCCGCACCCCGTATCTTTCCCGGCACGCACATGCAGTATCGGGCGGTTTCCCGCATTTATATAGGTAGTCCGTCCCTTTCGGCCGCGACTGCGAGGTCTGCACATATCCCGGCCGCGGGCAGCCAAAGTACATCCTCCGTTTGCATGAATAATCCGGGCTGCACCGACGGCCGGGGATATTGTTCCTCGGGATGGGGTGGTTCTGGCCATCGGGAATGCCTCGCAGATGTCGCAAGCCGTGTGTGGAGGAATTTGAACAACCTCATCCCGTACAGTCGAAAGCGTATAGCATGATTTTCCCCGCCGTATCGCTCACTCATTCGTCAAAAAAATACAGCAGCCCTGCGGGACTGCTGTATACGGCCTGGGTTCTTCCGAAGATCAGAAATATTTGATCTCCCTGCCCTCGATCGCCGAAAGGATATTGTTTGCGGCGGACGATGCACCGATGCGGAACAGGTCGGTCGTAAGCCACTCCTTACCGAGAATCTCCTCAACGATGGTATAGTAAAGTGCGCCGTCTTCGGCCGTGCGGACTCCCCCGGCAGCCTTGAATCCGACCTTGCGTCCGGTCTTCTCATAGTAATCGCGGATGGCCTGGCACATGACGACCGCCGCCTCGGGAGTCGCTGCGACGTCGATCTTGCCCGTCGAGGTCTTTACGAAATCGGCACCTGCGAACATCGACAACAACGATGCCTTGCGGATCAGGTCGGGGGTTTTCAACGCCCCGGACTCGATGATGACTTTCAGTACGATGTCGCCGTCCATCTCGGAACGGATCACCTCGACCTCGTTCGCCGCCTCGTCGTATTCGCCCGTAAGCATGCGCCCCACGTTGAGCACGATGTCGATTTCATCGGCGCCGTTCTCCACGGCCATCGCCACTTCGAGGGCCTTCACTTCGAGGAAGGTCTGGGCTGCAGGGAACCCGCCGCCCACACTCGTAATGCGCATCGGAGTGCCATCGACGGCCAGTCCCACGGTCTCGACGAATGCCGGATAGATACAGATCGAAGCGACATTGGGGATATGGGGATATTTCTGGTAGAACTCGGCAGCCTTGCGGGCAAACTCCGTGACCGAAGTCACCGAGTCATTGCACGACAGGGTCGTGAGGTCGATAGCCGAGTAGCACATTTTGTACACGTCGGTATTGTGGTTGCGTTTCGCGGCTTCGCGGATCCGGGTGACCTCCTGGTCTACCTGGGCTGCGCTCCACGCGGGAGCATATTCGTTCAGATGGTTGGCGTATTCCATAATAATCGCTGTTTTTACAAAATTAGGAAAAAATATTCATACGCGCGGTTCCCGTCCGTAAATTTTTCCCGTCATACCGGCTATCCTGCAAAAAAAGAGCCTGAACCACCGGGTTCAGGCTCTTTTTATCGGTTGACGGCGATTATTTGTTCAGCGCCTTCAGGTTGATGTCGTTGGCAGCCTTCTGAGCCAGTTTCGGGTTCTTCGAAACGGCGCTCTTCAGCTGGGCCTCTGCGGTCTTCAGGTCACCCTCCTTAACAGCGATAACTGCACGCAGGTAGTCGGCGTCGGCCGAGTTGTCCTTGGAGATAGCCTGCTTGGCGGCAGAAAGGTTGTTGCTCATCACCTGGGCCACGGCCTCGTTGTAACCGTCGAGGTTCTGGGCAGCAGCCTTGTAGTCGCCTTCGGCAGCAGCGATAGCGGCCTTGGCCTGTGCATCGGCAGCCTTGGCATACTTCTTAGCCTCGGCGGTGTTGCCGTTGGCCAGGTTGCCCAGGATGAGGTTCTTGGTGATTTCGCTCGACGAATCCATCTTGGCAGCCTTCTCGAACGATTTGAGCGCAGCAGCCTTGTCGCCTGCCTTGGCCTGTGCGATACCCAGGTTGTTGTAAACGCGGGCGTCGTTGTATTTCTTTGAAGCGGCGGTCAGGATGGCAACCTGCTCCTCGGTACCGTTGGCCAGCGTCTCGGCAGCATAGAGGTACTCCTCCACGGTCAGCTCCTGGCCGTTGCGGAACGCAGCCATGATCTCGGCGTCGGTCTTGCCCTGGATGTCGGTGCTGTTCACGATCTGCGAGCGACGCAGTTCGGGAAGAACCTCCTCTTTGAGTTCGTTGAATACCGAAGACATGTTCTTGATTTCGCTCTCACGCTCTGCGGGCGAGTTGTAGAGGCTCAGCACCTGGAGAATGAGGTTCTTGTCCTTGATGTTCGACTTCTCGACCAGTTCCTTGAAACCGTCCCAGTCCTCACCGTAAGCGGCAGCGTCGATGTCCAGGCCCGAATCCTTCAGCAGCTTGGCAACGACTTTCTTACCGGACTCGCTGCGCGACTTCGACAGTTTGTCGTTGAATTTCACGGGGCCATCGGGCGAAGCATAACCCTTCACGGCGATGTTCTGCGTAGCACGGTCGTTCTGCAGTTTGGCATCTACGTCAGCCTTGAACGCGTCGAGGTTGGCTTTCTTCTCGTTCTTCTTGGTTACGACCGAAGAGTTGATCGCATAGAGCAGATCGGTCTTGTCGACGACGGTGGTCACCTTCTTGTAGTTGTTGGCCATCGGAGCCATCAGGTCGGAGTATTTCAGATCCTTCTGGAGCGTGTTCAGGCCGTAAGCTACGGTCAGGCCGAATTCCTTGGCCAGAGCGGCCTTGGCAGCCTCGTCGTTACCGGCCAGCACGGCAGCCTGCTCCTTGGTCGGGATGGCGCCGGTGTTCAGGTTCACGAGCGTGAATTCCTTGCACTTGCCGCCCGGGCACTTGATCTCGGCGCGGAGCTGCAGGGCGCACTTGTCCATACGGGGATCGTAGGGGAACTCTACGTGCTGCGTGAAATTGCCTCCGTTCTTCTTGTCGATGACCGTGTAGTTCTCGTCGACTTTCGAACCCTGGAGATATTTGGCGGCACCGGCAACCTCGCCACCGTCGAATACGATCACGGGAGTTACTTTGATAACGGCTTTCGCGTTGAAATACTTAACCGGGAACGTAACATTGATGTCAGCGGCAACGATACCGTTGTTCAGCGTCAGAATCTCGGGGGTAACCGTCAGGTTGATGTCATCCCGGTTCTTGGCCATCTTCTTGAAGCAATTACAGCTCGAGAATACCAGTGCGGCAGCTACGAGCACAACGCTCAATTTCATTAGATTTTTCATAATCGGTTAATTTAATGTGTTTATTTAAATGTTTGCCTTTTTATCTGTCTTTCGGCCCTGTTCGTACGGAATTCGCGGTATTGCATCTTCCAACTCCCCAGCCAGAACAACGCAAATATAGAAAACTCTTGGTAATTGTGCAATATTTCAGGCGGAATTTCAGTACTTTCCCGCCCGAAAATATCACATTAGCAGTCGTTTTACTCTTCTTTGCGTTCAGGACGTCCGTGGCGTTCGTGGCGTTCGCCGCGCTCGGGACGCTCGCCACGCGGACGACGCTCCCGCTCCACATAACCCTCGGGCTTGGGCAGCAGCACCTTGCGCGACAATTTGAGCTTGTTGGTCTTCGGATCCATACCGATCAGCTTCACGTCGATCTCATCGCCCTCTTTCAGGCCGGTCTCCTCCATGGTCTCGAAGCGCTTGTAGTCGATTTCCGAGATGTGGAGCAGGGCGTCCTTGCCGGGCATGATCTCGACGAACGCACCGAAGGTGACGATCGAACGGATCTTGCCGTGGTACGTCTCGCCGATCTCCGGGATCGCAACGATGGCCTTGATGCGGTTCAGCGCGCCGTCGAGTGCGGTCTTGTCCTGGCCGAAGATGTCCACGATACCCTTATTGTCGACCTCGGTGATCGTGATGGTCGTACCCGTGGTCTTCTGGATGTCCTGGATGACCTTGCCGCCGGGGCCGATCACGGCACCAATCATATCCTGCGGGATAGTGATCTGTACGATGCGCGGTACGAAAGGCTTGTAGTCCTCGCGCGGTTCGGCGATGCACTCGGTGATCTTGTCGAGGATGTGCAGGCGTCCCTTGCGGGCCTGCTCCAGCGCTGCGGCCAGCACCTCGTACGAGAGGCCGTCGACCTTGATATCCATCTGCGTGGCGGTGATACCGTCCTTGGTACCCGTCACCTTGAAGTCCATGTCGCCCAGGTGGTCTTCGTCGCCCAGGATGTCCGACAGCACGGCCCACTTGCCGCTCTGCGAATCGGAAATCAGCCCCATGGCGATACCCGAGACGGGCTTTTTGAGTTTCACACCGGCGTCCATCAGGGCCAGCGTGCCGGCGCAGACGGTAGCCATCGACGACGAACCGTTCGACTCGAGGATGTCCGATACGATACGCACGGCGTAGGGGTTCTCCTCACCCAGCGGAACCATCGGTTTCAGGGCACGCCATGCCAGGTGGCCGTGGCCGATCTCGCGGCGGCTCAGGCCGCGTGCGGCCTTGGCCTCGCCCGTCGAGAAGGGCGGGAAGTTATAGTGCAGCACGAACTGCTCGGTACCCTGTACCAGCACTTCGTCCTTGACTTTTTCGTCGAGTTTCGTACCGAGCGTAACGCTGGTCAGCGACTGCGTTTCACCGCGCGTGAAGATCGCCGAGCCGTGGGCTGCGGGCAGGTAGCCCACCTCGCACCAGATCGGACGGATCTCATCGGTCTTGCGGCCGTCGAGGCGCTTGCCCTCGTCGAGGATCATGTTGCGCATGGCCTTTTTCTGCACGTCGTCGTGGAAATATTTGTGGATCAGCGGGGCTTTCTCCGCCAGTTCCTCCTCGCTGTAACGCGCTGCGAACTCGGCCTCGAGGGCGTTGAACTTTTCCTCGCGCTCGTGCTTCATCGTGCCGCTCGTGGCGATGGCGTAAGCCTTGTCGTAAAGCTCGCTGATAATCGTCTGGCGCAGCTGTTCGTCGTTGACCTCATGGCAGTAGGTGCGTTTCACGTCCTTGCCCAGTTCTTTCGCGAGTTCGATCTGTACGGCGCAGTGCTTCTTGATCTCCTCGTGTGCGAACTTGATGGCCCCAAGCATCACCTCCTCGGAAACCTCCTTCATCTCGCCTTCGACCATCAGGATGTTGTCGATCGTACCGCCGACCATGATGTCGAGGTCGACCTTGCCCATCTCCGAATAGTTGGGGTTGATGACGTAGTTGCCGTCGATGCGAGCCACGCGAACCTCCGAAATGGGGCCGCCGAAGGGGATGTCCGAAACGGCGAGGGCGGCCGAAGCCGCCAGGCCCGCCAGGGCGTCGGGCTGGATATCCTTATCCGCCGAGATGAGGTTCACCGTTACGTAAACCTCGGCGTGGTAATCTGCGGGGAACAGGGGGCGGAGGGCTCGGTCGATCAGGCGCGCGACGAGCACTTCGCTGTCGTTGGCCTTGCCTTCGCGCTTCATGAAGCCTCCGGGGTAGCGTCCGCAGGCGGCGTACTTCTCTTTGTACTCCACCTGGAGGGGCATGAAATCGGTGTCGGGTTTTGCGTCCTTGGCGGCCACCACGGTACCCAGGAGCATCGTATCTCCCATCTTGACTACCACGGAGCCGTCGGCCTGCTTGGCCAGTTTGCCCGTTTCGATCTCGATCTGGCGTCCGTCGGCCAGCGTGATGATCTTGCGGACTGCGTTGTACAGCTTCTTTTCTTCCATAAAAATCTAAACCTATAATGTTTTTCGAATCGTTGTCCTTTACGAAAATGAAGGCAACCCCTCGTTGGGAATTGCCCTCATTTCTCCCTCGCGGATTATCGGCGGAGGTTGAGCGTCTTGACGATGGCGCGGTAGCGCTCGATGTCGACCTCTTTCAGATACTCCAGCAACGCGCGGCGCTTACCGACCAGGCGCAGCAGTGCGCGCTGGGTTCCGAAGTCGTGTTTGTTGCTCTTGAGGTGTTCTGTAAGGTGGCTGATACGGTACGAAAACAACGCGATCTGGCTCTCGGGCGAACCCGTGTCGGTGTTAGACTTGCCGTACTGGCCGAAAAGCTCCTGCTTTTTCTCTGCTGTTAAATAAGCCATTTTTGAAAGTTTATTTAAATTCCACTCTACGACGCATCCCCCTTACCGTGGATAACGCCAGAGCGTCCGGCAAAGTTACGAAATAATTGACAATTAAGCATGGCAAATGAAAAATTATTTACCTTTTTTACACGGATTTATCGCCTTAAACTCCGGAAAATACTATTTTTGCGGCAAAACAAGTCTACGTTATGGTAAAGACGCTTATTTTCGCACTCCTCGCGACGATGTGCGCAACCTTCCTGTGGGGCTGCGGCGGCAAGGTTTCCTATACGACCGTCGACGGGACGATGCTCGGCACGACGCTGCACGTGGTGGCCGACGTGCAGGGCACTTCGCCGCAGGAGCTCTACGCCGCCGTCATGGCGCTCGACCGGGAGGCCAAGGCCTCGATGTCGATCTTCGACCCGGCGTCGCTGCTGAGCCGCCTGAACCGCAACCAGACCGACAGCGTCGACCGCCATATCGCCTTCAACCTCCGCCTGGCCGACAGCATCAGCTCGCTGAGCGACGGCCGTTACGACGTGACCGTCAAACCGCTCGTCGAGGCGTGGGGCTTCGCCGGGAAAGAGGCGCAGGAGAACCCGAACGTCGATTCGATCCTTGCGTTCGTGGGCCGTCAAAAGGTGCGCATCGAAAACGGCCGCCTGATAAAGGACGATCCCCGTGTGCAGCTGGATTTCAATTCGATCGCCAAAGGATATACCGTCGACCTGCTCGCGCAGCTCGTCGAATCGTTCGGCGCCAGGAACTACATCGTCGACATCGGCGGCGAAGTCCGCTGCAAGGGCGTCAACCGGCAGGGGAATCCGTGGCGCATCGGCATCGAGACCCCGTTCGACGGCAACATGTCGAACGGCGAATACCTCCAGCGGCGTATCGGGATGACCGAAGGCGGCCTGGCCACCTCGGGCAATTACCGCCGTTTCTACCTCGATGCCAAAGGCAACAAGATCGCCCACACGATCGACCCCCGCACGGGGCGCAGCGCCGTTTCGCGCCTGCTGTCGGTGACGGTCGCGGCTCCGACCTGCGCCGAGGCCGACGCTCTGGGAACCATGTTCCTGGCGATGGGGGCCGACGATGCGCTGGCCGCGGCGAAGTCCATGCCCCGGATGAAGGTCTATTTCATCCTCGCCGACGGCGCGGATGGCTATGAAGAGTATGTTTCGCCCGCCATGAAGGCGGCAATCATGCAATAACCGATTTATGAAAAGCGCAGTTTTCCTCTACAACACCCAATCCGGCAAGTGCAAGATCGGCCACTGTACCGATAGCATCTGCACCGTATTCCGGGCTTACGGCTACGAGATTACCCCGCAGCCGATCGACTTCGAAGCCAATCCCTTCGACGGCAACGAGCAGATCGATCTGATGGTCGTGGCCGGCGGCGACGGCACGGTCAACTATGTGGTCAACTCCATGAAAAGCAAGGGGCTGGATATCCCCTTGGGGGTAATCCCCGCAGGTACGGCCAACGATTTCGCCGGGGCGCTCGGCATGTCGCACAAACCGCTCGAAGCAGCAAGGCAGATTGCCTCGGGCGCCATCGACCGGGTGGATTGCGGCTGTGTGAACGGCCTCTACTTCGTCAATATTTTCAGCTTCGGCATCTTTACCACCACCTCGCAGCGTACGCCCGACGAACGCAAGCACAAAATCGGCAAGCTGGCCTATATCATCGAAGGGGTCAAGGAGTTCCGGGCGATGCACGCCGTGCCGCTCCAGGTCGTGGCCGACGGCGAGGCGTTCGATTTCAATTCGCTCATGGTGCTGGTTTTCAACGGCGAAACCGCCGGGGGATTCCGCCTTGCGCGCCGGTCGTCGATCAAGGACGGCCTGTTCGACTGCCTGATGCTCGAAAAGAAGAATTTCCTGCGTTCGACGCTGGCCATGGGACGCTACCTGTTGGGCGGAAACCCCAAGATAGTCCGCCACTTGCGGGCCCGGGCTCTGGATATCGTCTCGACACTCAACGAACCTACGGACGTCGACGGCCAGAAGGGTGCCGAATTTCCGCTGCATATCGAGTGTATCGCCGGCGGCCTGCGTGTGATGTGCCCCCGCGAGGAGGGGAAATAAAGGCGGGACAAAATCCGGCCGCGGACATTGCGTTTCCTTTGTTTTTTGCACGAGATATTGCATTTGCGTATGAAAAATGTTACATTTGTCCGAAATACCACGACGATATGGCGGATACTATCAAAACGGCAAAGGCGATAAGGGAGAGCGGAAGGGAGAACTTGCGTAAGGTTTCGATCTCCCGTATCAAAAAGGAGATGAACGATGTGTTCTATCTCTCCGACGACCTGGTAATCACAACGCTTTCTGCACAGAACAATACGACGGCCGAGTACCCGGCTTCGATCGACGGTTTTTCGGCCATCATCATGATGACAGGCGAGGCGACCGTGTCGATCGACATGCAGAATTACAGTGTCAAACCCAATACGATCGTCTTTTTCAATCCCGACAGCATCATCCGCACGGTGAAATGTTCGGCGAACGCCGCAGCCTATTTCCTCGCCTTCTCCAAGTCGTTCGTCAACGAAATCCAGATAGACCTTTCTACCTCGCTGCCGGTCTACATGCGCTTCGGGAAAGCCCCCGTGCTGGAAGTCGCGCCGCAGGACGTGGATGAGATACGCCAGTTGTTCCAACTGATCAAAACCATGCTGCGCAGCGACAAGGAGCGTTACCGCCACGAGATCATCCGCACGCTCTTTACCACGGCGTTCTACATCATCACCGAGATTAACCAGCGCGAGCAGCCCGGCGGAATCAAACAGGGGCGCTGCGAAGTACTTTTCGACGAATTCATGTCCCTGTTACAACAGTACAACAAGCGGGAACGCAACGTGAGTTTCTATGCCAAACAGTTGAATATCACGCCTAAATACCTTTCATCGGTCGTCAAGGAAGTCAGCGGGAAAACTGCTGCGCGCTGGATCGACGAGTCGGTGATCCTCGAGGCCAAAGCGTTGCTGAAATACTCGGGAATGAGTATCCAGGAAATCGCTTACCACCTCAATTTCTCGACCCAGTCGTTCTTCGGCAAATACTTCAAGCAGCATACCGGCACAAGCCCCTCGCGCTACAAGCGCAAAGGCTGATCGGCATGCGCGGCCACAGGATGAATCCCTCTCCCGAAGAGGGATTTTTCTTGTGCCTTTTCCCGACGGGGAATAAGGCCGGATTTATTATTGCATATCAATCGCATAGGACATATGTTGCCGGGGCAACGGGGCTTTTTCCGCCCCTTAATTTGTAAACCATAGCGTAAACCGGAAAAAAGATGAAAATTGCAAAAGCTACCATTACCGCGCTCCTTTACACCTCCAAGACCCTTGCCAACGGCGAACACCCCGTCATGATCCGGGTCTGTTACAACGGCAAACGTAAATACAAGAGTACGGGGCTCTCCTGCCCCGCAAAACTCTGGAATACGGCGAAACAGGAAGTACGCGGACGCCATCCCCTTTCGATGAATATGAACGCCCTTATCGAATCGGAACTGATGTGCCTGAAAAACAAGGTGCTGGATTACGAACGGCAGGGCATGGCCTATTCGGTGCAGAGCCTGCTCGAGGCTTCGGGGCGGAAACCGCCGTCGCGCAAAACGCTGGACGACCTGTTCGAAGAACGCATCGCCTATTTCAGGGACTCCATGCAGAAACACAATACGGCGGCCGGCTACCAGACGCTGCGGCATATTATCGGACGGTATTCCCAGAACCGGACGGTCGAGCTGTTCGACGTGGACAAGGCCTGGCTGCAGGATTTCGAACAGCACCTCCATACGCGCTACGCCGACACGAGCATAAAACGCTTCTTCAGCGCATTCAAGGCGCTGATGAATTACGCCTGCCAAAGCGGCCAACTGGCCGTAAGTCCGTTCCACGGGTTCCGCCTTAGCCGGAGGCTCGATGTCAGGACGGCCAAGCGGGCGCTGGAAACCGGGGAACTGGAGGCGATCGTACGTTACTACCTCGACACCTATTATTATAAGACGAACCGAAAGCCCGATGTAAAAACGATGCAGCGACGCTACTGGCGCAGCCGTGTGTATGGGGCGGACGGCACCGTCAGGCAGGCCGCGATCGATGCCGAACAGTTTTCGCTCGCGCTGTTTATCTGCTCCTATATCTTCCAGGGGCTTGCCCTGGTCGACCTCGCCCGGCTGAAGTGGAAGGATATGGTCTGCATCGAAATTCCTGACAAGGAGAAATACGACCGGGATCGTACGACATACGGCCTGCGATATGCCGAGGTGCACAAGGCCACAGCCACGTTCTACGAAATCAACCTCGTCCGTGCCAAGACGCAACACCCGACACGGGTGCTGGTCGAACGGTCGGTGGCATGGCCCTACATGGTGCCGTTCTTAGGGCCGGGAAAGGCGCGGGGCAACGATTTCGTCTTTCCGATTTACTTCGACGAAGACCCTGTGCATCAGTTCGAGCGGATCACCTATGCGAACAACGTGATAAACCAAAGCCTGCAACGGGTTGCCAAACGCATCGGCCTCACGCGGAAAGTCACCTTCTATGCGGCACGCCATACCTATGCGTCCAGGCTCTACCATGCCGACGTTCCCCTGCCCCTGATCGCTCAGAACATGGGACGCAACCCCGCGGAGATCGAGACCTACCTCAAGGAGTTCGACACCGACAAGATTATCAGCGCCAACAAACGCATCTGGCAAATCCCCCGGACAGAACCGCTCGAAATGAATACCGGCGGATTGTAAACCGTCCTGTCAACCGGCTATTTCTTACTGTCATTAACAGACTGATAAACAAGGTCAAAATAATTATCCGCACTGTTCCTCACGGGAACATTGTTAGCCGGTGTCGGTTGTAAAGACTACGACGACGACATCAAGGAAATCAACAACAAAATCGAAGGCCTCGAGACGGGCAAGCTTGCCTCGCTTGAGGAACAACTCAACTCCCTAAAGGTTACAATCAGTACGCTGGAGCAGGCCGACAAGGATCTTCAGCAAAAAATCAACGAACAGGAAAAGGCCATTTCTTCCGCCACAGGTGATATCGAGCAGCTTGAAAAAGAACTCGAAAAAGCAGTTAAAGCCCATGAAAGCTTGCAAACCAATATTGATAATCTGAAGAAATATTGCGACGGGGCTTTCCTCAAGACAGCAGATGCTGCCAAAACCTATGCGACAATCGCCAGTGTTGCAGATGCCGTAGCTCTTGCAAAGAACTTGAAAGTCTACAACACCGATGCAGCCATCAAGAAGGCCATCGACGATGCTGTAGCTGCTGCTGTAAATGCAAACGGAGCAGCTTTCCAGGCAGCTTTCGACACGCGTTTCACATCGGCACTCGATGCAGCGCTTTCGTCCGAGGCTGGTAAGGAAGGTAAGATCTACCAGGCTATCACGGCTGCCATTTCGCAATACGATGGTAAAATGCACCAGTGCCTGACCGACGCCTTGGCAGAAAACGGTGTTATAACCAATGCTATTGCCGATGCCATTGCCGATGCGAAAACAGATTTGACGGCAGAGTTGCAAAAATGGGTATCGGGACGTCTGACCAGTGTAACGCTGATTCCCGATCTGTATGAAAACGGCATTGAGACGATCGAAGTCAACTCGTTACGCTACAAGAAAATGAAGGTCAATACCTCTACGGAAACGGCCGCTGTTACTCCTGCTACCGAAAAGTATTGGTATATTTCCGAAAAAGCTACACCCGTTCGCTACCACGTTTCGCCTTCGGTCGTTACCAACAGCGATATCGAGACTCCTTCGTTCGTGTTCGAACAGGCTGTTTCGCGTTCCGCCGTCGGCAGCACGCTCCTGTCCGTCGTTTCCAACACATGGTCGACCGAGGCCGGCAGTGCATGGAACATCAAGAGCAACGAACTGACAGTCAACACACGTCGTGTTGCCGGTTATGGTCTTGTAAAGCCTGCTCCCGAAAATAATATCTATACGGCAGCATTGAAGGTGCCTATCGCGGAGAAATGGCTGGAAGACGATGCCGACGATACGTTCATTTATTCCGACTATACGAAACTGAGCGAATATATCTATGATGTTAAGATCGCAGCCCTGCGCGATGACGGGGAAGGAATTGCCAAGTACAGCGATACGGACAGCAAACATTATCATTTCTACGAGACGTATAAGAAGGCAACAGACTTGGTGGCATCGAAGCCGGCTGCGACTTGCGATTACGACGAAACGATCGACCTGTTGACCCTGGTTACCGGTTGTGCAACCAATGCAGAGGGAGCTAAGGCCCGTGAAATCAATAAGGCAGCTCTTGCTGTTGCGGGTTTGGAATTCCGTTTCGCAGTGCCGACAGTCCCGTTCAAACGCGGCGAAAACGAAGCCGACAACCAGAAGTACATCAAACTGAACGGCTCGGTTGCAACCCCCGTTACCCCGGAAGGAACCGAGAATAACCAGGCAGCCATCGGTAAAACCCCCGTTGTACGCGTCGAATTGTGGGATGCAAAACGCAATGAGATCGTAGACGTAAAATGGCTCCAGCTCAAATGGACACAAAAGACCTTCAGCTTCCCGATCGACAAGATCTATACGAAACTGGGTTGCAGCTATACCTATAAGTTCCTTTGGGATGATATGAACAAGCATATCCTCGAGAAGATGGGCGAGAGCGGCATGTCGCAGGCCGATTTCGTGAATACTTATAAAGTCGCAGGTATCAGCACGACCGACAAATGGACGGAGCGCAACAATAATACCGGTTTAGGCAAGGTCGTTACGGACAAGACCTCCGACGATTACAAGAACGGCAATTACGAAATGTGGTATGGACTCGATGCCAATGCCGCAGAGTCGACACCCGCGTTCGAATGGCACCTGACGGCCGACCAGATCGGTAAGATTATCGACCTGGACGGGAAGCTGCTCAGCAAGTACAAGGACGGTAAGGATATGTTCGTTACGATCAATCTGGTACGCAAGGACGGCAACGTAGACGGCGGTCTGACGATCACCTTCGGTGTAAACTTCACCGTCGAGCTGAAGGCTACGGTTACGAAGAATACCGCATGGTGGCACTCCGACTACGCAGGCAACGCGAACAAGAGTGTCAAGGTCACGCCGATCCACATTAACACGGCCAACCCGGAATACCGCAACGGAACTGTCGATAAGTTGGTTAACTATGAGTTCGACCTGACAAGCGCATTTACCGACAAGAAGCCGCTCGCCAATATGAACAACTGCGCCGTATGGGATATTCAGTTCTCCAAAACGCAGCCAGTTACGGACTTCAAGGTTAACTTTAACCCTGCAACCGCCGAACCCCAGGTAGAGCACAACAACGACGATTACGGCTATGTGCTGCAATCGAAGACCCTCAGCGGTAATGCTTCGAGAATCCAGTTCAACGGCTCTCAGACGCAGAATGCATGGTTCGGTATAGACAACGGCAAGTCGGTCGCATCCGAGATATCCGTATTCGTGGGTGAAAATACAGCCGGCTATGCACTGCTCGGCCAGCGTGCGAACGCGAAGATTTGGGGCTCAATCAACCCGAAGAACATCTATCTGGTCGAAACGTTCGAACTTTCCTACGTTGCCCCGCTCAAGTTCGTGAACGACCTGGGTGTCGTAGAGCTTCCCTATGCAGCTGAAGGACAGACTATCGATTGCGCAGAGGCTATTTCGATCCGAGACTTCCAGAACTACCTCGTAGCTGCAAAAGCCCCGGTAGCAGCGCAAGGTGAGGATGAATATGCTCCCGAACGCTACAAGTACTACGATGTCAAGACCGCTCAATGGAACTTTGCCGAAGCAGTTGTCAATCAGGCTGTCGACGCGCAGGGCAATATTTCGGCTGTCAGCATCGAGGGTATCACTGCCGACAACTACGCAACCGAGGTTGCCAAGAGAAAGCTTTATAGCGCCAACTCGTTCTTCAAGATGCCTTCGGGTCAGAACTGCTTTGAGACGAATGCCCAGGATGCTACGAAACTCGATTTCCACAGCCTGCTTGGTAACGACCTCGGCAAAGAGGTATCGGTACTGATTCCCGTATCGGTTCAGCACAAGTACGGCGTCGCCAAGACCCTCATTCAGGTCAAGGTCAAACCGGTTGTTCTTGACTAAGACATCTTTCCCGCGGAATCCGGCGCTGCCTCACAGCAGCGCCGGGAACCCGGAAACATACCCCAAGGCAGGAGTCGCACATCCCCAAAGTTTTTTGGTAACAACAACTCCCACTTTTCAAGTAAAACTCCTGCCTGCGGCAGACCGAAGAGGCGCGGTCTGCCGCTTTTTTTGTGCCCGGAAGTTCCGCGGAACTCTTCCGATCTTCCTCTCGCGGGCATCACGCGCGGCAGGCGGCCCGCAATGACCGACCCTGTCCTAATATCCGCTCGCGCCCGACCCGGCAGTGTTTCTACAATCACGCAACGGCCCAATACGAATGCACACCACTCAACCGACAAACACGCCGTACGTATATCCCGACATACATTCCGCCCCGAATAACGCCGGACAGCCGACTCCGGATACCGACAGCACGGAAGCGGCGCCCGCAGCGGAAAATTTGATTTTGAGCCGGCGTTGTATTATCTTTGCATCAGGACACCAAAACCATCCGAGACAATGAAACGATACATAGCGACACTCCTGCTCCTCGCCATCTGCGCCTCTACACAGGCCCGCGAGGTATTCCCCCTGAACGAGGGATGGCGTTTCTTCTTCAAGTCGGAGAACAGCAGCGACAACGCCCGACATGTTACGCTGCCCCACACCTGGGATACAGATACGGGAGGCACCGGATATTTCCTCGAAACAACGGCCAACTACCAGAACGACATGTATATCCCGGCCGAATGGGCGACCAAACGGTTATTCGTGAAATTCTACGGCGTGCAAAGCGTGGCCGACGTCTTCGTCAACGGCTACTATGTCGGCGGGCACAAGGGCGGAGGTACGGCTTTTGCGCTCGAAATCACCGACAAGATACGGTTCGGTTCCGACAATGCGCTGCTGGTCGTCGTCAGCAACAATTACTGCGACGACGTGCTTCCCACCTCGACGGACATGAATCTCTACGGAGGCATTTACCGTGAAGCGGAGCTGATCCTTACGGAAAAAACAGCCGTATCACCCCTCTACTTAGGCTCGGACGGAATACTGGTACATCAGAACTCGGTCGGCGACGAGCGGGTCGAAGGCGAAGCGGAGATCCATCTGGTTACCGGCGGGGAGAACAGTTGCGTCCTGACGCTCGACATCACAGCGCCCGACGGCAGCCGCGTATTTTCCAAACGACAGAAAACGCGCATCGACGGGAAACCCGTCACGATTCCCTTCTCGGTCGACGCCCCGCAGTTGTGGAGTCCCGCCAACCCGGCCCTCTACCGGGTATCGGTAAGCATCGGCGACGCGACCGTCACCGACAGCGTCGCCGTGCGCACGGGCTTCCGCAGCATCGTAGCCACCCCGGCGGGCGGCTTTGCGGTCAACGGCAGCCGCATCCCGATACACGGCGTAACGCTCTACCACGACAACGCCATCTCGGGCGGCGCACTCATCGCGCCCGACTATGAGGCTGACCTCGGCCATATCCGCACCCTCGGGGCGAACGCCCTGCGTTCGGCCGTGATGCCCCATGCGCAATACCTCTACGACCGTTGTGACGAGCTGGGCATGCTGGTATGGGTCGATGCGCCGTTCCACCGCTCCTCGTTCCTGGGCGACGTGGCCTACTACGCCACCCCGCAGTTCGAACAGAACGGCCTGCAACAGTTGCAGGAGATCATTGCCCAAAACTACAACCACCCCTCGGTGGTGATGTGGGGTATCTTTTCGCGGCTTTGGACGCGCGGCAACGACGTAACGCCTTACCTGGGCAAGCTCAACGCGGCGGCACACGCCCTCGACCCTTCGCGTCCCACGGTGGCCTGCAGCGACCAGGACGGCAATATCAACTTCATCACCGACCTGATCGTCTGGCGACAGGACGTAGGCTGGCGCAAAGGCACGACGGACGACGTGACCGTATGGCGCGACCAGTTGCAGAAAGGGTGGTCACACCTCCGCTCGGGAATCTGTTACGGGGGCAGCGGCTTCATCGGACACAAAAGCTATACGGCACAGGCGGCACCCCGCGCGAACTGGATGCCCGAGGAGCGTCAGACTCACTTCCACGAGCAGTATGCCAAAAACCTCCAGAACGACTCGCTTTTCTGGGGGACATGGATCAACAACATGTTCGACTACGGTTCGGTACGCCGGCCTTACGGGGTGAACGGCGCCGGTCTCGTGACCATCGACCGCCGCGAGCGCAAGGATGCGTTCTACCTCTATAAGGCTCTGTGGAACAAGGAGGAACCGACACTGCACATCACAGACAAGCGGCGGACGCTGCGCGACGGCGAACGGCAGGCATTCCATATCTATTCGTCGGCCGGTGCCCCCACGCTGCTCGCAGGGGCCGACACGCTGGCCGTGACGGAATACGCCACGTGCCAGTACCGCACGGATTCGGTGTCGCTGCGGGGCACGGTCGAAATCAAGGCCATCGCCGGGCCGTTGCGCGACAGCGTGACGCTCAGAGTCGGCAACGTCTTAAAACCGAAACGGCTTCAGGGCCCTCGGCGAACAGTAAATCCGCAACCGACAAATTAGGCTGGAAAGGCATACGATCGGAGAAGACCTGCACATAGGGCTCGGCAATGAACGCCGGGCCCTCATTGCGCCGTTTGGGACGCAGGTCGGTGTCGCCCGCGGCGGCAGCGACATACGCCTGGGAGAACTCCGGCATGGGAACGCGCAGCAGGGAGCAGAGCCGACCGAGCAGTTCGGCATTGTAATCGGCCAGGAATCCGTATTCCCGGCGGTAGAAAGGTTCGAAATATTCAGCGTAAAAATCGAAATAGGGCGACCCTTTGTAGGAGGCGACCAACGCCCCCCAGTGCTGGTGCTGCCAGCGTTTCGAATAGTCGATCCGCACGTCGCGTACGGGCTGGCGGGGACGGTTGGCATGACACACGTGGACGGTCAGCTCCATCACCCCATCCGTAGCGAGGATACGGGCGCGGTTGCGCTCCGAGCGCTTCACGAAATGCTCGCCCAGGTCGACGACGCACCCGCCGCACAACAAGTGCGCGAAGTACTCGACCGAGGGCAGGTATGCGAGCGGCAGGATCGTCATGGCTCCACCCACTCGCCGTCGGCCTTGATCAGTTCCACGAGGCGGTCGAGCGCCTCTTCCTGCGGGATGTTGCGTGCCACGACCGTGCGCCCCTTGTAGAGCGTGATGCGGCCGGGTACGGCACCCACGTACCCGTAGTCGGCATCGGCCATCTCGCCGGGGCCGTTGACGATGCACCCCATGACGCCGATCTTGAGGTTCGAGAGGTGCGACGTGCGCGACTTGATGTCGGCGAGGGTCTTTTCGATGTCGTAAAGCGTGCGGCCGCAACTCGGGCAGGCGATATACTCGGTGTGCGAGAACCGCACGCGCGCCGCCTGCAGGATCATCAGCTCGATTTCGCGCACCTGCTCTTCGGCAAATCCCGGCGCGTCGATCCAGATGCCGTCGGCCAGCCCGTCGAGCAGCAGCACCCCCAGGTCGGCGGCAGCCTTCACGGCCAATGTCTCCAGCGAGGTCTCCTCGTAACGGCGTTTCACGACGACCGGTTCGGGGGTATCGAGGTTCAGGATCGCGGCGCGCAGCTCGGCCGTGGGATTGCCCGACACGGCCTCGATTACGCGGAAGCCGTCGAGCGGCTCGCTGTGCACGACCGGCACCTGTATATTCGTACGGCGGCGGTACTCGGTCGGGGAGTAACGCTCGGGATGCAGCACGGGAAATATCCCGGGGCGCTCCGCGAAGTGCCTTACCAGCAGTTCCGCCACGGGAATTTCGTGCTCCGGGGCCTCGGTCAGCGATACGCGGATCGTGTCGCCGATGCCGTCGCAGAGCAGCGCCCCGATACCTACGGCGCTCTTGATACGCCCCTCGATGCCGCTGCCGGCCTCGGTGACGCCCAAGTGGATCGGATAGTGCATATCCTCGGCATCCATCGCCGCGACCAGCAGCCGGTAAGCGGCGACCATGACGCGCGTGTTGCTCGACTTCATCGACACGACGACCTGGTCGAATCCGTGCGCCTTGCAGACACGCAGGAACTCCATGGCCGAGACGACCATGCCCTGCGGCGTATCTCCCCACTGGTCGAAGACACGTTTGGCGAGCGACCCGTGGTTGACGCCGATGCGCAGGGCGACGCCCCGCTCGCGGCAGCGGGCGATCAACTCCTCCAGCTCCCCGCGATCCGTGCGGTAATTGCCCGGGTTGATGCGCACCTTGTCGACATATTGCGCGGCAATGGCGGCCACCTCGGGCAGGAAGTGGATGTCGGCCACGACGGCCGTATCGAAGCCCTCGTCGCGCAGACGGCGGACGATGCGGGCAAGGTTCTCGCCCTCGCGCCGCCCCTGTGCCGTAAGGCGCACGATCTTTCCCCCGGCGCGGTCGATCCGTTCGATCTGCGCCACGCTGGCTTCGGTATCGTTGGTGTCGGTGTTGGTCATCGACTGCACGGCGACCGGGTGCCCGCCGCCGATCACGACCCGCCCGATGCGCACCTCGCAACTCGGGCGGCGACTGTATTCCGAAAGATTCATCTCTTCTGCGATTGTGATGCAAAGATAAAGATAATCCGCGATTTTGCGAATTCCGATTTATTCCCTATATTTCGGATAGCAACCACAATCCCGCTCCCGCCATGAAAAAACGCATCAAAAAACGCCTGTCTTTCCTGTTGCTGACACTGCTCGGGTTCTCTACGGCCTGCGAAAAACAGAAAAACGGAGAACCACCGACCGCCATGTACGGAACGCCGCACGTAAATATCTGGGTCGGCGGCAAGGTAACCGACAAAACCGGCACCCCGATACCCGGGATCGAGGTGCGCCAACCAAACAGCTCCTATAAGGCACAGACCGGGGACGACGGTTGCTACGAACTTCCCGGACAATTATTCTCCATTGAAACGACGGCGGACATCCTGTTTACCGACACCGACGGCCCGTCCAACGGCGGGGAGTTCGCGGCACAGTCCGTTCCGGTCGAATTCACCGAAGCCGACCGCGTCTCGGAAGCCGAGGGATGGTGCGGGGGCAGTTTCGCCCGCATCGGTGTCGACGTCACGCTGGAGGAGGACGCGCAGGAATAGCCCGGAATAGCCCGCGGCAACACCCGGCAAAAGGAATAACGCCCTGTGCGCGATACGGATTTCCTGTTTTTTCGTATATTTGTCGTGTGGACTACCTGGACAACGACATAAAATTCGTAGGCGGCGTCGGCGAAGCCCGCGCCCGGCTTCTGGACAAGGAGCTGGGCATCCGTACGCTGGGCGACATGCTGCGTCACTACCCGTTCCGCTATATCGACCGCACGAAAGTCTACCGCATCGCCGAGATCACCGACGATGCGCCCACCCTGCTCCAGTTCCGCGCCCGCGTGACGGGCGTAGCCTATGCCGGCACGGGCCGCAAACGCCGCTTCACGGCCTATGTCTCCGACCCCACGGGGTCGGCCGAACTGGTCTGGTTCCAAGGTATCAAATGGATCGAAAAACGGGTCGAAGTGGGACGCGAATACCTCATTTTCGGACGGCCGTCGTTCTACCGCGGCGAATTGTCGATGGCGCACCCCGAGCTGGAGACCATGGAACAGGCGCTCTCGCGCAAAGCCGAAAGCGGCATGCAGGGCATCTATCCCTCGACCGAGAAACTTTCGAACGTGCTCGGCGCCAAGGGCATGTACCAGATCATCTGCAATGCGTGGGCGCTGGCCAAAGACCATATCCCCGACTACATGCCCGACGAGGTGCGAACCCGCTACGGGCTGATCCCACTGCGCGACGCCTACTACAACATCCATTTCCCGCAGTCGCCCGAACTGCTGCGGCAGGCACAGTACAGGCTGAAATTCGACGAACTGCTGGGCATCCAGCTCAACGTCCAGTCGCGCCGCACGGAGCGCCTGGCCAAAAACAACGGTTTCCTGTTCATGAAGGTCGGGGGCGTCTTCAACACCTTCTACAACGAAAAGCTACCGTTCCCGCTCACCGGAGCGCAGAAACGGGTCATCAGGGAGATCCGGCAGGACACCGTCACGGGCTACCAGATGAACCGCCTGTTGCAGGGCGACGTCGGCAGCGGCAAGACCCTCGTGGCGCTGATGTCGATGCTGCTGGCCGTGGACAACGGCTACCAGGCCTGCATGATGGCGCCCACCGAGATCCTCGCCCGCCAGCATTTCGCCACCATCACGCGTATGCTCGACGGCATGGGGGTGAAGGTCGCCATCCTCACCGGCGCCTCGAAGGCCAGGGAGCGCCGGCTGGCGCTCGAAGGGATCGCCTCGGGCGAGGTGCACATCCTGATCGGCACGCACGCCCTGATCGAAGACCGGGTGCAGTTCGCCAACCTGGGGTTCGTGGTGATCGACGAGCAGCACCGCTTCGGCGTGGAGCAGCGCGCCCGGCTCTGGACCAAAAACGAGCAGCCGCCGCACATCCTCGTGATGACCGCCACGCCGATTCCCCGCACGCTGGCCATGACCCTCTACGGCGACCTCGACGTCTCGGTGATCGACGAGCTTCCGCCGGGACGACGGCCGATCAAGACCGTACATTACACCGATGCGGCGCGGCTGCGCCTGTTCGGCTTCATGAAGCAGGAGATCGCCAAGGGACGGCAGGTCTATGTCGTATATCCGCTCATCAAGGAGTCCGAGGCCATGGATTACAAAGACCTCACCGACGGCTACGAAGCCATATCGCGCGATTTCCCGCTGCCGGAGTATGTCACCACGATTTGCCACGGCAAGATGAAACCCGCCGACAAGGAGGAGTCGATGCGCCAGTTCAAGTCGGGCGAGGCCGATATCATGGTCGCCACGTCGGTCATCGAAGTGGGCGTCGACGTGCCGAACGCCACGGTCATGGTCATCGAATCGGCCGAGCGGTTCGGGCTCTCGCAGCTGCACCAGTTGCGCGGGCGCGTAGGTCGGGGCGGCGAACAATCCTACTGCATCCTGATGTCGGGCGAAAAGCTCTCGAAGGAGTCCCGGGCACGCCTCGACGCCATGTGCGAAACCAACGACGGATTCCGCCTGGCAGAGCTCGACCTCAAACTGCGGGGTGCGGGCGACATCAACGGCACGCTCCAGAGCGGCATGGCGTTTGATCTGAAGATCGCCAACCCCACGCTCGACGTCCAGATACTCACCGTCTCGCGCGAGGCAGCGGCCGGTATCCTCTCCGGCGACCGCGGCCTCTCCCTGCCTGAGCACCGCGGCCTCAGGGAGTTAAGACGGCGCTATTCGGGACGCGAAGAGATTGATTTTTCCATGATTTCGTAATATTTCATACCCGCAGACCGTTTACCCATTAAAAACCCTTTTCCCATGAAACGATTGTTATTCACGATATTGTTATTCACCGCCGCGCTGCCTGCCGCAGCCCAGCTCTACCACCCGGGCGAGCAGCTTTTCTACCGCGTCAGCTACAAGGCCAAGATGTTCCCCAATACCGAAGTCGGCGCCGTGGAGGTCAAGACCTCCGAGGTGCAGCTCGACGACCGGAAGTTCTACAAGGTCGAGGGCATCGGCCGCACGCTGCCCACCTACCGCTGGTTCTTCAACCTCGAAGACATCTACACGGTATGGATCAGCCCCGAGACGCTGCGCCCGGTACGTTTCGAAAGTGACATCAAGGAGGGCGACTACACGTTCCAGAGCTATTACACCTACGACTGGGACAACAGCCAGGTGCATACCCGGTGGCGGCGGCGCCAACGGCCTTTCGAGGAGAAAACCATGCCCCTGACCCCGGGGAGCATGGATGCCATCGCGCTTTTCTTCACCATGCGCTCGGCCAATGCCGAGGATTTCAAACCCGGTGAGCCCGCAACCCTCCAGATGGTATTGCAGGACACGATCCGGCACCTGAATTACAGGTACATAAGCCGCGAAACGAAGAAGATTCGCAACATGGGACGCTTCAAGACCCTGAAGTTCGAATGCCAGCTGGGCACCTCCGAAGGGTTCTCCTTCACCGACGGCACGGTCTTCACGCTATGGATCTCGGACGACGAGAACAAAATCCCGCTTTACATCGAGTCGCCCGTCCGCGTAGGCAGCATCAATGCCTATATTTCGGGCTACAAGGGGCTTAAATACCCGATGACGAGCCTCATAAAATAAAAATTTTGTTATCTTTGCCTCAGGATAACCCTGACCCGGCGAACAATCAGGTAAATTCGACACTGAAAAACTGTTTTTATGGAAGAAAATAAGCAAGGGTACGACCCCTCGGAATTCGAGGACGACGATTACATGACCTCGCAGCCCGTCCCGGAAAAATCCATCCGCGGCTACCGCATCGTCATCATCATCCTCTCGGTGATCCTGGTGGCGCTTTCGGTACTTTATTTCAGCATACACCGCCAGCAGATGGTCGACAACCAGCTGCTGCAGGCCGACCGCGACTCGATCCAGAACGACCTGGGACGCCTGATGACCGACTACGACAACCTGCAGGTGACCAACGACAGCATCTCTGCCAACCTCAACGTGGAACGCGACCGCGCAGACTCGCTGATGACGCGCCTGAAAAAGGAGCGTTCATGGAACCTGGCCAAGATCAAACAGTACGAAAAAGAGGTGGGTACGCTGCGTACGGTCATGAAGAGCTACATCCGCCAGATCGACTCGCTCAATACGCTCAACAAAAAACTCATCAACGAGAACGTAACCTACCGCAAGGAGATCTCGTCGGCGAAGCTGCGCGCCGAAATGGCCGAGGAGAAGGCTGCCGAGCTGGACAACAAGGTACGTGTCGGCGCCGTGATCCGCGCCCGCGACATCCGTCTCTCGGCGCTCAACGCCAACAGCAAACCCGTGTCGAGGATCAAGAATGCCGCGCGCCTTCGCGTGGATTTCGTACTGACGGCCAACGAGCTGGCGACACCGGGCGCAAAGACCGTCTACGTCCGTATCACCTCGCCCGACGGCTATGTACTGACGACCGAGGCCATGCCGACTTTCGATTTCGAGGGTGAACGCCTGAGTTATTCAGCCATGCGCGAAGTGGACTACCAGAACCAGGATCTCGAAGTGGGTATCTACTATAACAGCACAGGCTTTGCCGCTGGTGCCTACACCGTACAACTGTTCTGCGACGGCCGCCTGATCGGAACCTCGCAAATCGCAATGCGATAAAACAGGAACACCCCGCACCCAAGGCGGGAGGAGAGCCCAAGCCCCGGAGTTAACGCTCCGGGGCTTTCGTTTTGCAGGCGGTTCCGGCCCCCGGCAACGACACAGCACAACTATAGTATAAAACTATAACAATATAAATATTATCAATTTGATTTATATCAAGATTTCCCCTATTTTTGTATCAGCAAAGAGAAAGAAAACTAAAGCAGCAAAAAATATTCACATAAATAAAACAAGTATAGCTATGACATCAATCATCAATTCAACGGTACCCGAATTCAAGGTTCAGGCCTACCACAACGGCAAATTCGTAACGGTCACGAACGAAGACCTCAAAGGCAAATGGGCGATCTTCTTTTTCTACCCGGCCGACTTCACGTTCGTGTGCCCCACCGAGCTGGTGGACATGGTCGACAAGTACGACCGGTTCAAGGCCATGGGCGTGGAGATCTACTCGGTAAGCACCGACACCCACTTCGTACACAAAGCCTGGCACGACACTTCGGAAAGCATCCGCAAGATCAACTACCCGATGCTCGCAGACCCTACGGGTGTACTTTCGCGCGGCTTCGGCGTCATGATCGAGGAAGAAGGCGTAGCCTACCGCGGCACGTTCGTCGTCAACCCCGAGGGGAAGGTCAAGCTGGTGGAAATCCAGGACAACAGCATCGGCCGCAATGCCGATGAGTTGCTGCGTAAAGTCGCCGCGGCACAGTTCGTCGAGGCGCACCCGGGCGAAGTATGCCCCGCCAAATGGCAGCAGGGCGCCGAGACGCTCAAACCGAGTATCGACCTGGTAGGTAAAATCTAAGGGCCATGCTGGATCATGCACTCAGGGAGCAGTTGCTCCGCTTGTTCGAGGGGCTGGAAGCCTCCTACGTGTTCGACGTCACGGCCGACCCCGGCCATGCGTCGCGCGGAGAGCTGCTCGAGCTGCTCGAAGAGACGGCCGCCTGTTCCGCGAAGATCGGCTGTCGGATCACCGACGGACAGGGACTGGAGTTCCGGCTTCTGCGCAACGACAAGGACACCGGCATCCACTTCCGGGCAGTGCCCAACGGCCATGAATTCAGCTCGCTGATACTGGCCGTGCTGAACGCCGACGGCAAGGGCAAAAACCTGCCCGACGAAGCGACGCGCCGACGGATCGGGGCGCTCGGCGGGCAGATCGCGCTGACGACCTACATGTCGCTCACCTGCACCAACTGCCCCGATGTGGTACAGGCGCTCAACCTGCTGGCGCTCTCCAATCCCCGGATCACCCATACGGCCGTGGACGGAGCCCTGTTCCCCGAGGAGGTTGCACGGCTGAATATCCAGGCCGTGCCGGCGGTCTTCCACGGCGAAGAGCTGATCTACGTCGGCCGCGGCTCGCTGGCCGAACTGCTGGACAAACTCGAGGAGCGCTTCGGCACTTCGGACACAGGCATAACGCCCCACGTGCGCGAATACGACCTGCTGGTCGCCGGGGGCGGCCCCGCCGGGGCTTCGGCCGCGATCTATGCAGCCCGCAAGGGGCTCCGCGTGGCGGTCGTGGCAGAAAAGGTCGGCGGACAGGTCAATGAAACGGTAGGCATCGAAAACCTGATCTCGGTGCCGCGCACGACCGGAGCAGAGCTCGCGGGCGACCTGCGCAGACACATGGAGGCCTACGGGATCGACATCTGCGACAACCGCCGCATCGAGCGTTTCGACATGGACGGCGGCATCCGGGAGCTGCATGCCAAAGGCGGGGAGGTTTTCCGCGCCCCGGCACTGGTCGTCGCCACGGGAGCTTCGTGGCGCAGGCTCGGGGTGCCGGGCGAAGCGGAGTATATCGGCCGCGGCGTAGCCTTCTGCCCCCACTGCGACGGGCCGTTCTACGCAGGCAGACACGTGGCCGTGATCGGCGGCGGCAATTCGGGGGTCGAGGCCGCAATCGACCTGGCGGGCACCTGCGCTTCGGTGACGGTTCTCGAATTCATGGAGACCCTCAAGGCCGACCAGGTATTGCAGGAGAAGCTGCGCACGCTCCCCAATGTAGAGGTACATACGAACGTGCAGACGCTCGAGGTCGAAGGCGACGGCAGCCGCATGACGGCCCTGCGCACGAAAGACCGCTCGACGGGAGCGGAAAAACGGCTGCCGCTCGACGGCGTATTCGTCCAGATCGGCCTCTCGGCCAACAGCAAGCTGTTCGCCGGCATCCTCGACACCAACCGCGCGGGAGAAATCCTCACCGACAAGGAGTGCCGCACGTCGGTACCCGGCGTATATGCAGCGGGCGATGTGACGGACATACGTTACAAACAGATCGTGATCGCAATGGGCGAAGGGGCCAAGGCGGCCCTGTCGGCCTCGGAAGACCGGATCAAGGGAATCATATGATATGCAAACTATTAAAATAAAAACGATTATGAAAACACTGGATTATTTGCACCTGGACGAGCAGAAAGTACAGGGCGTAGTATCGGCGCTGCATTCGCTGCTGGCCGACTTTCAAGTATTTTACACCAATCTGCGGGGTTTCCACTGGGATATCGAAGGGCACGGGTTCTTCGTCCTGCACGGCAAGTTCGAAGACCTGTACGACGATACTGCCGAAAAGGCCGATCAGATCGCGGAACGCATCCTGATGTTGGGCGGCAAGCCCGAAAACAGGTTCAGCGAATACCTCAGGGTCGCCAAGGTCAAGGAGATTTCCGGCGTAACACGCGGCGATGAGGCCATCGGGCATATCCTCACCACTTACAGCTACCTTATCGGCGAGGAGCGCAAGTTGCTCGCACTGGCTTCGGAGGCCGGTGACGAGGCTACCGTGGCGTTGATGAGCGACTACCTGAAGGAGCAGGAGAAGATGGTCTGGATGCTGACCGCCTACAACAAATAGCCCTTCACGGGAAGACCGGGCAGCCGGTATGTAACGGCAATGCCGGCGGAGCACAAACTCCGCCGGCATTCTTTTCATCCGGACAAATCCGAAAACGGCATCGGCAAGACAAGACAATCCCGGCTCATCCTCTGCCAGGCAAACCGAAGCGACGCCCGTCGCCCGGCCTTCCGCCGGATTATTTATGCTCCTCCTGCCAGATCAGGGCCGAAGCGCCGAGAATCGCGGCATTCTTACCCTGGATACCGCTCGGAAGCAGCTTCACCTTGTTCTTGAATGCAAAGAGCATATTCTCCTCCATGTACCACTGCGTAGGCTCGAAGATCAGCTTGCCCGCCTTCGACAGGCCGCCGAAGAGGAAAATCGCCTCGGGCGACGTGACGGTCACCACGTCGGCCAACGCACGACCGAGCATCTCGCCCGTAAAACGGAAGGCTTCGAGTGCGATGGGATCGCCCTGCTCGGCAGCGGCGGAGATCATCGAAGCGTCGAAATCGCCGAAAGCGATGTCGCGCAGCTTGCTGGGAGCCGACATTTTGGCCATCAGTTCGAATGCCGTACGCTTGATACCCGTAGCCGAAACATAGGTCTCCAGGCAGCCCTTCCGCCCGCAACCGCACTCGCGGCCGTCGCGCTCGACGATGACATGGCCGAACTCTCCGGCAAAGCCATCATGGCCGTAAATCATCTCGCCGTTGGCGACGAAACCCGAGCCGAGGCCCGTACCGAGCGTAATCATGATGAAATCGCGCATGCCCTTGGCATTGCCATAGATCATCTCGCCGATCGTCGCGGCATTGGCGTCGTTCGTCACGAGCACCTTCACACCCCCGAAGCAGTTCCGGATGTCGTCCGCCAGCGGGAAAACGCGGCGGCTTTCATCGGGATTGGGGTCTCCCTCGCGGAATTTCCAGAGGTTCGCAGGGTTTTCGACCGTACCTTTATGATAATTGGCATTGGGGGCACCGATACCGATACCCGTCAGTTCGTACTCGAACGAAAGGCTGTCGGCCAGTGCGTGCATCGCCTGGCAGAGGTCTTCGACATAGGCCGGATAATCGTCTACACTGGGGTATTTCTTGGTCGAAATGACCGATTCGGCATACAGGTCGCCGTTTTCGTCGACGAGGCCGAACGCAGTATTGATACCGCCGATGTCCACGCCGATAGCGAGTTTTTTCATATCGTGTTCTGGTTAAAGGTTAGAATTTATCAGGTCAAAGTTAATCCAAAATTCGGCTACTCCAAACTTTTTTCCTACTTTTGGGACAGATTCCGATCCAAAAGTATTGTCAGACTATGCAAACGAACGAGCAACTGCTCTCCGCCATCGAAAATTACTTGGCCCAAACCGAGTTCCCGGCCGAACCCGAGCTACTTTACGCCCCGATCGGCTATTCGCTCGCGGGCGGCGGCAAGCGCCTGCGCCCCATGCTGCTGATGCTCTCCAACGGCATCTTCACCGACAAGATACAACATGCCCTGCCGGCCGCCGCGGCCGTCGAGGTGTTCCATAATTTCACGCTGCTGCACGACGACATCATGGACAATGCAGCCGTGCGGCGCGGCAAACCCTCAGTCTACGCCAAGTGGGGGCAGAACGTGGCGATCCTCTCGGGCGACGCCATGCTGATCTGCGCCTACCGGTTGCTGGGCGAAGTGCCGGCGCAACTGCTGCCGCAGATACTCTCGACGTTCAACACCATGGCGCTCGAAGTGTGCGAAGGGCAGCAGTACGACATGGATTTCGAACGCAAGCCGAAGGTTTCGGTCGTGGAATACATGCACATGATCGAGCTGAAGACCTCGGTTTTGCTAGCCGGGGCCACCACGATCGGCGCCCTGCTGGGCGGCGCTTCCGAAGAGGACTGCCGCAAGCTGCGCCGCTTCGCCATCGAACTGGGACTGGCATTCCAGTTGCAGGACGACCTGCTGGACAGCTACGGCGACGAAAGGCTGGGCAAGGCCATCGGCGGCGACATCCTCGAAGGCAAACAGACCTACCTGATGATCACGGCCATAAGCCGCGCCGACGAACCTACGCGCGAAGTGCTCCGCTCGACGCACCGCTCACAGATGCCCGACGCCGAGAAAATCGCCACGATAAAAGCCGTCTACGACCGTCTCGACATACCACGCCTCACCGAACAGCAGATTTCGCTGCGCTTCGAAAGAGCGCTGGGCATCCTCGACACCCTTTCGGTCGAAAAATCCCGCACGGAACGGATGCGCGAATACGCCCTGAGCCTGATGGGACGCAAAAACTGATTCCGCCAACACCCCTGCGGCAAACGACGCAGGGACATCCCCCGCAAACGACACTATGCAACGCTCCGAGATAGAAATCATGGCCCCCGTAGGGTCTTACGAAGCACTGGCCGCAGCCATACAGGCCGGGGCGGACTCGGTATATTTCGGCGTCGGGAAGCTCAACATGCGCTCGGCGTCGGCTGCGAATTTCACGCTCGACGACCTGGCGAAGATCGTCGCCACGGCACACGCCGCAGGGGTCAAGGCCTACCTCACGGTCAACACCATCGTCTACGAGGACGAGATGCAAACCGTCCACGAGGTAATCGACCGCGCCAAGGCCGAAGGCATCGACGCCATCATCGCCACCGATTTCGCGGCGATACTCTATGCCCGGCGCATCGGGGTCGAAGTGCATATTTCGACCCAGAGCAACATTTCGAATTCCGAAACCGTGAAGTTCTTCTCGCAGTGGGCCGACACGGTGGTGCTGGCACGCGAACTGACGCTCGAACAGGTGGCGCAAATACACCGCCAGATCGTCGAGAACGACATCCGGGGCCCGCGCGGCGAGCTGGTCGAAATCGAAATGTTCGCCCACGGCGCATTATGCATGTCGATTTCGGGTAAATGCTACCTCTCGCTCTACGAAACCAACTGCTCGGCCAACCGCGGCGCCTGCCGCCAGCTGTGCCGCCGCAAATACACCGTCACGGACACCGAGACCGGTGCGGCGCTGGACATCGACGGGCGCTACGTCCTCTCGCCCAAAGACCTCTGCACGGTCGATTTCCTCGACCGGTTCATCGGCTCGGGTGTGCGGGTGCTGAAGATCGAAGGGCGTGCACGCGGCGCGGAATACGTCAAGCGCGTGGTGGAATGCTACGACGAAGCGCTGCGCGCGATCGAAGCCGGCACCTACACCCCCGCCCTGGCCGCCGGGCTGAAGGAGCGGCTCGCCACGGTCTTCAACCGCGGATTCTGGGAAGGCTACTACGCCGGGCGCCCCGTGGCCGAACACAGCCAACATTACGGCTCGGCCGCCACGCGGCGCAAGGTCTATGTAGGCAAGGTAACGAACTTCTACAAAAGAATATCGGTGGCCGAGGTACTGGTCGAAGCCGCACCGCTGTCCGTGGGCGAGGATATTTTCTTCATGGGTGCCACTACCGGCATCGCCGAACAGACGCTCGCCGAGCTGCACGACACCGACGGCACCCCGGCGCAATCCGTGGCACAGGGCACCCTCTGCGCCGTGCACACCGACACCCCGATCCACCGCGGCGACCAGCTCTACAAATTCGTCGACGCGGAATAGACCCGGCTGTCAGGACAATATTCATTACAAGAAACGCCTCCGGGCGTTTTTTTGTTACGGTTTCCCTGCGATCAGACAGATGAAAAGCTGCTTATCATAAAATTTTTATCGAAAAACAATAAATTTTATTTGTTTTTCAAAATTTCTTTCGTAAGTTTGCAGTGTCAAAAACAAAAAGACACCCACTATGGAAATCGAAAAAGTCATCCGCATCCTGGCCATTTTCATCACCGTGGCAGCCTTTGCAATCAAAGTAGCCACGCACCTGATGTTTCCCGGGGCGTCGCACACCGGCGACATCCCGATCCTGATCCTGTTGACCCTCTCGGTCTGCGGCATCTGGCGGGACGCCTTGCGCACGAAAAAGCAGAACGAAAATCCAAACGAATAAACCCCATGAAAAAACTCCTCATGTTCGCCGCCACGGCAGCCATACTGGCCGCCTGTACACCCAAGACAGCCCCCGAGCTGCCTTTGGAAACCTTCTTCCGCAATACGGAAAAAACCGGGTACCAAATATCGCCCGACGGAAAATATTTCTCCTACATGGCGCCTTACGAAAGCCGCCGCAACATCTTCGTACAACCTGTCGACGGCAAGGACGCCGTGCGCATCACCTCGGAGACAGAGCGCGACCTGGCCGGGTATTTCTGGGCCAACAACAACCGCATCCTCTACCTGAAAGACACCGGCGGCGACGAAAATTTCCAACTCTACGGCGTTGACATCGACGGCAGCAACCCGAAGGCCTATACGGCCATCCCGGGCGTGCGGACACAGATCATCGACCCGCTCGAGGAGATCGACTCGCTGATGATCATCGGCACCAACCAGCGCAACCCGATGATCTTCGACCCCTACCGCCTGAACCTCAACACGGGCGAGATGACGATGCTGTGCGAGAATCCCGGCGACATCCAGGGCTGGCAGACCGACCATGACGGCAAGCTGCGCGTAGCCTATGCCATCGTCGACGGCGTGAACACGCAGATCCGCTACCGCGAAACCGAAGCCGAGCCTTTCCGTCCCGTACTGACGACCAACTTCAAGGAAGGCGTTTCGTTCGCCACTTTCACCCCGGACAACAAGCTGGTCTACGCCATCACCAACCTCGGGCGCGACAAATCGGCACTCGTGCTGATGGATCCGGCGACCTGCGAGGAGCTGGAACAACTCTACACCAACGACAAATACGACCTGCGCGGCATCTGGTACAGCGATGCACAGAAAAAATTGCAGGGTGTTTCGTACGAAGGCCACAAAGGCGTGAGGCGCCATTTCTTCGACAAGGCGACGGGCGAGATGTTCGGCCGCATGGAGAAACACCTGCGCGGTTACGAAGTCGGCATCAGCGGCTGGAACAAGGCCGAAGACAAATATATCGTCTATGCGGGCGGCGACCGCACGATGGGCGCCTACTACCTCTACGACGTGAAAGCCGACACGATGACCAAACTGGCCGACCTCGCACCTTGGATCGAGGAGCAGCAGATGGCCGAGATGACACCGGTTACCTATACCTCGCGCGACGGCCTCGAAATCGAGGGCTACCTCACGCTGCCCGTCGGCAAAACGCTTCACAACGCCAAGAACCTGCCCGTAGTGGTCAATCCGCATGGCGGCCCGTGGGCCCGCGACTCGTGGGGATTCAACCCCGAGGTGCAGTTCCTCGCCAACCGCGGTTACGCCGTACTGCAGATGAACTTCCGCGGTTCGACCGGCTTCGGACGCAAATTCACAGAAATCGCCTACGGCAAGTGGGGCCAGACCATGCAGGACGACATTACGGACGGCGTGAACTGGCTGATCGAAAAAGGCATCGCCGATCCCGCGAAGATCGCCATCTACGGCGGCAGCTACGGCGGTTACGCCACGTTGCAGGGTATCGTCAAGGATCCCGACCTCTATGCCTGCGCCGTGGACTACGTGGGCGTATCGAACCTCTTCTCGTTCCTGCAAACCATCCCTCCCTACTGGAAACCGATGCTCGACATGATGTACGAGATGGTCGGCAATCCCGAAAAGGACGCCCAAATGCTGCGCGAAAACTCCCCGGCACTCAACGCCGAACGGATCAAAACCCCGCTGCTGGTGGTACAGGGCGCCAACGACCCCCGTGTGAACATTAACGAGAGCAACCAGATGGTCAACGCCCTGCGCAAACGCGGCGTGCATGTCGACTACATGGTCAAGGACAACGAGGGACACGGCTTCCACAACGAGGAAAACCGCTTCGATTTCTACCGCACGATGGAGAAATTCCTCGGCAAATACCTCAAGGGCATCGAACCCGAGGGCGAAATCGTCCCCGAAGACAGCCGAAGGTAAACCGTATGCGACACCCAATCCCTAAAACGAACACAGCCAATTTTTAAAATAAAAAGTTCAAATTCATAGTTGTGTGACGGAGGCCCGGATAATCCCGGGCTTCCGTTTTTTACAGCACAGGAAAGGGGGGGGGCACGGACAGCCTCACCTACGGCAGCAGCCGGAGGCGCGGGCGCCGCCAAAACGCAAAGCGCTGAGAGGGGGGTCCGACGGCAGCATCCGACGACAGACACGCTGCGGGCAGTCAGAAGCATCCCCGAAACCGGCGGCGAGCCCTTTCCCGCAACCCGGCCGATCCAGCTACAACCAGCCTTCGGGCCGCCCCGAATTTGAATTGAGCCGCGATTACATTATCTTTGTCCCTGCAATGAACGCCGCACCCCATATCGCACGACCTGACGACGGGCTTCCGATGCCCCGCCGCCTGTGGGCCATCCTGGCCGTAGCGTTCGGCGTCTCGCTGTCGGTGATCGACAGCGCCATCGCCAACGTCGCCCTGCCCACCATCGGGCTGGAACTGGGGATCTCGTCGGCCGACTCGATCTGGATCGTCAACGCCTACCAGCTGGCCATCATGATCTCGCTGCTGTCGTTTTCGGCATTGGGCGACGTGGTGGGCTACCGCAAAGTCTATATCGGCGGCCTGATGCTCTTCACCGTGGCCTCGGTGGGCTGCGCCCTTTCGACATCACTCCCGACGCTGGTGCTGGCGCGCGTGATGCAGGGGTTCGGCGCCGCGGCCGTCACATCGGTCAACACCACGCTTATCCGCATCATCTACCCCAAGGCGCAACTGGGACGCGGCATGGGCATCAACGCCACGGTCGTCGCCGTGTCGTCGGTCGCCGGGCCTACGCTGGCTGCGGGCATCCTCTCCGTCGCCGAGTGGCCGTGGCTCTTCGCCGTGAACATCCCCATCGGGCTGGTGGCGCTGTGGCTGAGCCGCCGCTTCCTGCCGGACAATCCCGTGCGGGTGAGCGCACGCCGTTTCGACTGGCGCGACGCCGTAATGAACGCCCTGACCTTCGGCTTGCTGATGGCTTCGGTCGAAGGGTTTTCGCACGGGCTTGACCCGCGACTGCTCACCCTGGGCATCGCAGCGCTGCTCATCGTCGGGTTCTTCTTCATCCGCAGCCAGCTGCGCGAGCCCTATCCGATCCTGCCGTTCGACCTGCTGCGCATCCCGATCTTTTCGGTTTCGGTCGTCACGTCGATCTGCTCGTTCCTAGGGCAAATGCTGGCCATGGTAGCGCTGCCGTTCTACCTGCAACACGAATTCGGCTACGACGAAGTGGCGACAGGGCTGCTGATGACCGCATGGCCGGCCGTGATCATGGTCGTGGCTCCCGTGGCCGGAATGCTCATCGAGCGCATCCACGCCGGACTGCTCGGCGGGACGGGGCTGACGGCCATGGCCGCGGGACTGTTCCTGCTGGCATTCCTGCCCGAACACCCCGTACCGGGCGACATCGTATGGCGGCTGGTGCTCTGCGGTGCCGGCTTCGGGCTTTTCCAGTCGCCCAACAACAGCATCCTGATCGCCTCGGCTCCGCCCGAGAGGAGCGGAAGCGCCAGCGGCATGCTCGCCACGGCGCGTCTCATAGGCCAGACCACGGGCGCGGCCCTGATGGCGCTGCTGTTCCACATCGTCCCCGACGACAGCACCCACACGGCACTCCTGCTCGCCGGCGGGTTCGCACTCACAGGAGCCGTCGTCAGCCTTACCCGCATCCGGCTACCGCTGCCCGAAGGGTTGGCCCGGCAGAAGAAATAACCCCCGGCAGGCAGAACGGCGGACGCTCCGGCAGGTATCCGCCACCGCCCGTGCAACCCGGCACGGCACGCACGGCAAACACACAAGACAACCACACAAACAACAGCATACAACAACACTAATCCCGGCATGAAATACCCCTTGCTCCTCGCCGTCCTGTTCTCCTGCATCGGGATGGCGCCCGCACGACAAACCCCGCCTTCACCCTCCGATACGGTACAACGTGCAACGGCCGCTCTGCAAACCGACAATGCATCGATCTGCACCCCGCACGCAACCGGCGCGGAGACACCCCCTACACTGCACCCCGACACCGCACAACCATCCGCCCGGACGCAATTCATCCGCCCGCCCTACCTGCGGCCCGGCGACACGGTGGGCATCGTCACCCCGGCGCGGAAACTGTCGGAGAAGGCCGACACGGCAAAAGTGCGCGAACGCTTCGAATCGTGGGGACTGAAGGTTAAGTTCGGGCCGCATACCGCCGACCGCGAGCAACCCTATTTCGCAGGTACCGATGCCCAGCGCGCCGCCGACCTGCAGGCGATGATCGACGACCCCGGCGTAAAAGCCGTCGTCAGCTTCCAGGGCGGTTACGGCTCGGTACGGCTGCTGCCGCTCATCGACCTCAGCCGCCTGCGCGAGCATCCTAAATGGGTCGTCGGGTTCAGCGATGTGACAATGCTCCACCTGGCACTGGGACGGCTGGGCGTTGAGAGCCTCCATGCCACCATGCCGGGCAAGTTCCGCTTCGGGAGCGAGGAGACCGCCGACGCGATCGTCTCCGACGAAGCGCTGCGCAGTGCTCTGCTGGGACTGCGGCAGCGTATCGACACCGGCCCACACCCGCTCAACTGCCCGGGCACGGCCCGCGGACGCCTCACGGGCGGCAACCTTGCGATCGTCTGCTCGTCGCTCGGCACACCCGAGGAACCCGACTTCGACGCCCCCACGGTGCTCTTCATCGAGGAGGTCGGCGAACACATGTACCGCCTCGACCGCATGATGCAGCAACTCGCCCGGAGCGGAAAGCTCGCCAAATGCAAAGCCATCCTCGTCGGGCATTTTTCCGACATGACCGGACAAAAACATTTCGGCATCACCGACCCCTACGACATCGTTGCGCAATACGTGCGGCCGCTGGGAATCCCGGTCGTCTTCGGCCTGCCCACGGGGCACGAAGACCCCAATGTGGCGCTCTACATGGGGCGCGAAGTCACCGTCACGGTGGGCGAAACGGGTGCCGTCATCGAATTCTGACGAAGGAAGCGGGGCGCAGCGGAACGGCCCGACTCCGCCCGGACAGCAGGGCGGCGGGGCAACCGCCCCGGGCAAAGCCGCCGGGCTGCGGCGGAGCGGCGAAAGCCTTCCGCCCCCGGCACCGCCGCAAACCAGTCCCGTCCCTCTGCCGCACGGTCGTAAAACCAGCCTTTCTGCCGCTTGCCGGCGGATACACCGCCCGCCCCGAACGACGGCAGACGTCCCGCTACGCAAAAGCCGTACGCTCCGGGCCATCGCCCTCCGCAAAAAATAAACCCGTCGGGGAACGGGCTTGCCATATTTTTACTATTTTTGTAAAAGGTGGGATATGTAACCCTGCAAAAGGCGCGGGAAACCGTTCCCGGAAACGAAATACGGATTATCGGAAATCTAAAACACTACGCATATGTTCTCAGCAAAAACCTACGCCGCGCGCCGCAACATGCTGCGCACCAAAATCGGGTCGGGCATCGTCCTGTTCCCGGGCAACCCCCTGTCACCCAACAACTACCCGAACAACGCCTACTATTTCCGGCAGGATTCGTCGTTCCTTTACTATTTCGGGCTGAACATCCCCTCGCTGGCGGGCCTGATCGACGCCGACACGGGCGAAGAGGCACTCTACGGCGACGATTTCACGGTCGAGGACATCATCTGGACAGGCCCGCAGCCCACGTTGCGCGAGCTGGGCGCAAAGGTCGGCATCGCGGCGACACACCCCCTCTCCGAACTCGAGAAACGGCTCCGCAAAGCCATTTCGCTGGGGCGCAAAATCCATTTCCTGCCTCCCTACCGCGGAGAGACTAAGCTTTGGCTGTCGTCGCTGCTGGGTATCAAACCCACACTGCTGCACGACTACAAGTCGGTAGACCTGATGTTCGCCGTGGCCGAAATGCGCGAGAAAAAGAGCGCCGAGGAGGTCGAGGAGATGGAGCGCGCATTCCAAATCGGCTACAAGATGCACACGCTGGCCATGAAGATGTGCCGCCCGGGCGTCGTCGAGCGCGAAATCGCAGGTGCCATCGAAGGCGTCGCCAAATCCTACGGTTCGGGCGTGTCGTTCCCGTCGATCGTCTCGCAACACGGCGAAACGCTGCATAACCTCAACGCCGACGGCGTATTGGAGGAAGGGCGTCTGCTGCTGTGCGACGCGGGCGGCGAAACGGTCGACAACTACTGCTCCGACCACACCCGCACCTACCCCGTAAGCGGGAAATTCACGCAGAAACAGAAGGATGTCTACAACATCGTGCTGGCGGCACACGACCATGTGGCCGACATCGTCAAACCGCACATGATGTACTCCGAGATACACAACGCCGCCTACACGACGCTGGCCGAAGGGCTTGCCGGAATAGGGCTGATCAAGGGATCGGCAGCCGACGCCGTGGCCGCGGGTGCCATGACGATGTTCATGCCCCACGGGCTGGGGCACGGGCTGGGCATGGACGTGCACGACTGCGAGGCGATGGGCGAGCGGAGCTTCGACTTCTCCTCGATCGCCCAACGCGCCGCCAAGTCCGCGACTTGCATTTACCGTGCGGCGTGGCGCCTCGAACCGGGGACGGTGATGACCGACGAACCGGGGCTCTACTTCATCCCGGCGCTGATCGACAAATGCCGGGCCGAGGGCCTTTACAAGGGGATCGTCGATTACGACGCCCTGGAGGGCTACCGCGACTTCGGCGGCATCCGCATCGAGGACGACATCCTTGTGACGGAAAGCGGGAGCCGTATGCTGGGCGACAAGAAGATACCCGTCACGGTCGAGGAGCTCGAAGCAGTCGTAGGCCGGTAAGGTGAAACGGATTTTCATTTTCCCGACCATCGAGGAGGCCAAGGCGTTCATCCTCACCGAGCCTCGCGACCCGGTATTCGTCGGCGGGGTGGGCATGGCCGAAATCGCGGCGGCGACGCTGCGCGCCGTGAAAGCCAAAAAGCCGCAGTTGGTGGTGCTGGCCGGCATTACCGGTGCCTGTGACCGGACATTGCGGCGCGGCGAGGTGGTCGAAGTGGTCACCGAACGCATAGCGGGCATCCCCGAGCGTTACGCCCGCGAATACGAGACCTCGGGCCCCGACCTGGGGCTGCCCCTTGCAGCCGGGGTCACTGTCAGCCGTTCGGGCGACGGAGCCGCGGCAAAGGACGGGCCGAAAAGCGCGGCGGAAGGCACCGGGCACGCGGCAGGGGACGCCGGATTCGCGGAGCCGCACCCCGGATTTACGGCAGACGACAGGGCGGGACACGCAGCGGAAGGCACCCATCACCAGACGCCGGAAGGAAACCCGGAGGACACACCGGGCGGGTACCTGCCGGAAGTGGAGAACATGGAAGGCGCAGCCTTTTTCGCCGTATGCGACGCGCTGGGCGTCGCGTGCTGCCAGATACGTGCCGTGTCGAACTACGTCGGCGAACCCTTCGGCCAGTGGGCCGTGGAGGAGGCCGTCGGGAACCTGACGGAAAAGTTAAACCAAATATTCGAAAGCAATGAATAAAAATTGGATGCTCTGGGCGGGACTGATCCTGATACTGGTCGTCTTCATCCTGGTCTGGCAATTCGCCCCCGCCATCCAGCGGTGGCTGGCCAACGTATTTATCGACATCATCGTCCTCGTGCTGACTTTTGCCGCCGGATGGCTGCTGGGCCGTTTCGGGGGTAAACGCAACCGCAGCGACAACGAGAAAAACGCCCGCAACATCACCGAGGCGCAGAAACGGTGAGGCTGAAGCTGCATATCTCGCCGTGCCCGAACGACACTTTCATGTTCGACGCGCTCGTTAACGGCCGCATCGACACGGGCAGCCTGCGCTTCGAGGTCGAATACCACGACATCGAGGAGCTGAACCGCGGTGCCGGGCTGGGACGTGCCGACATCAGCAAGATAAGTTGCGCCGTGCTGCCCGCCATCGCGGAACATTACGCGCTGCTCGACAGCGGTGCGGCACTCGGACGCGGCAACGGGCCGTTGCTGGTACGCCGCGCAGGCGATACGCGGCCGATACGCCGCGTGGCCGTCCCGGGGCTGCACACTACGGCCAATGCCCTGATGGGCAAACTCTTCCCCGAAATCGAAGAGCGTACACCGCTGCTCTTCTCCCGAATCGCGGCTGCCGTCGAGCGGGGCGATTTCGACGCCGGAGTACTTATCCATGAGGGCCGCTTCGTCTACCGTGAACGGGAACTGGAACTGGTCGCCGACCTAGGGCAGTTGTGGGAACACCGGACGGCGCTGCCGCTGCCGCTGGGCGGGATCGCAGCCCGGCGCAGCCTGCCGGACGAGGTGCGGCACGAGGCCGAACGCCTGCTGCGCACAAGCATCGAATACGCCTTCACACATCCCGAAGCTTCGCGCACCTATATAAAACAGCACGCACAGGAGCTGGATGACAAGGTGATCGACGCACATATCGCGCTCTTCGTGAACGGATATTCGCTCTCGCTGGGCGACGAAGGCCGCCGTGCCATCGAGGCACTGACGGGGGTGATCCCCTGAGCAACCGCCGGCCACCTCCAACACGTTCCGTCATGAAGTCCGTTTTATTATTGTTTCCGCTCCTGATCGCCGCAATTCGTGCAACGGGCGAGGCGCCCCTGTGGCAGGCCGCCAACGGGAGTCGGGTACGCTTCCTCGGGCTGCGGACATTCGACAATCCCGTCGTCGTAGGGATGGAAAAGAACGGCAACAAAACCACCCTCCGCAGGAAAACAGCCGGCGGGGCGGGCGGTTACGAGCCCGGGAAAATCGCGGCGGACGAGAGCAAAGCCCTCGGCAGGCAGGCATGGCTGGAGTACATGGCCCGGTTGCAAAAGGCCGGCTGCAGGCAGATGGATACGACAGACAAAGGCCTGATGGGTTTCGACGGCTCGCAATGGATCCCGGGAGTAAATCCGAACGGACAATATCTCGTCATCGACCGATGGCGCGGATGCGGTATCCGGGAATTGTGCCTGCCGCTCTTCCGGCTGACCTGAATGGAAATACCCGGCAACGACATATATTAGGAAACGCCCCGGCAACCCGGAACATACAGCCTACGGCGACAACGAACTATTACGAAGCAACCCCAAACCCCGCAATATCCCATGTACCGCACGACAAACCGACCCAACACCCGTATCGAAGTGGCCGACGCACTGCGCGGCATCGCCGTGGCAGGGATCATCCTGTTTCACGCCCGCGAGCATTTCAACCTCTACTGGAGCGCCCTCGACCTGCCCCGCGCCGGATTCGGCAGCTGGGAACAGCCCGTAGCCGATATGCTGGGATTCCTGCTTTCGGGCAAGATGTACGCCATCTTCGCATTGCTGTTCGGGCTGAGCTTCTTCATCCAGAGCGACAACCAGGCACAGCGGGGCAACGACTTTTCGCTGCGCTTCGCATGGCGCATGGTGCTGCTGTTCGGCATCGGGCTGGTCAACGCGGCGATCTACAACGGCGACGTACTGACCTACTACGCCCTTTTCGGGCTGCTGATGATTCCCATCGGCAAGCTCCCCAACCGATGGGTGTGGGTCATCGCGGCCCTGCTTTTCATCCAGCCGCTCGAACTCTGGCAGTATTTCAGCGGACATACGCTCTCGATCCGCGGCATCGAAGGCATGGAGACCCTCTATCCCACCCTCGCCACGGGCACCTTCGCCGAGAGCGCCCGCGTGAGCCTGCTCTACGGCCCGCTCAGTTCGTTCGGCTGGGGACTGGAACACGGACGCGGCACGCAGACGCTGCTGATGTTCGTATTGGGCATGCTGGCCGGCCGCTACCGGCTCTTCTACGACGAAGGGCAGCACAGACGCATCTGGGGCGGGCTGCTGGCCGTGGGCATCGCGGGCACGTGGCTCGTACCGTTCGAGGCGATGCGCAACCTGATGACGGCCACGGCGATCGTTTCGACGGTCGTCCTGCTGTGGTACGGCTGGCCGGGGTTCCGCCGGGCGCTGCACGGCATGACCTTCTTCGGGCGCATGAGCCTGACCAACTACCTGCTGCAATCGCTGCTCGGCACGGCGCTCTTCTACAACTGGGGGCTGGGGCTTTACCGCCACGTGGACGTGATCTACGGCACGCTGGCGGGCGTGGGGATCATCCTGGTACAGTATCTCTTCTGCCGCCTCTGGCTACGGCGCCATACGCACGGCCCCGTCGAATGGGTGTGGAAAAAGCTCACATGGATCGACCTCCCGCTTTTCGACCGTAAAATCGCCTCCTGAGGGCGATTTTTTCGTGTCGCCGTTTGGTTATCCCGATTTTTTTGTATATTTATAGTCGGCTAATCGGAAAATGCTCCGCAGCACGACTTTCCGTTCCGGGAACCCGGCTCCGCGAAGTACTCCCGACGATGCCCCGCACCACCGCAAAACCTTAAAACCATACGGGAATATGAAAAACTATTCAGCAAAAGAAATTAAAAACATCGTACTCATCGGCGCGCCCGGCACGGGAAAAACTACCCTTGCCGAAGCGATGGCCTTTGAGGGTAAGGTCATCGACCGCAGGGGTAGTATCGAGGCGAACAACACGCTCTCGGACAATACGGATATCGAGCACGAATACAAACGCTCGATCTATTCCACGATCCTCTTCACCGAATTCATGGATCGCAAGCTGAACATCATCGACTGCCCGGGCTCGGACGACTTCTGCGGAAGCCTCTTCTCGGCATTCAAGGTAGGCGACGTGGGCGTATTCCTGTTCAACGCACAGAACGGCTGGGAAGTCGGCAGCGAGATCCAGGCCCGCTATGCACGCCTGCTGAAAAAGCCCGTCATCGGCGTGGTGAACCAGCTCGATGCCGAGAAAGCCAATTTCGAAGCCACGATCGAGTCGATCAGGGCCGCATCGCGCGTGAAGCCCGTCATCGTACAGTACCCCGTCAACCAGGGGCCTGAGTTCAACGCCTTCATCGACGTACTGCTGATGAAGATGTACCGTTTCAAGGACAACGACGGCCACCGCGAGGAGCTGGAGATTCCCGCCGACGAGATGGACAAGGCGCAGGAACTGAACAAGGAGCTGGTCGAAATGGCCGCCGAACACGACGAGGCGCTCATGGAGCTCTACTTCGACAAAGGTACACTCACGCAGGACGACATTCGTGCGGGTCTGAAAATCGGCGTTTCGAAACGCGAGGTGATGCCGATCTTCTGCACCAGCGGCAAGCGCGACATCGGCACCAAGCGCCTGATGGAATTCATCATCAACGTGGCACCCGGCCCGCTGAAGGCTCCGTGGTTCCTCTCGACCAAGGGCGAGGAGATCGCCGCCGACGAGACGGCACCCGCCGTGGCGTTCGTATTCAAGAGCCAGGTCGAACAGCATATCGGCGAGATCACCTATTTCCGCGTCATTCGCGGCAGGATCGCCGAGGGCACCGAGCTGGTAAATACCCGCACGGGCAACAAGGAGAAGATTTCGCAGTTGTTCGCCGTGGCGGGCAAGAACCGCATCAAGGTCACGGAGCTGTCGGCCGGCGATATCGGCTGCACGGTGAAGCTCAAGGGCACCCGCACCAACGACACGCTCTCGGCTCCTTCGGCACCGGTCAGCATCGAACCCATCGTCTTCCCCGAACCGCGCTACCGCGCCGCCGTGAAGGCCAAGGAGCAGAGCGACGAAGAGAAACTGGGCAAAGTCTTGAACGACGCCAAGTTCGAAGACCCGACGATTCTGGTCGAATACTCCAAAGAACTGAAACAGACCATCATCCAGGGTCAGGGAGAACACCACCTGAATATTCTGCGCACACGCATCGAGAAGGAGAACAAGCTCTCCTACGACTATATCGCACCGAAAATCCCCTACCGCGAGACCATCACCAAGGTTGCGCAGGCTGATTACCGCCACAAGAAACAATCGGGCGGTGCCGGGCAGTTCGGCGAGGTGCATATGATCATCGAACCCTACTACGACGGCATGCCCGAGCCCAAGAACTACAAGGTTCCCGGCAAGGGCGACATGATCGTGAACCCCAAGACCAAGGAAGAATACGACCTGGCATGGGGCGGCAAATTGCAATTCTACTCGGCGATCGTGGGCGGCGCTATCGACGCACGCTTCATGCCCGCCATCCTGAAGGGTATCATGGAGAAGATGGACGAAGGCCCGCTGACGGGTTCCTACGCCCGCGACATCCGCGTGGTGGTATACGACGGAAAGATGCACCCGGTGGATTCGAACGAAATCTCCTTCAAACTGGCGGCGCGCAACGCCTTCAAGGAGGCTTTCCGCAACGCGGGGCCCAAGATCATGGAGCCGATCTACAATGTCGAGATACTCGTCCCGAGCGACTACATGGGCGCCGTGATGTCCGACTTGCAGAACCGCCGTGCGATGATCGCCGGAATGGAGTCCGACAAGGGCTTCGACCGTCTGAACGCCATGGTTCCGCTGGCTGAACTATACCGCTACTCGACGACACTCTCGTCGCTGACGTCGGGCTCGGCCACCTATACCATGAAATTCTCGTCCTACGAGCAGGTGCCGGCCGACGTGCAGGACAAGCTGCTGAAGGCTTACACCGATACCGACGACGAATAATCCCCGGCAGCGGAGAAATACAGCGGGCGGGCAATCCCCCTTCCGGACAGGGGCGGGCACGATTGCCCGCCCTTTTTCGCCGTCCGGGAACCGGCAGTCCCCGCCTCCGCCCACCGGCGCTCCGCACGCCCTGCGGTATGGCGTATGCCCCAATCCGCCCGGCATCCCGGCATATCCAGCGCGGCCGCAACGAACAGAGCCGCCTCATGTTAAGTTAATGTTAACAATCGGTGCCAAAACCGTTTCATCGGAAAAAATGGCGTAAATTTGTTCACAATTTGCACTAAACCCTAACATGAGCGAAATCTACACCGTAATCGTAGTTATTCTGGGAATCCTCGCCATTTCAGGTCTTTTCGTCGGCGTCACGAACGACGCAGTCAATTTCCTCAACTCTGCCATCGGCTCCAAGGCCGCTTCGATGCGGGTCATCCTCACCGTCGCCTCTGTCGGCATTATCGTCGGCGTAGTCACCTCGAGCGGCATGATGGAAGTGGCCCGAAGCGGCATGTTCAATCCCGGACTGTTCACATTCCACGAGGTCATGATGTTATACCTGGGCGTGATGTTCGCCAACATTATCCTGCTGGATCTCTACAACTCGTGGGGACTGCCCACCTCGACCACCGTCTCGCTGATCTTCTGCCTGCTGGGCTCGGCCATCGCCGTGTCGATCTACAAGATCTCGAACGACCCCGCGCTGGGCGTCGGTTCGCTCGGGCATTTCATCAACACCTCGCGCGCCATGGGTATCGTCTCGGCGATTCTGCTGTCGGTAGTCATCGCCTTCACCTGCGGTACGATCGTCATGTATATTTCGCGTACAATCTTCTCGTTTCGCTATACGGTGATCTTTCGCCGCTTCGGGTCGTTGTGGTGCGGCGCATCGCTTACGGCGATCATCTATTTCGCAGTCTTCAAAGGACTCAAATCGCTGCTTGCGGACAATGCCTTCGTCGGAATGGTCGACCGGCACCTGCTGCTGTCGCTCTTCATCTGCTGGGTGGCATGCTCCGTGCTGCTGTTCTTCATCCAACGGTTCAAGATCAACATCCTGCGCATCACGATCCTGTCGGGTACGTTCGCCCTGGCACTGGCTTTCGCGGGCAACGACCTGGTGAATTTCATCGGCGTACCCGTCGCCGGATTCGACGCCTTCTCGATCGCCAAGCATTCGGGTGACCCGCAGATGATGATGGGGGCACTCTCGGAAAACGTCCCGGCCAATTTCCTGATTCTGCTTGCCGCAGGGGCGATGATGATCCTCACGCTCTGGACTTCGAAAAAGGCCATGCACGTCTCCGAAACCGAGTTGTCGCTCTCCGCAGCGCAGGAAGACGAAGGCCCCGAACAGTACGGCTCGTCGGTCATGTCCCGTACGATTGTCCGCGCAGCGCTCAATATCAACGCCGGCATCGAACGGATCATCCCCGCACGCGTACGGGCAGCCGTCTCACACCGTTTCGAATACGAGGACATCGAACATAGCGGCGCCCCCTACGACATGATACGCGCTACGGTCAACCTCACGACCTCGGCCATGCTGATCGCCATAGCCACCTCGCTCAAACTCCCCCTTTCGACCACCTATGTCTGCTTCATGGTAGCCATGGGTTCGTCGCTCGCAGACCGCGCATGGGGCCGCGAAAGCGCCGTGTACCGCATCTCTGGCGTCATGACCGTCATCGCCGGGTGGTTCATCACGGCGCTGGGCGGATTCCTGATCGCCTTCGTCGTCGGACTTACCCTGATCTATGGCGGCACGATGGCCTTCGTTATCGTCACGGTACTCTGCGGCTACATGCTCATCCACAGCAATTTCCTCAAGAAAGGCAAGACATCCGCCGCCCCAGCCGCAGCCGGGGTGAAATCCCAGAGCACGGAAGACATCATCATCAACCTGCGCGACGAAGTATGCCGTACGATGGAGTCGGCGACAAAGATCTATGACCGTACGCTGATCGCCGTATTCAAGGAGAACCGCAAGGTGCTGCGCGACATGGTCAAAGAGTCGAACGACCTCTTCTACCAGTCGCGCGAGCGCAAATACACGCTGCTCCCCACCCTCAAGAAACTCCAGAGCAGCGATGTCAACACGGCCCACTACTACGTACAGGTGGTCGACTACCTCAACGAAATGACCAAGGCGCTGATGCACATCACGCGTCCGGCGTTCGAGCACATCGACAACAACCACGAAGGGCTTTCGAAGGAGCAGGCCAAAGACCTCATGTCGATCAACGACGACGTGGAGTCGATCTACCGCCATATCAACCAGATGCTGCGCGACGGCGATTTCTCCGAAATCGAGATGGTGCTCACGCTGCGCGACCAGTTGTTCGAGTCGATCGCCGAAGCCATTAAATCGGAGCTCTCGCGCATCAACGAAGCCCGCTCGAATACCAAGGCCAGCATGTTGTACCTGACGATCCTCACCGAAACCAAGAACATGGTGCTGCAATCGCGCAACCTGCTCAAATCACAGCAATACTTTCTCAAGCACCGCACGGGGCCGCAGAAGTGGATTAAATAACGACTACGTATAAATCCCTGCATTCCGTTTGCAGCGGGATAAAAGCAGACGCGGCAACGGGCGCCCGGAGCAGGCGGGCGGAAAGCGCAGCCGTTCGGGAAAAACCGCGAACGCTCCCCCCAAAACAGCTTGCAGATGGTTTTAGCTACCTTTTGTCACCCAAAGGTACTCGAGATTGCTTTTTTGCAGAGAAAACACATAAGCGCATCCTGCACGAAAGCACACGACAGGTTACACAAAAAAACGCATACGACATGGATATAGCACAGGCCAAGCGGCGGGAGAACATCGCCGAATACATTCTTTACCTCTGGCAGTTGGAAGACCTGCTGCGGGCGCTGCAATTCAGTCCCGAGGCGATCTTCTCGACACTGATCGCCCCCCGCAAGGACATCGCCGAGGAGCAGAAGCACGTCTACCTGCTGTGGTACATGGACATCGCCAACCTCCTGCACCAGGAAGGCAAGGACGAGAAAGGGCACCTGGAGCATACGCTCCACCTGATCGGCGACCTGCACGACCTGCACCTGCAATTGATGAAGCTGTCCGTCGGCGAACATTACCGCCAGACCTACGCGAAACTGGAGCCCGAGTTGCCTCGTCTGCGCGCCGTCGTGGGCAATCCCGGCATGAACGACACGGAACTCTGTTTCCGGGCACTCTACGCGGCGATGCTTTACCGCATCAAGGGCGAGGGTGACAAGCAGGCCGTCACCGACACGCTCGAATACATCTCGCCCGTCATCGCCAACCTGGCAGACATGTACGGCAAAGTCGAACGCGGAGAAATCGACCTGTTCAAGACCGACACGGCGAAATAGGCCGTTCCGGAGGCAACGCAGCCAGATAGCGCGCCCCGGCATCAGGGGAGCCGGATGCCGGCATCGGGCAACAGCCCCGCCACCGAAGACTCCGGCAGCCCGGGAGGGGCCAAGAGCCGCGCCAAATCACCTGCGACCGGCCTCCAAGCGAAAAAACGGACACCCACAAAGGCATCCGTTTTTATCTTGCGAACCGCAGCAGCGACGCGCCGGCCCTACTTTATATCCAACCCCATGATATAGTCGTTCATATAATATCCGTCACCGATCGGGAAATCGCCTTCGCGCAGTTTGCGCATCCCCATCCGCTCGTAAAAGTGCAGCGCCCGGTTGTTGCGGTTGACGTTCAGCTCCATGCGGCAAGGCGCAGGATGCACCGAACGGATATATTCCACGGCATGGCGGAACAGGAATTCCCCGGCGCCGATTCCCTGGAAGCGGGGAAGGACATAGATTTTCTGCAAATGGAAAAGGTCTTCGGCCTCGTGCTGCACCGAAAGGTAACCGCACGGTTCGCCGTCGGCCGAGGCGATGAACCAGGCGAACTCCCCGCACATCTCGCGCGCAAGCACCTCCGCCCCGTACATCCACTCCATCATATACTCCATCTGCGACGGAGTGATGATCCCACGGTAGGTCGCAGGGAACACCTCGTCGGCAAGGCGGCGTATCAGGGCGCAATCGGCCTCACAGGCCCATCGTATCGTCAGCATCATCTGAACCAATAAAAAAGGCCGGCACGAAAGCCGACCTCTTAGTCATTTTCCCGCAGGAATTAAGCGTACTTGAACGTCGACTCGTCCGATACGGTCAGCTTCTTGCGACCTTTTGCGCGACGTGCAGCCAGCACCTTGCGGCCGTTCGCCGTAGCCATACGGCTGCGGAAACCGTGCTTGTTGATTCTCTTCCGGCGCGAGGGCTGGTAAGTTCTCTTCATTGCCATAGCTATATAATTTTTGTTGTTTCAGACATTTTTACGGATTGCAAAAGTACAACAAAAAAGTTATCCGCAAAAATTTTTCAAGAAAATATTTCAAAAAGCCGGGTAAAAAGCATGAAATCTTTTTATCTTTGTCAACGAGAGAGTGGCCGCCGGCAAAGCAGCATGCCCGCACGGGGCATGTCCGCACGACAAGGGGCGGCTTACGGCGGGAAACGGTTCCTGCCGTTAATTTTCACGGATTATGGCGATTTTCAAAGTCGAAGGAGGCCACCGGCTCCACGGCAGCATCACGCCCCAGGGCGCCAAGAACGAAGCGTTGCAGATACTCTGCGCCACGCTGCTGACCCCCGAACGGGTCACGGTGCACAACATTCCCCAGATCCTCGACGTCATGCAGCTCATCGAACTGCTGCGGCGCATGGGCGTCGAGGTCGAACAACTCGCGGAGGATACATACAGTTTTTGCGCCCGCGAAATAGATTTCGACTACCTCCGCACGGAGGACTACCGGCAACGCTGCACGCGCCTGCGCGGCTCGGTGATGCTCATCGGCCCCATGCTGGCGCGCTTCGGCGTGGGTTACATACCCAAACCCGGCGGCGACAAAATCGGCCGGCGGAGGCTGGATACCCACTTCCTCGGGTTCCAGAAGCTGGGTGCGAAGTTCGATTTCGACATCGCCGACGAATTTTTCATGGTCGAAGGCCGCGAGTTGAAAGGAACCTACATGCTGCTGGACGAAGCATCGGTGACCGGTACGGCCAACATCGTGATGGCCGCCGTGATGGCCAAGGGCTTCACGACGATCTACAACGCCGCCTGCGAGCCCTACCTGCAACAGCTGTGCAAGATGCTCAACCGCATGGGCGCACGCATCTCGGGCATCGCCTCGAACCTGCTGACCATCGAGGGCGTCGAGTCGCTCGGCGGCACGGAGCACACGCTGCTGCCCGACATGATCGAGGTGGGCAGCTTCATCGGCATGGCCGCCATGAACCAGTCGGAACTGACGATCCGCAACGTATCGTTCGAGAACCTGGGCATCATCCCGGCGCAGTTCGCCCGCATGGGCATCCGTTTCGAGCAGCGTGACGACGACATCTATATCCCGCAGCAGGAACATTACAGCATCGACACCTTCCTCGACGGGTCGATCATGACGATCGCCGACGCCCCGTGGCCGGGGCTTACCCCCGACCTGCTGTCGATCTTCCTCGTGGTGGCGACGCAGGCCAAGGGTGCCGTGCTTATCCACCAGAAGATGTTCGAAAGCCGCTTGTTCTTCGTCGACAAGCTGATCGACATGGGGGCGCAGATCATCCTCTGCGACCCGCACCGCGCCACGGTCATCGGCCACGACCACCGCATCCGCCTGCGCGCTACGCGCATGACCTCACCCGACATACGTGCGGGTGTGGCGCTGCTGATCGCTGCCATGTCGGCCGAAGGGGTTTCGACGATCCAGAATATCGACCAGATCGACCGCGGCTACAAAGACATCGACGGGCGTCTGAACGCCCTCGGCGCACGGATTACCCGCATCGACGACTGCGAATAAGAGGGAAGGGCAAACGGCAGCGCCGCAGCGGGGAACAAGACTGAAACAAGATTAAGAAACACGATTGGGAACTTATGTTTTTGGAAAATGCCAGCCGCAAGGGCTGGATCGAAGTGATCTGCGGCTCGATGTTCTCGGGTAAGACCGAGGAGCTGATACGCCGCCTCAAACGCGCCAGGTACGCAAACCAGAAAGTCGAGATATTCAAACCCCGCATCGACGTGCGCTACTCGGAGGAGGAGGTCGTTTCGCACGACGCCAACGCCATCCGCTCCACGCCGGTCGACTCGCCGCGCAACATCCTGCTGATGACCTCGGAGGTCGACGTCGTGGGCATCGACGAAGCGCAATTCTTCGACGACAGCATCGTCGAGGTCTGCCGCGAACTGGCCGACAGCGGCGTGCGGGTCATCGTCGCAGGGCTGGACATGGACTACACCGGCAAACCCTTCGGGCCGATGCCAGCGCTGATGGCCACGGCCGAATATGTCACCAAGGTGCACGCCATCTGCGTCCGCTGCGGCAACCTCGCCCATCACTCGCACCGCCTCACACAGGACGAAAAGCTGGTCGTACTGGGCGAAACGGACTCCTACGAAGCCATCTGCCGACACTGCTTCAAAGAGCTGGTACGCGACAAGAAAGAGAAATAAGCGCAACGGGCTCGCACGGGGAACCGGGCACCTGCCAGCCTACACCAAGAAAAGCACACCGAGGGCTACAAACGCGCCACCGAAGGACATTTCAAACGTCGCATGGCCTATGCGGATCGCAGCCGGCAACAAGCCCGCCCTGCCGAAGCCTGCGAAGAATAGCGGACACACCTGCGGCCTACTGCGCAGCCTGCAGCGCAGCGATAAACCCGGGCCACAATACCCACAGGTTCTCGGTCTGCAACCAAAGTTCGCGCGCCTGCGCCTGCACGGAGGGACGTTCGCCCTCGATATCCCGCAGGTAAGCATCGTCGGCAGGGTGCTCGGCGGCCGTAAATTCCCGGAAGAAAGGCGCAAACCGCGTCTTGAAATGCAGCAACTCCCCTTCGGGAAGCGTCCCTTCACGACGGAATGCCGACCAGAGCAGCAATATCCCGCGGCTGGCACATTTGTCCGAAACGTCGTTTATCACTTCGTCGAACAGTTCCTGCTCGTCCATCGCCAGGTAATCGAACGCCAAGAGTTCGCTCCCCTCGAGGTGGTCTTCGGGATCCAGCTCCAGGAGCATCTCCAGCAGCGCCGCAGACATCTCGAAATCGTTGATCAGAAAGTGGTCGATGGCCGAGGCACGGATCAGTTCGAGCGCAGACTGCGAATTGCGGTGGCTCCATTCGAGGTTGATCTCTTCGTCTTCGGGCAGCAACCCCGCAAGCCGCTGGAATGCCTGGTAACGTTCATTGCAGGCATCTTCGACATTCCCCGCGGCCTCCAGCTCACGGGTGTGTGCCAAAACCCTGGTGAAATTATACGGCCCGTCGCCGACGATTTCGAAAGTCTGGTCGGGCGTGGGGTTAAGATATGCTTTTTGCATCGCGGCGCATTTTAAAAATCATGGTTATCAGTATAGCGAGTGTCAGCGCGCCGCCCAGCAGGTAGGCCGCTGCCCGGTCGCGCATGCCGCACATAAGCGGCGATATAAAGACATAGGACATGCAGACGTAGGTCATGACCAGCGCCGGCAGGAGCCCCACCCAGCGGTTGCGGCCCCGTTTGTTCAGGTAGGCCGTAATCATCCACAGCGTGACCATCGCCAGTGTCTGGTTCATCCATGCGAAATAGCTCCACATGGCCTCGAACGGCAGGCAGAAAATAATGACCAGCCCCGCAGCGAAGAGCGGGATGCTGATATAGATTCGCTTGCGCAGGCTGCGCTGTTCGAGCCCCATGAAATCGGCCACGATCAGCCGTGCCGAACGGAACGCCGTATCGCCCGAGGTGATGGCGCAGGCCACAACCCCGAAGATCACCAGTCCGGCCAGCACTTCGCCCAGCGTAGTGCGGGCGATGACATCGACCATCACGGCCGCCTGCCCGCCATACTCCGCAATCGCGGCATTCAGCCCGGAGGCACCGTTCCAGAAGGCCATGGCGATGGCCGCCCATATCAGCGCGATGATGCTCTCGGAGATCATGGCGCCGTAAAACACGGGGCGGGCCTGCCGTTCGGAACGCAGGCAGCGTGCCATCAGCGGCGACTGGGTCGCATGGAAGCCCGAAATAGCGCCGCAGGCGATGGTCGTAAAGAGCATCGGCAGGATCGGGAACCGCTCCGGGTCGGCAATGCAATTTTCCAGGGAGGTAAACTCGGGGATCGTATATTTGCCGCTGAAAAGCAATACGGCGAGGATTCCCAGCGCCATGAAAAGCAGTGCGCAGCCGAAAACCGGATAGATACGGCCGATGATCTTGTCCACGGGCAGCAACGTCGCCACGATATAATAGATCAGGATAACGCCCAGAATGATGAGCAGCAACCACGAGAAACTGCCGAAGGCAATACCCGACAGCGCCGGGGCCTCGATGCGGTTGGCGATCAGCGAAGCGGGCTGCGACAGGAAGACAGCGCCGACGAGCACCATCAGCCCCACGGAAAAGATGCGCATAAGTTGTTTTATCCCCGGCCCGAGGTAGGTGCCGACGGTCTCGGGCAAACTCGCACCGTTGCTGCGCAGCGAGACGATCCCGGCGATGAAGTCGTGCGCCGCCCCCATGAAGATACCGCCGAAGGTAATCCACAGGAATGCCACGGGGCCGTATGCCGCCCCCAGCACGGCACCGAAAATCGGCCCCAGCCCCGCGATATTGAGCAGCTGTATGAGGAAAGTCCTCCACATCGGCATCGGGATATAATCCACTCCGTCGAACGACGTGGCCGAAGGCACAGGCCGCGCAGCATCCACGCCGCACAGGCGTTCGAGATAGCGTCCGTAGGTGAAATATGCTGCCACGAGGAGCCCCAGGCACCCCAGGAAAGTAATCATAACCCGGTCTGTTTTCGGTTAGTTTTGACGCGAATATAGCAAGAAATGCGAGAATTTTCCGAAAATTGTTGCGAGAAAAATATTTTTTTCAGATATTTGCAATCCCAAAGAGAGCTTAATGTTCTCGGCAAGCCGAAATAGCTCAGTTGGTAGAGCGTTTCACTCGTAATGAAGAGGTCCCGGGTTCAAGTCCCGGTTTCGGCTCGGAAAGGTCGCCATACGGCGACCTTTTTTCGTTATAAGGCCTTGCGAACCCGAATTTTTTATACTTTTTCGGTGCAATGGTTCGCAAAGGGGTTCCGCAACCCCCTGACCGATTAAAAGGGAATGCCGTGAAAATCGGCAACAGTTCCCTCTGCTGTGAGTTCCTGCCACCCGAAATGGCACAACAAGTCCTGACAATCTTTTGCCACTGGCCCCAGTCCGGCCGGGAAGGCGTCTCGACGGGAACGAGTCAGAAGACCTGCCGTTGCAATGATTTTACAATCCAGGGGAATGGATCGTGATCGGCATGAAGAGCCTGCCGGCAAGGCATATTCCCGGATGTAAAATCAGTTTGACAAATACGAAGGCCGCACCGGACGTCCGATGCAGCCGGCCGTAGCCCCGCACCAGGGAAGAGGAGGGGCCGGTCGTTTCTTTAATTTTCGACGCATGAAACGGATTTTACGACATATCCTGCCCGTGATCCTGTGCCTGCCGGCACTGGGCGGCTGCATGAAGTGGGACTACGCAGACATGGAAGAGTTCGCCGCGACGGGGCCGGGGTTGTTCATCACCAACGAGGGAAATTTCCAGTACGGTAACGCCACGCTCTCCTATTACGACCCGGCAACGAAAAAGGTCGAGAACGAGGTTTTCTACCGTGCCAACGCCATGAAGCTGGGCGACGTGGCACAGTCGATGACCATCCACAACGATCTGGGATGGATCGTCGTGAACAATTCTCATGTCGTCTTCGCAATCGACCTCCGTACATTCAAGGAGGTGGGCCGCATCACGAACCTCACCTCGCCGCGGTACATCCACTTCGTCTCCGACGAAAAGGCCTATGTGACCCAGCTTTGGGACAACCGCATTTTCATCGTCAACCCCAGGCGGTACGAGATCACGGGCTACATCGAGTGTCCTGGCATGACGCCCGGATCGGGATCGACCGAGCAGATGGTACAGTACGGTCAATACGTCTACGTGAACTGCTGGTCGTACCAGAACCGGCTGCTGAAGATCGACACCCGAACCGACAGGGTGGTGGACGAACTGGTTGTCGGCGTACAACCCACATCGCTGGTACTGGATGCCAACGACAAGCTGTGGACGATCACCGACGGCGGTTACGAAGGCAGCCCCTACGGATATGATGTTCCGGCACTGTACCGCATCGACGCCGCCTCGTTCCGCCTGGAAAAGCAGTTCCGTTTCAGAGAGGGGGATGCACCCTCAGAAGTGCAGCTCAACGGCACGCGCGACACGCTGTACTGGATCAACAAGGATGTCTGGCGCATGCCCGTGGCTGCCGAGCAGCTCCCGGCGCGCCCGTTCCTCGAATACCGGGAGACGAAATATTACGGGCTGACGGTCGACCCGGACAACGGCGACGTTTACGTGGCCGACGCCATCGACTACCAGCAGCAGGGGATCGTCTACCGCTATACGGCCGACGGCGACGCGGTAGACGAATTTTACGCGGGCGTTACCCCGGGCGCCTTCTGCTGGAAACGATAACCCGACAAACACGCGAAGCAATGAAGAGACTCCTAATCCCGCTGTTCAGCATCGCCCTCTGGTGGAGCGCCGCCGCCCAGGACAAGGCGCAGTCGGACGGAGGGTGGTGGAATGAGAATCCGTCGCTGGTGTTGCCCATCCGCGCAGTCGGGGTGACGGGCGTGAAGCCCATGAAAGAAATAGGCGTTCAGAAAACGCAGCTCGACACGCTCGTCCTGCACGAGAACATTGCCCTGTCGATGGCCGACGTGCTGACATTCAATTCGTCGATCTTCATCAAGCAATACGGACGGGCGACGCTTTCGACGGTCGCATTCCGCGGCACGGGCCCTTCGCATACGCAGGTGGTGTGGAACGGCATGCGCATCAACTCGCCGATGCTGGGCATGACCGATTTCTCGATGATTCCCTCCTACTTCGTCGACGACGCACAACTGCTGCACGGCACCTCGTCGGTCAACGTCACGGGCGGCGGCCTGGGCGGTGCGGTCATGCTGGCGACCAAACCCGCCGGTACGCAGGGCTTCGGGCTGCAATACACCCAGGGCATCGGGTCATTCTGGACGACGGACGAATTCCTGCGTCTCACCTACGGCAACGACCGCTGGCAGACCTCCACGCGCGTGGTATATTCGTCGTCCCCCAACGAATATTCCTACCGGAACCACGACAAGAAGGAAAACATCTACGACGACGAGCACAACATCATCGGTTCGTACTATCCCCGCGAAAAGCACGACGACGGAGCTTTCCGCGACTTCCACCTGTTGCAGGAGGCCTATTACAACACGGGCAACGGAGACCGGTTCGGCCTGAACGCCTGGCTGATCGCCTCGAAGCGCGGGCTGGGGCGCATGACGACCGATTACGGCGATCCGAAGAAATTCATCAACGAACAGCGCGAACGTACGCTGCGCAGCGTGCTGTCGTGGGATCACCTGCGCCGGAACTGGAAAGTCGCGGCCAAGGCCGGATACATTTACAGTTGGTTCGCCTACGACTACGCCAACGACGTGGGCAACGGGAAACTGGAATACATGACCAACTCCCGGAACTGGTACCACACGCTCTTCGTCTCGGGCGAAGGGGAGTACTACATAGGCCACAAATGGCTCTTCACGGCACAGGCCGACCTGCACCAGCATTTCGTCACGAACAACGACCGCAGGATCATCTCGCAGGACATGAACCGAAAGACCATCGGATACAACCACGCGCGCACGGAGCTTTCGACCAGCATCACGGCCAAATGGATGCCCACCGAACGGCTGGGGCTGTCCGTCACGCTGCGCGAAGAGATGTACGGCGCGCAGTGGACGCCGCTCATCCCGGCGTTCTATGCGGACTACCTGATCTCGAAACGCGGGACGATCCGGGCAAAAGCCTCCGTATCGCGCAACTACCGTTATCCCACGCTCAACGACCTCTACTTCCAGCCGGGCGGGAACACCGACCTCGTGCCGGAATCGGGGTTCTCGTACGACGGCGGGATATCGTTTGCCATAGGGAAGGAAGGAGTATATTCGCTGCACGGCGAGGCGACATGGTTCGATTCCTACATTGATGACTGGATTCTCTGGCTGCCGCTGGGCGGCAACACCAACTACTGGACGCCGCTCAACATGAAGGACGTACACGCTTACGGCGTGGAACTGAAAGCCGGGTACGACCGTATGCTCTCCAAGGAGTGGCAGCTGGGGCTGGACGGCAACTTCTCGTGGACGCCCTCGGTCAACCGGGGCGAAGCGTTCAGCAAGGGCGACCGGTCATTGGGCAGGCAACTCCCCTACGTGCCCGTATATTCGGCCGCGGTGACGGGGCGTCTGGCCTACAAAAGCTGGCGCCTGCTATACAAGTGGTGCTATTACAGCGAGCGGTTCACCATGACGAGCAACGCCTTCACCTACACGGGCAACGTCCCCTACTACCTGATGAACGACGTGACACTCGAAAAGCTGTTTTCCGCGCGCTGGGCCGATCTTTCGGTCAAGGCCGCCGTCAAAAACCTCTTCGACGAAGAGTATGTTTCCGTGCTGGGACGCCCCATGCCGGGGATAAATTTCGAAATATTCCTCGACATCCGCCCCAAATGGGGGAAGAAAAAAGCCAGGGATTGATCTGACCCACACAAGGGCGTCGGCAGGCCGGCACTATTCCGATTCCCTGACTCCGAATCACGGCCCGGCGGTAAGAACTTTCCCGGGAAAGGACGTTTCGTAGGAGCTTGGCAAAAAGAGTTTTCGTGACATCTTTCCCGAAACGGCGTCCCGGAAATAAAAAGCCCGGATCCGGCGGGTGCGGGATTAAAGTAATGTAACGACTTGATTTATATGGTAGTTACATTTTTGTATAGGAGAGTAGGTAACGAGAAGGCAACGGTTTGTTTTCAGCTTCTTGCGCTCAAATACCGCATTTCAAATAACCTATCGCAAGATACGAAAAATTTTCGAGATGGGCAAATTAGGCAGGGTCAACCGGCGAGTGCAATTTTAAGAAATTAGTTTAAAGAACTTTTTTAGACGAAGAAAATTTTAATTTTCCCGATGTCTTCTGTTCATTGTATTGCACTTGTTTAATAAACTCTTCCGTTAACACAAAGAAATCTGCCCCATTCAGTATATATTGCCTGATGGTTTATTCTGATTTTCAATTGCCCCTTTTCTGTCAGGGGAAGCATATGAATCGACAAAACATACTTTTGTACCGATAGTTTTTGCAATTTTCTTATGACAAAAGAATTCGCTGCCATGGTCGCTGTGTCGCAATGGTCGGGGATGGCATCAACGACAGTGCGGTGCTGGCGCAGGCCGATCTGGGCATTGCCATGGGGCAGGGGAGCGACATTGCGATCGACGTGGAGAAGGTCACGATTCTTTCGTCCGACCTGACGAAGATCGCCGCGGCGGTCCGCCTTTCGGCCGCGACCGTGCGCACCGTTCGGCAGAACCTTTTCTGGGCGTTTATCTACAACCTGATCGGCGTGCCTGTCGCCGCTGGCGTGCTCTATCCGCTGACCAGGTTTCTGCTCAATTCGATGCTCGTCGGGGCCGCCATGGCCCTGAGTAGTGTGAGCGTTGTGGCCAATAGCCTGCAGCTGAGTACAAAACGGCTCGGCACGAAAGCCGTCCATAAAATAAATACAGAATTTATAACCAAAAAACAAACAGCCATGAAAAAAGAGTATCGTATCGAAGGAATGATGTGCAACCACTGCCGGATGCATGTCGAAAAGGCCCTGAACGGCATCGAAGGTCTCCGTGCCGTTGTTACTCTCGATCCTCCTGCCGCGACGGTCGAATTCACTGGGCGGGAGCCGGAGCTGGCCGAATTGCAGCGGGTGCTGGGCGAAGATTATAAGATCACGGAGCGTTGAAACCCTGGTCTCGGAGCGGCCGCTATCCATCTATAAAGGTATTGCGGCTCCTGAAAACCCCTAAAATTAGGTATTGCCGTTCCCGGCGTAATGTCGTTTCTTTGTATTACTAAAATCTGCCGAGACGCTGCGGGACGGCCCGTTGCGCCGAATGCGGAAAACGAAGAAAAAATTCAAACCGATTATGAGACATTTCGTTTATTGTGCGGCGCTTGCAGCCGCCGTATTTTTCCTTGCTGGGTGCGGCGGGAACCCGAATAAAAAGAACGCTTCGGAGACTCAAACCTCAGAAACGCAGAGTTCCGTCATGGAGGTCGATAACCTGCTCGCCGATGCTGAGAAGTTGACCGGCGGCAAGGTGACGGTCGAGGGCGTCTGCACGCATATCTGCCGCCACGGGGGCCGCAAGATTTTCCTAATGGGAACCGACGATACGCAGGTGATCCGCATTGAAGCCGGAGAGAAGATCGGCAGCTTCAAGCCCGAATGCGTGAACAACGTCGTGCGGGTGACGGGCACGCTGGTCGAAGACCGGATCGACGAGGCTTACCTTGCCGAGTGGGAGCTGCGGCTCAAGGACCAGATCGCCCGGCAGCACGGCGAGGGCGAAGCCGGATGCAGCGCCGAACATCAGGCCCGCGGCGAATCGGTTGCCAGCAGCACCGAAAAGCGTATCGCCGACTTCCGTGCCCGTATCGCCGACCGCAAAGCCAAAGAAGGCAAGGAATACCTTTCGTTCTACCATGTGGACGGCGGGAGTTATGAAGTTTTGAAATAAGAAGTTTTGCACGTCATGGGGACACGGTCGTTTATGTCCGCCGTGAGGAAATGGAGCAGGCCCGTTCACCGCGACCTCTCCTTTTTCTTTTCGGGCGTACTGCTGATTTATGCGGTTTCGGGCTTCATGCTCAACCACAAACGCGATTTCAATTCCGATTATTCGGTGCGCCGGACCGAGCTGGTCTTCGCACAGGAGATACCGCGCGCCGAGCAGGAGTGGACCCGTGCGCGGGCCGAGGAACTGCTCCTGCGCGTCGGCGAGGAGGGCAATTACTTGAAACATTACTTTCCCGAACCGGACCGGTTGAAAGTCTTTATCCGGGGCGGCAGTTCGCTGACGGTCGATCTGGCGTCGGGACACGCCGTCTACGAGTCGATCCGCAAGCGGCCCGTGCTGAGCAGTCTGAACCGGCTGCATTACAATCCGTCGCGCTGGTGGACGGTCTTTTCGGATGTCTTTTTAGCGGGATTGATCGTAATCGTGCTTTCCGGGCTGGTGATGATGCGCGGCCCGAAAGGATTGCGGGGCCGCGGAGGCGTCGAGCTGATCGCGGGGATTCTGATTCCGCTGCTGTTTATTTTCCTGACCTGATCCGGGAAACTGCGTGTGATAAAAGGGCGGACGTCGAAAACGTCCGCCCTTCTCTTGCGTATGGGTTTGTTGTCATCGTTTTGCCGTGCCGAATACCAGCAGCGGGACGAAGAGGAAGAGTCCGAACAAGACGACGCCGACGGTCTGCCAGAGCCGTCCGCCGGGCGATCTGCGGCGGATGAGCGCATAGAACGCGCCGAGCACGAGTCCCAGCCAGAGGGCCTGAAACGACACCTCCGCAATCCGGGGCTTTACGTAGCCGTCCAGCGGCGAGGTGAACGACAGTTCGAAGGGAAACAGGTATTTTGCGTACTCGGCCCATGCCTGCGGTTTCTCTTCGGGGCGGTATTCGTCCGCCAGTGAATAGTCGCGGGCGTTCACGGCGACATAGCGTTTCGATTCGGCGCCTTGGATGGTGACCGTCCAGTAGAACATGTCGCCGATGATCATCATGTTCTCCCGTGTGGGGCCGAATTTCCCGACGGGAATCTCGTGCAGTTTGTAATCCTCCGCACCGAGCGTATAGAAACGCTTTTCGCTGTCCACCAGAAAACCGAGACTTTTGCGGTCGGCGAACTCCGTGACGAAAATCTGGCCGATTTGCAGCGAGTCCGCAACGTCGGTACGGCGCACGAACGGGCGGCCGCGGACCTGCTTCATGTGGTAGACGCGCAGCGCGTCGTCCACCAGCAGGTAGCCGTTGTCGTACCGCTTGCGCGTCGAGGGGTTGCCGGAGACGACGCGGGCCGGGAACGAAAATCCCTTGTCCCGCAGGACTTTGGTGAATGCCGCGCTCTTCTTTTGGTCGATGGTGTTGGTCTCCATATCGACGAACTCGATTCCCTCGCCGGTGATGCGGAACACGTCCGTCGCCGGTTCTAAATCGATGCGGTCGGGCATCGATTCCAGCAGTTGATAGACCGTCGGTCTGCGGCGGTTGATTTCGCCGGGCGACGTGCGGAACATGAAGTTCGTGCGCTCCACGTCGCGCGATTCGACCGCCACGCCCTCGATTTCGGACGGAAACCTCCCTTCGGCGGCGAGTTGGCGGTAATAGAACGTCGGCAGGATACTGTCGAACTGCTGCTGGGTGTAGGTGTTGCCCTGCAGATCGCGTCCGGCGACGTTGTTTTCGCGGTCGAAATCCACCGATGCGAATCCGTGCGTCACGCAGCTGTAGAGCGTGAACGGCGACCACGAAGGCGATGCGAACACGAACGCGTAGCACCACGGCAGCAGCCATGCCAGCAGAAGCGCCGCAAGGAGGATTATTCCGGTTTTGATACTCTTTATCATAGATTTGTCGTTTTGCGGGTTAATCCTGACATCCCTGCTTGAAACGGTATACCGAAAGCAGCGGGAAGAACAGCGAACATACCAGCAGCAGCGCCAGCCACGACAGCATGCCGTCGTAGGCCTGCGGGGTGTCGGAGAGGAAGAAGATCCGGCAGACGCCCACGGCGATCAGCAGATTCGCCAGCCGCCGTTTCCATGTGGGTTCGAGACAGATCCATGCCGTCAGCAGGTAGAGCGTCAGCCCGGCCAGATACCACGGCAGCGCCGTCAGCAGAATCCGCGCGACCAGTTCGGGCGCCAGCAGGGCGTGGAAGTACCCCCACAGCACGGCGGTTTGCACGATGAACAGCAATGCCAGCGCTCCCAGCCCGATGCCTGACATCAGCAGAATCATCTTCCACTGTGGAAAGGGCAGGTGAAGCGTCAGCTTCAGCCGTTTCTGGGCCATTTCGGGGACGAACTGAACCACTGCGAGCAATACGCCCAGCAGGGCCGGCAGGTATTGGAGAATGTCGATGAAGACAACTTCCTTTTCGAGCATCACCTCCCAGACGTGCGCCGCACCCTTGAAGGTTATCACCCGTTGGACGCGCAGCAGCGCATAGGCGGTGGCTCCGAAGAGGAACAATGCGCTCAGCGGATAGAAGCAGCGCATTTTGATCCACTCTTTGTAGAATATGGCTTTGATCATAATTCGGGTTTAGTATTTTCCGGTCAGTCCGATGAAAGCGTCTTCGAGGTTCAGCGTTTCGCCGCGCAGGTCGCTGCAGACAATGCCCGCGCGCTCCAGCACGCCCTGTACCGTCGCAGGGGAGTCGAACGAATAGAGTTCGGCGCGCCCGTTCACGACGCTCGGGTGGTAGAGGCCGTCGCCGGCGGGGATCGTGACGTCGGCGCCCGGCGTGAAGGTGTATCGCCGGAACGTGCCGAGCAGTTCGCCGACGGGCATCTGTACCAGAATGCTTCCGTAATCCATGATGATACAGTCGTCCACGAGCTTTTCCATGTCCTGAATGATGTGCGAGGTAAGGAAAACGGTCTTCTCCTCGCTCTGCGCATAGTCGCGCAGGTATTCTACGAACAGGCGGCGGTAACCGGGGTCCAGTCCCATCGAGAAGTCGTCAAGCACGAGCAGATCGGCGTTCTGGGCGAGAATCAGCCCTAAGGCCACCTGCGAACGCTGTCCGCACGACATGCGCGAGATGCGCTGCCGGGGCGCCACCTTCAGCATTTCCATCAGTCCGTAATAGGCGTCGCGGTTCCAGCGGGGATAAAACCGCGCATAGAACCGTTCGATCTGCTCGATGGTCATGAAGGCGTACTGCACGTGTCCCTCGATCAGCAGGGCGATCCGGGCGCGGGTTTCGGGCCGCATCGTGCGGATATCCTCGCCGAAGATCAGACACTGTCCGGCGCGCGGTTGGAGATAGCCGCTCAGAATGTTGATGGTCGTGGTTTTTCCGGTGCCGTTTTTACCCAAAAGTCCGAGGATCCGCCCGCGCGGAACCTCGAAACTCAGGTCTTTGTATATCAGCCGCTCCCCGTAACAATGGGTGAGGTTGCGGCATTCGATGACAGAATCGGTCATAAAGAATGGTCGTTCTTCCGGCTTACTTGATCAGCGACGCCTTCGTATTGGACTCGAAGTCGTTGGTCGAGTTGTTCGAGTCGATGAGTTTGCCGTCGGAACCGGTCTTGCGGATCACCGACTTGCCGAAGCGGTAGGCATCTCCGTCGGCCGTACCGCACCATGCGTAACCTGCGTCGAGCGAAGCGTCCCACGGGGCGATGTAGTATTCGTCGCGGCAGCCCGTGTTCACGGCGTCGAGCACCCATTCGTTAGGCACGCGGTAGCAGTTGCGCAGCGGCATCGTGTAGTCCGAGCCGTTCGGGGAGTGGAAGATATACTGGGCGTCTTCGAGCGGGTATTCGGCGAGGAACTGCTTTGCAGTCAGGCCGACGGGCGGCATGGCGATAGCCACGGCGTTGAAGCCGCGGTTGTGGAGCACTTGGACCGTCAATGTCGAAGCGTACCATTTGTCGAGGTTGGGCACGTCGGGGTTGTCGATATCCAGATAGTTCTCGTTCGACGAAACGTCGTACCACTCGAAATCGGCTTTCGTGGCGTCCCACGAGTTCGGGTTGCCGATGGTGTGGTTCTGGGCGTTGTTGACGACGATCAGCGACTCGCCGGCTTTGACCAGCACATCCTGTCCGTTGCCGGGAATGCAGTAGAACGCATTGCCCGCACAACACTCCTTGCGGAAGTCCTTGCCTTCGATCATCTCGCTGTTCATGCCCGAATTGAGTCCGCTCGAAAGGATCAGCATCATGCCGTCGGCATAGAGGTCTTCGTCGGAGTTGTTACGGATCTTGATGTACTGGTCGCCCAGCCACCTGTCAGGCTTTCCCGTTTCGGGAAGCGCCGTGCCTGTGAAGTAGATCTCCTCGATCACGAATTCGCCGGCTTGCAGCGTGATGTCGCTCTGTTTGATGGTTACGGTCGCCAGAACGGTGCTCTTGCCGCTCCGCGTCACGTTCACGACGGTCGAACGTTCCGTCCCCGTTTCGTTCTCATCGACGGACAGCACCAGCGCTTTGCCCGAAGATTCGGCTTCATTGATCTGAACCCACGACGCAGCATCGGCGGGAATATTCACGTCGAAATTTTCCTCGGGCACGTTTACCAGCACATTGCCGCCGAGCGCGCGCAAGATTTCGGATACGACGACGGGATTGACCGTTTCTTCGGGATCGTCGGTGCAGGATGCGAAGCCCGCTGCGAAGAGGGCCGTGGTGAGAATTAAGAAAAGCTTTTTCATAATTGGTTTTTATTATTGGTTTGACAAATATTGGTTCGATCGTTTAGAACAGGATGCCGAACGTCGCCGTCAGAACGTGTTCGGACAATCCTCCGCTGTAAAACCGGGGCGTCCACCCCGCCTCGGCGAAGCAGGCCAGATTCCGGCTCAGGCGGCGTTCGGCCCGCAGGGACACCTCGGGGGCGACGGCCCGGCCGCTCAGCCGCGCCGCCGTGTAAGTCAGGTATTCCGAAATGTTGTTCAGCACGTTGCTGAGCGAAACCTCCTCGTCGGGCGAGACGTAACAGCCGATTCCTGCCGTCGCTTTCACGCGCCACTGCGGACGGAGCCATTCTGCGCTGCCGCGTACCGCTCCGCAGAACTGCGCGAGCCGCATCCGCCGTACCGGATAGGCGTACGTGGCCGTGGACTGCCGCCATTCCGCGCGGGGACTGAGCATGTAATTCACCGTGCCGCGCCGCCATTCGACGGTCGCTTCGGCGTCGGCGTGCCAGATACGGTTCTTATACATCGCCTGTTCATCGACGATGACGCTGTGTCCCGTACGGTCGGCTATCATTTCGATACTGCGGCGCAGTTCATAGCCGCCTCCGGCGCGCAGGCTCCAGCGGCCGCTGCGGTAGGCTGCGGAGAGGGTCGCCTGACGGGTTTTGAGCCGGGTTATGGGGACCGTGTTGTTGGATTTGTTGAGCCGCTCCGTCGTAAGGCTTTCGAATGCGGCACGGGCATACCAGCCTTTCGCGTGCCGCGGCATGAGCTGTGCCGCCAGCAGACAACCCTTTCCGTCATAGCCGATGTTGAAACTCTCGCTGTTCAGTGAATAGCGGGTGTAATAACTGCCCAGTCCGGTCATATACAGCTCGGAAGAGCTGGCGCCGGGCGGATAGAAAAAGTCTATGTCCTGATCCTGTTTATAGAGCCGCCCCTGCAGGTCCAGCCCCAAAACGTACTGAGGGAACTGCATGCCTACGCCGAGTTTGATCGTGAAATCCGACACGACGTTGTGGGGCCGCGGATCGACCTGACGGTATTCCTGTCCGGCGCGGTAGTCGCCCCGGATCGCAAGGTCGAAGCGTCCCACCCGGTGGACATAGCCGCCGCCGAAAGCATATTCCTCGGTCGAGAGGTTTCCTCCGGCGGAATCCGCCGTGATGCAGGGATAGAGCAGCAGGTAGTCGGCCGTGGAGTTCCAGCAGACGTTGCGGCGGTTGCCGCGGACGTACCGGGCGTCTGCCCACGTTGCCGACCGCTCGCTGAGCCGCCGGTAGCTTTCGGCATAAAATCCCCCGTCGAAGGCTCCGTCGCCCAGCGGCTGCAGCAGCGCCTCCTGCTCACGGCGCAGGTCGATGCGGAGCGAGATCTGCGAAAGCGACTGTTCGCTGCGGTAGAGCATCATCGCGGGCGACTCCGTATGAAATCCGGCTACGGCCCGTTCGTCCTCCGCGCTGAAAACGGAAGAACGCTCCAATACGCCGAGCGTATCGCGCTGGGCGGAAGCGGCGGCGGGCAGCAGCGCCAGTATCGACAGGAAAAGGGCCTTCATCATCGTCAGATCGATTTTAGTAACAACACGATCGATTCGCTGTCCTCTACCCAAGTCATTGCTACTGGAATCTGATTGTAATCCGTGCAGCGCAGAATCTTCTTTTCTCCGGTCGAATAGGTCGCGTCGGCTTCGACGATGAACGTGTAAACCCCTTTGCGGAGCCGTATTGTCGCGCTGTTCTGTTCGGCGGCGGGAAATGGCACCCGCTCTCCGGAGTTGATATTGTCGAAGTAGGAGATGTCCGTGCGTATTTCCAGCTTTTCGACGGGGCGGCTGTCCGGCATCACGAACCGGATGGACAGTTCGGTGAAAATCGAATCGTCTTTTTCGCAGGCCGAAAACAGCAGTGCGGAGAGCAGAAACAGGGTCCGTATGGTAGATTTCATCATCATCGCATTACAGTTTGAAGTTGAGTTCCATGCCGAAATAGGGGCTGGAATAGCGGCGTACCAGTGCGTTGGTCTCGTTTCTGTACGAAGGACTGTATGTGAACAGCCGGTTTACGAAAATCGCAATGTTGAGCCGGTCGCGGTAAAGCCGTTTCGAGATTTTGAGATTGACGTTCATACTGAAAGGCGTGAGACGGTAGAGATAGGCTTCTTTCGATACGTTGTCGTGGATCATATGCTGCAAAATACCGTCGGCTGCCGACTCGGCCGTAAACGGATGTTCCTGTAACTGCAGGTCGAGGTAGCTGGTCGGCGCAGGATTGCACCATTCGGCCTTCATGCCGGAAAACCACTGGCATTGGAACGACGTGGAGAAAATCAGCCCCAGTTTGGGAATCTGGGTGTCGAGCAGGAAATTGGTGTTGCATACTTCGTGAAACGTGTTGTCGTCCTGATCGTAAAGCCCGATGTAAGGATAGGGCGTCCCTTCTGCGAGCTGTACGGTCGTCAGGACGTACTGGGGTTCGCTGTTCTCATAGCGGGTTTTGAAATAGGCGCCCGAGACGATGAGTTTCGTGGCCAGCGCCCGGATGCGCCGCGTGGAGAGCGAGAATTCGATGCCCTGCTTGAATGTGCGGCTTCCGTTGGTCTTGACGCCGACGGTCTGGAATACCGTTTTGTCCTTGTAGGGAAGCCATTCGAACTGCGGCGGTCCGGTGAACTCCATATCCTTGAGCGGTCCGGTGTCGTATTCGCGGTAGGTCCGGGTGAGTACGTCGGTCGAGGTGCGGAATCCCGAGGTCATATTCTCCCGGAAATAGGTTACCGACAGTCCGTATCCGTTCCACTCCGCATTGCCGCGCACCTCCCATTTGAAGTTCCGCGCCGCCTTCAGGTCGTAATTGGTGGGGTCGTGCTTGAAGACTTCCACATTGACACGGCGTTTCGATTCGTCGTCCGCCGGGAAATAGTTGAGCCGCGTGTAATAGGAGTAGTCCGGTTCGGGGAAGAGCTGGTCGAGCGTAGGCGTTTTGGTGTGCCATCCCGCGCCGCCCGCGAATGTGATGCGCATCGGGTCGCCTGCCATGTCGAACGCCGGAAGCGTCACCGAGAGGTTGGCACGCGGATCGAAATGGAATTTGCCCTGCAGGGTGTAACGGCTTCCGAGATTGGCCATGGCCGTCGTACGCAGTCCGGCCATTATCTCGATCCGCCACTCGCCGGCCGTAATCGTCGTATTGTCCTCCAGAAACGCCGAGAGCCGGTGCAGCGCCGGCAGGGCGTCGTAACGCCGCGGATGGGAACTCATCAGGTCGGTAAATGGGCGCGTCACGTCGTAAAGCAGACCGCCGCCGTAATTTTTCGACATGTTCCATTCGGCTCCGATGCGGATCGTGTTGCGGCTCAGCGGGGTGTCGGCTCCCAGCAGGGCTACCGCCTTGGCGTTGGCGTAGAACGGTTTGTTGTCCACCTGCAGGGTCGCTTCATAGCGGACCGGCAGCACTTCCATATCGAAGACGCCCTCTTCGACTGCCGTGCGTATAGGGACGTTGCCGCTGTTCGCTCGGTAACGCCAGCGGTCGATCAGGTCGAATTCGGAAGAGACGGAAGCGGAAAAATCGAAGCTGCGGAAAAAATTCGCACCCTTGGATTCGGCGGTGAAATTCACCGCCGCGACGACGTTGTTGTAACTCGATTTGTAGCGTTCGAGGGGGATGCCCGCCGGGCCTTCGTCGATATCCCGGTCGCTTTTTTGGCGGTCGAAAGAGCCGGTGTAGTCGAGCGATCCGCCCAACGTGTAACGGTAGGCCGAGGTGCTTTCCCAGCGTTTCTTCATGCGCCACGATCCGGTCGCACGCTGGTAGTTCTGGCGCGTATTGCGCGGGTCGTCGTGGGAGTTGAGCCATGTCGCGCCGACGTTCATCGTCAGCAGGTCGGCCGGAGCGCCCCATTCGAATCCTTTGCCGACATAGAGCAGCTGGCTGCCCAGATCCGCTTTGAAGCGGGCTTCGAGGTTGCGGCCTCCCTCCTTGCGCTTGATCTTGATCAGTCCGCTGGTCAGATCGCCGTATTCGACCGACGGAATGCCCTGCTGAATCTCTACCGAAGCTATTTCATCGGTCGGCATCGTGCGCATGTCGACGCCTCTGTTCAATGAAATATTATTGCCGACGGTCGTTCCCGAATTGTATGTCATGCCCGCGTCGTTCGACATCGGAATTCCGTCCATGACGAACGAAACGCCGAGCGATGTAGTCTGGTAATCGCTGTTCGAGGTGCCGATCTCGCGCAGATGAATGTGGTTCGAGGAGGAAAACGAGGGGTCGGAGGCCCGTCCGCCGGGCAGCAGTTCGAGCAGGTCCCCGAAACTCGACGGCTGGATGTGGTTCATCGCGTCCCGGCCGATATGCACGCCCGAGACCGGTCCCCGCACTTGGGTCGCCGTGATTACGACCTCGCGGATCTGCGTGTCGCTTGTCCGGAGCCGGACGGTCCGCAGCATGTCGCTGCCGCTGACGGGCCGTACCTCCATCCGTTGGGAGACATATCCGATATATGAGATATCCGCATTGTAGGTATTCGCGGGCAGGGTGAAACGTGCCCGGCCCTCCTCATCGGTCGTCGTCGCGTAGGCCTTTCCCCCCCCCGACATAGGAGTCAGCGCCACCGTAGCATACGCCAGCGGATTGTGCAGGGAATCGGTAACTTCGAACGTGATCCCGGCGTCGGGCCGGCCGGACTGCCCGTACGTGTACGCAGGCAGCAGGATAAATAGCAAATATTTCAGGAGTAGCCGCATAGTTCTGTTTTCACGGGACAAAAGTATAGCGCCCCGGCATATGCGGCAATCGCCATATCTTGGTAAATTGCATTGCAATCATCACCAATAATAATGAGTTGCGTTCGTGCGGCATCCCATCATAATGCTATCCGGCCGCGCCAAAACCCCTAAAATCCGGTATTGGCGATCCGGTGGGAATGCTGTTTCTTTGCCGTAAACCAAAAACGACGAAATTATGACTGGTATCTTTTTCGGCAGTACGATGGGCACGACCGAGGCCGTGGCTGCGGATATTGCCAAACAATTGGGCGTCGCGGACGCCGATGTACACAATGTGGCCGATACGCCGGCCGGCGAAGTGCAGAAATACGACCTGCTCGTGCTGGGTTCTTCGACGTGGGGCGCAGGCGAATTGCAGGACGACTGGTACGGCTTTTTGGATCAGCTGAAGGCGCAGGATCTGAGCGGTAAAAAGGTGGCGCTTTTCGGCTGCGGCGACAGCGGTTCCTATCCCGATACGTTCTGCGATGCCGTCGGGCTGATTTACGACGGCTTGCAGCAGAGCGGCTGCACGTTCGTCGGAGCCTATGCGCCCGAAGGGTATGACGAAACAGGTTCGCTGGTCTGCCGCGGCGGAAAGTTCGTGGGACTTGCCGTCGATGAAAGCGCGCCCGACAAGACCGACCGGCGGGTTGCCGCATGGTGCGAACAGATTAAAAACGAGTAACGATGAGCGCCGAGGAGTTCAGCCGTTACGATTCGATGAAGCTGTTCCTGCACCAGATTTACGAGTTCCAGAAAGGTGTACGGAGTCTGGTGCTCTGCACGATGTGCCGCACCTGCGCTTCTCTGCTCTCCGAGCGGCTGGAAAGGCTGGGTATCGCTTACCGGATTCAGTCGGTGACCGACAGCAAGGTGAATCTTTACTTCGGCAACCGCATGTGTCTGGAGACCGTGGCGACATTCATCCACAAGCCGCTCAACGAACTCTCCGCCGAGGAGGATTTCATGCTCGGCGCGATGCTCGGCTACGACATCGCCGGGCAGTGCGAACGTTATTGCAAACGAAAGTCTCCGGGTGTTTCATCAGAACAAGCGGCGGTCAACTGACCGCCGCCTATTCCTTTCTGATCTGCGCCGTGAACGAATCCCCCGCGCCGACACCGTCGGCCACTTCGACGTGCGGCGTGGCGACGTACGACATGCCGTCCGGAGTGAATACATGGCTTCCGACGGCGCCGCAGGTGAGTATCACGGTACGGAGTCCGTATTTTTCGAGCAGGTCGCGGCACTGCGCCTGTATGCCGAACATCCGGCTTACGACGGTCAACTCCTCGTCGTTTGTTTTCAGAATATTGCTGCGGCAGAGCGAGTCGTGGACCACCTCCGGCGAATAGAAATGCTGCCGCAGGTTGATGTCGAAGATCTTATAATGTCCCGCTGCGCAAAAAACGGAACCGCGGAAAAGCCACAGTCCCGATTCTTTGCCGTTGCTCTCCGTTATTCTGTTTCGAAATCATGCGACAGCTTATGTCCGTTCTCATCGACACGCAACGATACCAGATGGAGATGCTCTCTGGAAATGTCATTATGCTTGAAAACAATATAAGGTTGATCTCCATATCCCATACGTTCCATATACTCCTTGGCGGTTTCCCGTAACTGTTCGCCTGTCAGTTTGTCTTCGGGCGAAGGATTCAGTAAAACATGGAATACCGTATTGGTCGTTCTGCGGTTGGCTTCGAGGTATGGCCGGAAACTATCCATACAAGCGTCGATATCCATTCGCCCGTGTTTATCGAACGGTTCGAGCATCTTCTGCCAGAGGAGCACTTCGGCTTCATCCTTATCCACTTTCTCCTTGTTATAATACAACGCTCCACTGGGCGAGGGGCGCGATCTTATATTCGCAACCATTCCTTAGCTTGTTTGGCAAGGTTCAGTATCTTGATACTAAAGGCTTTCAATTCCCTCATGCGCTGTTCCAATGCGGCGATCTGATGCGGGATTGCGACGTTGGAAAAGTGCGAATTGACGACCTTTACGACCTGATTATGCAGGCTAAGTACCCGGCGCCTTGTCTTATTTCCAAGATAGGTTTCCCAATACTCGCCTCCGAACCGGACGTACATCTTCCAGCGTATCCGGCTCTCCGCTAATATTGTCAGTCTAAAACGTTCCATGATGTATCTTTTGATGACAGCTTCCGCAAACGGCCATAGCCTTACGCCGTCTGGCAATCATCAGTTTTTCCCAATTCTCCTTGCCTTTCAGTTCTCCGAGTTTACGCACATGGTGCATAACCAGATTATCCGTAGCACCGCACAACTCGCATTTCCGAGCTTTCAGCCTGTCTATAAGGCTTGTGGTGCTGACGCCGGGCATTGGATTCGGGCATCTATCAATCAACCGATCATAGGAAGGTCTTTTTCTTTTGAACCCTTCATTGTATAAGCGACGTTCTTTTGCTTTGCCGTTTTTTACCGTATACCCGACTGTAAAGACTCCGTTGCGTTTGTATTTCCGGCAAATTCGTCTTACCGTGGTCCGGTATTTCCCGGCAAAGGTTTTGTACATACTGTACTGCATGATGTAGTGAAAAGTGTTCAGTTCAGAAGCGTTGTTAGCTATCGAGTAATAGTTGTAAAACCCTCTGATCTAGGCATTGTAACTGTCAAGGATTTCAAGGTCGTCATTATTGATAAGTTCCGACCGGTGTTTGGGAATCCATTGCTCGTGCCCGTTATGATAGCTGAATTTCAGCACGCCGAGTTCCAGCAATTTTTTCTTTATTACTTCGGTCGTTACCTTTAATCTGACCTTGTTTCCATACACACGGGACAGGCTTCCCCGTTTGTTCCGTTTTTGCAGGTTCGACTTGCGGACAGTCACCTCATATCCAAGGAATTTTGCAGGCTTTTCAGTATGAGTGACGAGCGTTTTCTCATCCGATAGTTCCAATGCCAGTCTGTCTGCAAGGAAACGCTTTATATCGTCCTTGATCTTTACGGCATCTTCTTTACTGCCGATAATTCCAATGAGGAAGTCGTCGGCATACCTCACATATTTAAGCCTCTTGAAGTTTCCGTCCATAGGGTCGAAGCACGGCATCGCGGATCGGGTTTTGTCTATCTCTTTGAGCCGTTTGACGAGCACTTTTCTTTCTACATTATTTGTCGCTGTTTTGAGTTCACGCATAACCAGCCTCTTTTGGTAAGTGAGAACTTCGTATTCCCGTTGCTGTCTTCCCCTATCTCCCTTGTCGAATTTGGAAGCATATTCTTTCATGTACTTATCCAGTTTGTCCAAATAGATATTGGCCAATATCGGACTGATAATTCCACCTTGCGGCATTCCGCTGTACGTTCCATGAAATTGCCATTGTTCCAAGTAACCCGCTTTCAGAAATTTTCTGATAAGTCGTATGAATCGTTCGTCGGAGATACGTTCCTTTAAGATGTCGATCAGAATATTATGATTGACATTGTCGAAGAAACCTTTTATATCTCCTTCGATGAACCACTTCTTACCCGTAAAAGTCTTCTGTACAGCATTCAATGCGGTGTGGCAGCTACGATGCGGACGGAAGCCGTGCGAAGTATCTTCAAAGTGACCTTCGTAAATAGCTTCCAGTACCATTCGTACTACCTCCTGCACCAGTTTGTCGTCGAAAGAGGGTACGCCAAGAGGTCGTGTCTTCCCGTTTTTCTTCGGGATGTACATTCTTCTCGATGGCTGGGGTGAGTAGCTTTCGTCTTTCAACGAAGCTATCAGTTTCTCAATGCGGGAAAGGCTCATACGGTCGATGGTTTTCCCGTCTGCACCTTGTGTCATATTACCCGGCTTGGCATATATTCGTTGATAAGCCAGGTAATACATTTCCTCATTGAAAAGAATACGATAAAGCCTCTCAAACCTGTATTCCGTGGTTTGACTATGCTTTGTCAGACTGTTTAATACTCTTGCGGGACTTCTCATAATGCCTCTCGCATTTTCCGTTAATCGTATTAATGAATATTAGCTGCCGCCCTTCGCCGTGTGCGAGGCTTTCCCTCGCTCGGACTACTACGGCGGCTCCGTTACCATACCGGATATTCATAGACCTTCGTCCAATAGCCTTACGGCATTCCGGTTTAGGTAATCCCCGTTTGCGATATAATAACTATGGCGCGACAGATTGTCGGATATGACGTCCGCCTTTTACTGCTTATTGCAGTTGCGTCGTGATAAGTTCTTGCTCTCTCTGTACAACTACCACAATGAGAGTATCACGATATGACGAGTATAGTTACCTTAACGTCACAGTTTCGCTAAGTACCGCTCAGGCTGTCATTCAATCAATCCGGATTTTATCCTCATACCTGTCTTTCATCACCCCATTCAGTCGCAGTCCGATAACTGACTGACTTATGGTTTACCCCGACATGCTACACTCCCTGTCCGGTTTCCCTTTCAGATAAGTCGGTTGATGATAGGTTATTTTCAAAGAACACTTACCTAATAGCTTGCCATCGCTATATTTATTATATCGCCTTGACGGGCGCACAGTTATTGGCCAGTTTCTGAAATTGAAAATAAAACTCGTTCAGCCGGGCAATAAACTGCGTCTTCGACGGGTCGCGTTTGATGACGACAAACTCCTCGGCGAAGATTCTTTTGACGATAAAACGGCTCCGGTTATGCTCCGATCCCGCCTTATAAAGCATCTGCTTAAAGCGGATATTCTCCTCCGTGGTGAGTTTGAAATTATACCTGTGGACTCTGGGATCTGTCGTTGTCGGGCGTCCGATCCTCTTTTTTGAACTTGTCATATCGTAGGTTGTAAGGTGGCGTGACTCGGGAACGCCACCCGGCCTCGCAGAGCGAGCACCTTTCGTATGCCGAAAATTTTTTCGGCATACGAAGGTACAGCTCGCTCGCCTCAAGTGAGGCGAAAAATCCGCGGCGGAAAAATTTTCGAAAAATCTATGCCAAACCTCCGCTACGGCTTCCGAGGGTGGGTCGTTTCCCTCTGCAATATTACAACCATGCGGGCGTGTCCCGTCCTGAAAAAGGTTTACAGTGATTGATAATTAAAGATAAACATTTTGGTTCAAAAAATATTGTCCTGATATAAGTTTACATATGCCTTCCGAACAACCGTCTTTCGGCCCCAATGATGTTTGAGTTTCCCGGTTCTAAGTTCCGCTTCCAAGGGCGTAAGCCAATCGCAGCTGGCATGAGGTCTGAGTGAATTGTAAAGGATAACGATCTGGTCGATGCGTTCTTTTGCTGCCTGAAAACTTTCAAAACATTCCTCGTCGATCCATTCGCTCTTCAGAATACCGTTCACCCGTTCGGCAACGGCATTCTCATACGGATCGCCCTTTTCAGTCATGCTGATGCGAATCCCATTATCGGTCAGCAATTTCACATATTCTTTCGAACAATATTGGCATCCTCTGTCCGA
>CDZE01029906.1_pt1 | contig 151913 bp, 123 predicted proteins | sample 557341 | NCBI WGS metagenome assembly CDZE01 (sample SAMEA3182109, study PRJEB8094) | gut metagenome | biome: human; feature: gut; material: Stool; isolation source: human stools | place: Canada | collected 2013-04-23
GACCCTAACCTTGGCAAGGTTATGCTCTACCAACTGAGCTATTTCCGCATTTTTCCGTTTGCGGTTGCAAAGGTAGGGATTTTCCGTAAACCTGCAAACATTCTGCCTACTTTTTTCACAGAAATCTGTTCACTTTGCATCGACCGCAAAACAATCATTTTGATTATCAACTCATTCGGTCACGATAATCTTCATAAGAAAATTGCTTGTATATTTCAGCTTTCCCCTCTTTTGTCCAGATGGCAATGGCAGGATGATGAATTCCGTTAAACATATTTGTCTTGACCATCGTATAATGAATCATATCTTCGAACACAATACGCTCTCCGATTTGTAACTCATGATCGAAGCTCCACAGCCCCATATAATCACCGCTCAAACAGGAATTTCCTCCGAGACGATAAATATATTTTCCTTCATTTCCCATTTCCGCACCACGCACGGCAGGTTGATATGGCATTTCCAGACAGTCAGGCATGTGGCAAGTGAAACTTACATTCAAAATTGCCGTCTTGATGCCACGACTTTCCACTATATCCACTACTTCGGAAGTCAGCACTCCCGTCTGCCAGGTAAAGGCCGAACCGGGCTCCAGAATAATGCGCAAATGAGGATAGCGTGCTTTTAACCCTTGCAACAGTCTTATCAAATGATCAGTATCATAGTCTTTGCGGGTCATCAGGTGTCCACCACCCAGATTCAACCATTTGATCTGTGAAAACCAGCGGGCAAATTTAGCTTCGAGATGTTCTAATGTACGTTCCAACTCATAAGAAGAAGATTCACAGTGACAATGGCAATGAAAGCCTTCAATCCCTTGCGGTAATGCTTCGGGGAGCAGATCGGCCGTTATCCCAAAACGTGTGCCGGGTGCACATGGATTATAAAGTTCGGTTTCCACTTCCGAATATTCAGGATTTACGCGGATACCACAAGAAATACCGCTTCCTTCTGCAACCACCATCGGATAGAAACGTTCAAACTGCTGCATTGAGTTGAATGTGATATGACTGCTGCAACGCATGATTTCCGGGAAATCCTGTTCCGTATAAGCAGGAGAATATGTATGCGCCTTACTGCCGAACTCTTCCAATGCCAAACGGGCTTCATACACCGAACTTGCCGTAGAATGATCTATATATTCACGGAATATAGGGAAAGAACGCCACATGGCAAATGACTTGAAAGCAAGGATGATCTCCACTCCCGCCCTGTCGGCTACGCTTTTTATCAAACACAGGTTCTTTCTTAAAAGTTCTTCTTCCATGATGTAACAAGGAGAAGGGAACTGATTAAAATCTATCATATATAAAAATATTATCTAAAATAACGCCTTATGAACGTGAATGCAAAAATACAAATTCAAAAGCAAAGAGGGATTGTTTTATTTTTAATTAAGATATTGGTTTTCGCGAACTTTTTCTTATTTTTACACCTTTATAATCTATAAGTAGTTATATCATCCTAAATACCTGATTGAATATGAATAAAGATTTAAGAAAAGTAGTGATTCTGCTGGCACATCCAAACATAAAGGGATCCCAAGCAAACAAAGCATTAATTGATGCTGTCAGTGACATGGAAGGGGTGGCAGTTTTCAATCTTTACGAGCTGTCGCAGGAAATCGCTTTCAATGTAGATGAATGGAGTAAAATCATTTCCGATGCCTCGGCTGTCATCTATCAATTTCCTTTCTATTGGATGTCTGCACCGTCATTGCTAAAGAAATGGCAGGATGAAGTCTTTACTTTCCTATCCAAGACTCCGGCAGTCGCCGGCAAGACATTGACAGTAGTAACAACTACGGGGTCCGAATACGAAGCCTATCGTAGTGGCGGCAGAAACCGTTTCACTACGGACGAATTATTACGTCCTTATCAGGTTAGTGCCATTCATTCGGGAATGTCATGGCAAACTCCTATTGTTGTTTACGGAATGGGAACGGCAGACGCAGGGAAAAATATTGCTGAAGGAGCAAACCTGTATAAACAACGTGTGGAGATGCTTATCGGTAGCAGTAATGCCGGGAATAATTGGTAAGACTATACAAAGCGTAGCTTTATCCTATCTAAAGCTACGCTTTACAAGTGCTAAAGCTTAGCTTTAGGTATCATCAACCACTTCTTTTTCAACGTCAGCACCGGCAGGAAAATAAATACTCCGATTACAGACATTATCAATCCTCCGATAGTGCCTGCTGCCAATGGAAACCAAAAGCCTTCTTTCTCCAAACCTACCATAAAAGGAATGAATCCTAAAATGGTAGAAGTCACCGTCAGGAAGATAGGAATCACTTTCGTATTCCAGGCTTTCACGTAAGCCCGAAGCGGTGAAAGACGCGGAAAACGTTTACGAACGGAATTATATTCATTCAAGATATAAATGCTCGCATTTACCGTAATTCCACAAAGCAAAACAAAGGAAGCAAATCCTCCCTGATCGAAATTCAATTTGAACCAATAGAATGTCAGAAACACGCCGATATAAGATACAGGAATCACAAAGATTATTGCCAATGGCTGTTTCAATGAATTGAACAAAATACTCGTAATAAAGAAAATAATAGCAATCACAATCAAAAGCAGGCGATATTGTTTATTATCCTTTCCGCCCCATGACCAGTTATTATCTTCCGATTTAGCAGTATATCCCATCGGAAGGATCTCATTAAACTCTTCCAAATCCTTTTTCAGTAGTTTATTTCCCTGTTCCGAAGAGCCGATATACTCATATTGCAGGCATAACCGATACTGCTGATTCTCCTTGGCCACTTCCTGCGGCATCTGCCCTTTTTCCACAGTTGCCAATTCCGACAACTTATATTCTCTCCCTCCTATTTGAAAAGGATAAAACTGCATCGCCCACACATCCCTATCCACCGACTGACGCGAAGAAAGCTTTATCTTTTCAGTACCCTCTTCCGCCATCACTGAACCAATTTCCATATTCCGTCCATATATCGGATGGATAGCGGCAAACAACTTTCCGGCTCCAATCTCCTCCTCTGCCATTCGCTGTTTATCCAGATTAAAATAGAATTCCATATAATCATCTTTCCACCAAGAGAAATCAGAACCGATTGTCACTTCTCTAATCCGACGGTGAGACAACAACTTTGCTTTTAACTCTTCAGCCCAACCATACAGTTCATCATAATTGTATCCATACATCTTCACCCGGAAAGACCCCGCATTCTCACGTACATCATTACTGAATCCCTGGTCCTGCAAGCCATATATGCTCCAATTTCCACCTCCCAGTTGAAGAGCTTTACTAATCATATTAGCTTTCAATGTATAAGGAAAACCGCTTTTCTGGTGTTCTTTCGTAAAATAGATATGAATAGATGCCCTGCGGGCACTTTCCACAGATGTCTGGAACTGCTTGATCTCTTTAAATTCACTCAAATAAGTCTCCATTCGTTTAATCAGTGTATTCATCTGCTCAAGTGTACTTCCATTCGGCAAATTGGCATTAGCGTGAAGCACTACCTCTTCATTATTTGAAAAGTAACTTCCTTCATACACCTTTTGCACAAATAACCTCAAAGTGCCGCCCAATGCCTTATCCACTATTGGTTTCACCTTTTCCTTATAAGTGGAAGTACCCAATGTCTTATTATAAGCTGTCGCCCATTTATCATCACCTTTCATCTTTTCCGGTAATAGAAATACCGGTAATCCGAATGCCAATAATAACAAAATACACACTGCCACCCTCCAACGGCAAAGAACTTGTATCAACCACCTGTAAAAACGGCTAAAATAAACCGGAATCCGGCGTATTCTTGAACGCATCCACACAAAGAAATGTACATTCCCAATCCTCCATCTAACTATTGAAAAAGAAGACTTCTTTCTTCGTTTCAATCCTATTTTATCAATCAGAGAAGGAACAAAGAATAAGGCAACCAGCAGTGATACCCCCAGATTTATAATGACTACTGCTGCAAAATCCTGTAAATTAAGCCGTATCTTCTCATCCAAAAAGAAAATGATAACCAAGGCTCCCATTGTTGTCAACGTAGCTGCAAGAATAGACATAAATGCCTTCCGGTCTCTGCGTCGCAGATAATGATCACTCATTACAATTGTATTATCTATCACCAGGTTTAATGAGACCGTAATACCAGCTAACGAATACAGTTGCATTTCCAATCCGAATATATAATAAAGGATTACAGCTATCGTCATATTGACAATCAAGCTAATCACAATCAAAAAAAGATATTTAGGACTGAAGGTTATCAAAAATACAAACAGAAGCAAAATAGCTACAGTCATTCCTGTACGCAAATAGATTTTGCCCAGTTCTTCCTGAATAAATTCCGTTGCATCATAACTGGCATGAATTTCATATCCTGCCGGAAGTAACAACCGGATATCGTCCATAGATGCCTTCACCTTTTCACTCAATGCCAGTTGATTTGCCGTTTCCTCTGCAACAATCGACAGATAGATCGAATTCAGCCCATTAATCCGGTAATAGCTCTGAGGTTGTTCCTCCATGCGGGAAACCTTTACCAACTCATTCAGACCTATGATCTTACCATCCTTCATTCTCACCTTTATCTGCTCCGCATCAAACTCCCGAATCTCATTCTCGGGAACCAATGCCAGACGTATCCATTGTCTGCCCGCAGTTCCCTGTTCCATATCATAAGTACCCAGAAATTCTTTCTGATAATGCAACCGGACGGCCTGACGAATATCATCCGTACTTACCCCAAGTATACGCAATTGTTCTGAATCATACTCCAATCTCCACTCCATCGGAGTAGCTCCACTTAGATTAATCCTATAAATTCCCTGAATCTGTGCAAGACGTGTTTTTATATGTTCCTCCGCATATTGCTGAATTAAGATAGGAGTAGCGGGCGCATTGATCGTAAATGCCATAAAAGGTCCCTGACTACTCTGCCCCGGACTATGCATCTGAATATACGGATAGCTCACCGCGTCCGGCAGTTCCGGCCATGTCTGGCGAATAATAGTAGAAGCCTCAAAACGGGCAACCGCCGCATCCACATGTTTATCCAGATTCACACTGACGCTTCCCCATCCATTTCCTGACGTAGAAGAAATTCCCCGAATCCCCTTCACACGGGCGAGCATTGCCTCCAATTTACTGGTAGCCGTCATTTCCACCACACGTGCCGAAGTGCCCGGCATACTGAAACGTACCGTGAAACCGGGTAATGTGCGTGACGGATTCAGTTTGACAGGCAGCAACGGAATAATCGCCACCCCAACCAATGCCACACAGACAAAAGCCACAATCAGTGTGAAAGCGGAAGCTTTTGAAGACTTTTTTATTTCAGAATCTATATTTTGCATTATTATTTATATGAATGGGAATTTTTAGGCACGGATTACACGGATTACGCTGTTGCTTTGTACAATCATATATCAGAAAACCGTGAAATCCGTGTAATCCGTGCCTAAATTAAAATTATCATTTGATCAACTTCCCTCCGTTAAAATCAAACCTGTCCGAAAGCGAAAGTTTCGAAGCAAAATCAAATAGAGTGAGCCTTCGTATCTTATAATAATTCAGCCAATAGTTCTGTAAGGCAGAGATAAAATTGCGTTGTGCCTGTTGCTGTCTGTTGAGAGAAAGAGTCAGACTATTAATATCTGCTTTACCGATAATAAAACGCTGTTTTGTTTCATTGTAAGCTAGTATGGACAGATCCAACGCTTCTTCCGCACTGGCTATCAACTGCTGCTGGATATTAAAATCGCTTACCGTCATGATTACTTCCTCCTCGATGCTTATCTCATCCTGACGTGCCGATATCTTCACTACATTCAGATTATTCCTCGCCATATTATACTTTCCCTTGCGAACACCCCAGTCCAGTAGCGGAATAGAAACACTGACTGCCACCAAATCCTGCTGCATCGGCTTATGATACACATCCCCGAAGTTATCCGCCACCTGGTTGAAGCCAATACTTGCATTCACACTTGCATTAAAGCGAGATTCCTTTTTTGTCTTATCCACACTTCGTTCCGCTTCAAGTACATTCTGTTTCAGGCCCAACAATTGCGGATTATTATTCCTACCCCACTTCAAAGCCTCATCTATCGGAATTTCCATCCTTTCCGGACGGGAAGGAAGTTTTAATTCAATTTGCGTATTCTTATCCAGATTGAGGAAAGATGCCAGTGAGAACATAGCCCGTTTCAGGTCACTCGCTTTATTTTGTAACGTATTCTGCGCATTCACACGATCCAGCTTCAACGTCAACAAATCAGCCTGCGAAATAGCCGCAATTCGATGACGCTGTTGCCCTATACGATACAACGTATCCGTAGAAGCCAGATTTTCTTTGGCTAGATTATATTCCGCCTGTGCCATAGCCAGAGAGAAAAAATAATTAGTAGCAGTTTCCGACACCTTTTCCACATTATAGAGAAATTCCTTTTTTACGCGTTCGTATTTTAACGGCTCTATCTTCCGTTCCCATTTAAAGGAATTATATCCCACCAGACTTTGTGAATATCCAATTCGTATAGGGACGCTCGTGAACTGTGTCGCACTGTTCCCTCCGAAATTACGCATATAGGCAAGATTCGATTCCAGATAGAATGTACCTCCAGTCAAATCAAAGTTCTGTTTCACACTCAACCCTCCATAAGCATAGTAAGACTGTTGCGTACGATATACATCCAAATCCTGCCCCGAATCGTATCGTTTCGTTATATCCCGGTTATATTGTGCCGGAGTAACATCCAGTGTCAGACTAGGCAAACGATTTGCCCGGTAAGTCCTGTATTCCCAATAACCGGATAAATACATATTCTGCGTACGGAAGGACTCCAACGAACTGTCGTTGGCAAGAGAAATAGTCCGGTTCAAATCCAATACCAGGTGTTTCTGTGCTCGAAGCTGGGATTCACCACAGAGGACACAGAGGGCACAGAGGAAAACGGGAATTCTTTTCTTTAATCTATTCATAACTCTCATTTTTGGACTAATACTTAATACCTAATATTTATTTTCTTGTTCCGGTAAATAAACCAGTAAAGCAACGGTATGATAAACAGACTCACCGCCGTACCAATCGACATCGTTCCTATCATAGCAATAGACAGAGGTTTTTGCAATTCCGAACCCATATCCGAAGAAAAAAGCAGTGGTACCATTGCGAATATTGTAGTCAATGAAGTCATGATGATCGGTCGTAAACGTCTTCGGCCAGCTTCATGTATAGCTTCTAATAGCGGGACACCTTCCTTACGTAATTCATTAATAGCATCCAGTTTCAGAATAGAGTCATTGATTACGATACCACAGGTAACAATAAGTCCGATAGCAGACATTAAATTCAGCGTATGTCCACAAATCCAAAGCAAAAGCAAGGCAAATGCAAGGTCAATCGGTATCTCCGCCAGAACAAGCAAAGGCTGCAAAAAACTTTCAAACTGTGCGGCAAGAATAAAATACATCAGCAACAACGAAATAAATAAGATTACCACCAATTCATCCAGCATCTCGCTATTGGAAAAGAAACTGCCGGAAAAACCGGTATCCCAATCCTTCATTTCTTCCGCTGTTTGTTTCACCTCTCTTATGAGTTTGTTCCCGTCCGATACACCGTAAAAATCAAAAGGGATATATTCCCCGTTACGTCCGGCAGCAATACTCTTCAAGTCTTCGGCAGGAGTGACCGTCACCAGCTCCCGGAGTGGAATATACTCTCTGTTGCCTTTATTGTCCGGTTCAGTCTGTATCAATGTTTCCTGTAATATTTCATTCACAGTCTTCTCACTGCCCGCAACGTTAATCGGAAGATATTGCTGGTAGGAATGCAGCATAGTCACACTATTTTCCCGGAAAGCAGTTTTCAAGACTCGATAAAGTTCATTGTAAGCAACACGGTAAAGCAGTAGCTTTTCCTTATTGATACTTAGGTTCAACTGATTTTCAAAAGCAATACCTGTAGGAGCGATTCCCGTTCTTCGGAATAACTCCTGTTCCAGCATCCGGATATCTCCCGCTTCCGGTGCTTTTGCCTTATTACGGGTGTAAAATTCGGCTATGATATCCGGTTCTCCCGTTACAAAAAGCTTCTCAAATACCGTCTCCGGTGGAGAGAAAGAAATAACGGAAAGCGGATAATCTTCTTTCAGTTTATGATATATTTCCTGCTGCAAAGGATTGATTGTTTCTGATGTCTCCGTTCGGAAATAGAGTTCTGCTTCGGAAGAAGAAAGTTCCCTTTCACGATTCAGAAGAAAATCCTGTCTGCCAACCGATGCCGTGTGCTCCAATACCTGTTCTTTTAAATCCTTAAAAAGCTCATCCACACGCCGCCTGTTTTCATCCACATGAATATTTTCATTCCACTCGATTCGGGCGATCAATTCATTCTCTTCTATATCAGGCATCCGCTGCTTGTCTATAAAGAAAAAGAAGAATACACAAAGCGGAATAGAGATAATACAAAACAATACACTAAATGTTTTGTGACAGAACACCCAATCCACACCGGCATCATAGAATCGATCCAATGTATGATCCTTTATCGGGTTATTGAATTTAAAAGAAAGCCATTTCCATTTCCGGGTATGAATACCTGTCCGATAAACCAGCAGATAAAGCACCGGAAGAAGCATAATACCTGTGAAATACGAAATCATCAGTCCCACTGTAACCGAAAAGGCCTGATTATAGAAAATAGCTCCGGCAATACCACTCATAAAAATCAAGGGAGCAAATACAGAAATGGTAGTCAGGGAAGAACTCAACATGGGTGTCACCACTTCACTTGTCCCTGTTATACAGGCGCGGCGCAATGAATATCCCCGTTCCCGGTATTGTGAAATATTTTCGGTCACAATGATCGAACTGTCAATCATCATACCCAATGCCAGAATTAATCCGGCAAGCGAGATGATATTCAGGGACATATTGCACAGATAGAAGAAAACAAAACTAATCACGATAGAAACCACCATACTAAGTCCGATCACCAAAGGAGATTTCACATCTCCCAAAAACAGGACAGCTACCAGACAGATAAAGAAAAAACCTAAAGTAAGATTCTGTTGCAGATTTGAGATGGTGTAGTCCAGTAGCTCCGTCTGGTTGCGACTGATATTGAAGTCAATATCAGGATATAACCGCCTAAAATGCTCCATCGTCCTTACCAAAGACTGTTTCATCTTATCCATATTCTCATCCGCCTGTTTAATAACAGCCAGTGTCACCGCCCTTTTTCCATTCGATACAGATACGCCTTTTTCTTTTACAGGTACGATACTAACTTTACAGAAATCCTTTAATTGGATAATGCGGTCTCCTTTGCGCAGATATATATTTCCCACATCTTCCGCAGTACGTAGCAAAGAAGAGAATTTTATATTGTATTCATAGTATCCGTCACGCACTGTCATACTGCCCGGCTCCACATTATTGGCAGCCAAGGCCGATTCAATATCTTCAATAGAAAGTCCCATCATGGCCAACTTATCCTCATCGGGTACAATCTGTACCTGACGTTCCACCAATCCGGTCACATCTACCATGGCCACTTCCTCAAGCTGTTCTATCCTGCGTTTGATTACCGACTCGGCAAACTCACACAAATCAAGGAAAGACTGCTCTCCTGTAGTGCTATAAGCACTATCATTCTTCAAGGTCAGATTCAGGTAAAACACAGGAATGTCCGTTGCACTTGCCTTGATAACTTTCGGGCGTTCAGTATTCTTTGGAAGGTAATTCATTGCAGCGTCTATTTTTTCATTGACCTCTATAAAAGCAAGATCCGTATTAGTGCCGAATTCAAAAGACAGGCGAATAATACCTGCCGCATCCCTTGATTCACTATGAATATCTTTTAATGTAGACACCTGAATCAGCTGACTTCGTAAAGGCTTCACAATCGTGTTTTCCAGTTCACGAGCAGAAGTATTGGCCGCAGATACCTGTATGGTTATCTCCGGAATGGCAATATTCGGAAGCAACGATATAGGCAAAGTACTATATGTCACCAACCCGATTATAAAGCAGGCAGTAAAAGCCATCAATACAGCGATAGGACGTTGAATTAAAAATTTTATCATAATTACTCGATTTTGGCACGGATTACACAGATTACACTGTTGTTGTATGCTATCACAATTCTAAAAACCGTGAAATCCGCGCAATCCGTGCCTTTTTGATTATCTTATATTTACTTCCGCTTCATGTGCCAAATTCAGATTCCCGGTCACAATAACCGTATCTCCTTCCGATAATCCTTCTTCAATACCTTTCTGTGATTTATCCGAAACGACATACTCCGTTGCATTTTCCAATCCTGTATGCACATAATTCCACATGGCTTTTCCTTCTTGTAAGGTAAATACTACCTGTTTACCGGAGCGTAATACAACAGCCGTTTTAGGAATGACCAATTGTTGCCCTAAACTTCTTTTAACACTTACTCTTACGTTCATACCACTAAATAACTTTCCCTGTCCATTTACTATAGCCTTCACCTTTACCATTCCGTTCGAATCTACCAACGGATTTATTTCAGATACGCTACCTTCAAACGAACCTCCTCCGGCATAAGGAGTAATCATTACTTTATCACCTGTTTTAATAAAAGCCAACTCATTCTCCAACACTGTAAAATCTGCTTCCATCCTTCGAGTATCAATGATCGTACAAAATACCTCGGAAGTATTGGCTAGATTATAAGGTTTAGAAAACAGATTAGCCACTATCCCATCAAAAGGAGCAACTAGGGTAGCATGTTCTGTTTCTCTTTTTACCAGTTCATATTGAGATCTCGACTGCTCATATCCACTCTTCACTTTCGCAAGTTTTATTGTTTCTACAGGAACCTTACTGAAGTCCTCGGAGGCATATCCCTGTCCAATAAGCACATCTTTCAGTTCCAATTCGGCTTTCAACAAAGCATCTTCCGTTTGAGACAATTTTTGCTCCAGACGAAATTTATCCAGTTCAGCCAACTTTTGCCCTTTACGAACCCGATCGCCATTCTTGACATAAATATGAGCAATCACCTCCCCTGTTTCAAAACGGAGATCAACCTGCCCAAGAGCACTTACCTTACCGTTACTGACCAATTCGTGATGAAAATCACGTTTCTTTAGTATTTGAGTAGTAACTTCATTCTTTGAATCAGGAAGAACAGTAGAAACACCTTGTTCCTGTTTATCCACATCGCTTTTCTTGTCAGAACAAGACGTTATTAGCATTCCTAATGTCAGACATGACAATAACCATGTACTATTGTGTTTCATCATATTTATCAGTTTATTTGTTTCAATAGTTTCTTTACTTCCACTCTCATCTCTTTTACTGCTGTCGATTGAACCTTCGGTTCTTTTGTCAATACAACCTCAACCATACGCTTTAATTTTTCAGGTTGTTGGTATTTCGGCTCCACATACAGTTTTGCCAGAAGATAATATGGATAAATTCGTCCCGGAAGCCGATGCGTAGATCGAATCAGACTCTCTTCCGCTTTCTCATACTTTCCTACTGCCTGATAGTTCTTACCTATAATATTTAAGATCATTGGGTCGCAACTGTGCTTCATTGCTTCTTCCAGAACTAGAGTCGAACTATCATATTGTTTCAATTTATGCAAACAATACCCATATTCAAAAAGAAAGGCTCCCCTATTCTTCAATTCGGAATACAACTTTCCATATGCTTCTTTAGCAGATTGGTATGCTCCGATATTATAAAGCATTTTGCTATGATACCAATCCTTGCATACAGCATATTGATTGTTTTTCCAATAATATGTTCCCAATAGAGCTATTATCGAAATAAAAAGCAATAATATAATCTTCAAGCGTCCAATAACACAAGCAGCCAGCAGGAAACAAAATGTCACAGCAAATCCTGGAATCTGCATCGGATAAGAAGAAAAGGCAAATACTAAAACCGCAATTACCCCTCCACAAAGACCTGTTCGTCCTTCACTACTCCCCTTCCAAAGACAAAATGCAATTATCAATAAAACTACAAATAAAAAAGGAATCCCATATTCTACCGCTACTTGCAGGTACTCATTAAAAGCATATTCCGGACTACCTGCCACCAGTTCTTCTGTTTCCGAATACTCTTCGTTTGCAAAATAATTTTCCTGTGCCCTGCCATAAGCTAAAACAAAGTTCCCCATTCCATATCCTACAACAGGGCTTTCGGCAATAGCACGAGTGCTGATTTTCCACATAAACAGGCGTCCGCTGGCAGAAGCTGCTTTTAACTGAAAAAGTGAATAACCGACCACTGTAAATATAATCCCTCCTGCAATACAAGCCAACAGAACTTTTCTCTTATATCTCTTTCTAATCTCCTTTAGCTTACTTCCCCATGAAACGTGTATTCCATACACCCATGCCCCTGATACTGCGGCGGAAATCCAAGCCGAACGGCTCATTCCGGCAGGTAGTACACAAAAAATCAGCAGCATAACCCCTAATGCCATGTAATACACTCCACGTTCTATCCATGTACGTTCCGTCTTTTCTTTCAGATTTAGCCATTCATGCAGGCAAAGCGGAAATATCATTGCCAAATATCCCGAGTAAGGTCCCGGATTATAGAAAGACCCCGTAAGTGCATATAAAGAGTGATTAGAGACAGCCAAACCATATATTTGTCTCAATCCCCAGATAGCTTCAATCCCTCCCAATGCAATCAATACCCATGTCACTATTGATGGAAAAGACAAACAGATTTTTCTATTCAAGCAAAAAGAAAATAAACAACAAATGATAAAGACAACTGCCATACGTCCCAAGCATAGTTTTTGATATGCCATATCGCCAACAGGAATATCGCTCGGAGTAGGAAAAGCTACTACACACAAAATTGCCACAACTCCTGTAAAAGCTATCACATCCGCTATATTCTTTTTTGTTATTTGCTTCAATTCCAACTTGACTTTCATTATTTACTTGATTTTCGTCATTATCCTATTCCAACAAGGTTTCTCCGTAACTTTGTCTTCTGAATACCATATATGGGTCGCCTTACCTACAATATATTCTTCCGGCAGCATCCCCCAATACCTTGAATCCTGCGAATTAGCCATATTGTCGCCGGACACAAAATAATAGTTCTTTTCAAAACGATACCGAGTAATTATGCTGTCACCTAATAATACTTGCCCATCTTTCAGAGATAGTTTCTCTTTCTGTTCCCAACCTATCAATTGCCTGTACAATAGACAGCTCGTACGATTCATCATTGTTGTCTGACCTTTCTTTGGAATTAGCAGTGGCCCGAATTCATGGATAGTCCATCCTAGTTGTTCATCATACGGAAATGTATTTACCACAATGCCATATTGTTCCGGATGCTCCAAATCCGCAAGATTTTGCTGCGCACTACTATTTCCTAACTCCTCATTACATCCCTTCACCTTATAAACTCCCTCCCTAATTTCTAAAACATCTCCCGGTAAAGCTATGCAGCGTTTTACATAATACTGCATTACATCCATCCGGATACTATCCCACCGAAATTCCTGATAAGGGAAATTAAACACTATCACATCATTTCTATTTAAAGCTCCCAATGCAGGTAATCGATAAATATTCACATCTTTTTGTTCCAATGCAGCAGCCACATCGAACAACCTTGCCCCCATGACCATCTTATTCACCAATATCCGGTCACCGGCTTTTAATGTAGGCTCCATAGAATTCGATGGAATCTTGAATGAAGTAAAACAGAATAACTGTCCTAGAAACATCAATCCCATCAAACAACATATTACAGATGAGACATCCAGAATTCTAATTATTATCTTTTTTATTTTTAGCTTCATACTACCTATTATTTTTGTCTCCATTGTATCAGTTTCCGATAAGCTCTCCATCCCAATATTTTTTTCACTCGCTCATCATTCTCATCCAATAATTCAGAAACAGAAATTGTTTCATTCTGCTTACATGATTCCAAATAAGTAGCCCATTGCTGTAACAATCTCCAATGTCTTTCCGCATAATCAAAATCCTTCTCCAATTCTACAATAGCTAAAGCCATCATCAACATATCGGCAGCGACCTCAATACCATGATCTTCTACACTTGACTGACGGCCTGATATCGGATAAGTCCCTATATCATAAGGGGGATAACTTTTTACCCAATCATTGTTCTCACAAGTTTCAAAAACAGCATTCAGTAATCCTTTCATTAAATCAACCCGTCTCCAAAACAATAGCGTAGGAAAGTATCTGTAGATTTCTCTTATATTGCCCAGAGTATCCCCGAAACAATAGGTTTTATTGCCCATACCCACCACAAGCCTATGATTAGCCATAAAATTCCGATACATGGGCAGTATCTGTGCTACATTGCTCTTATATCCATTACGAGATACATTTTCTTGTAAAAGATTATCCATCTCATTACATTTTTTCTTTAACACCCAACATTGATCCCCAACAATCGTCATTATGTCTTTTATTGTTTTTTCCCCCTTCATATTCCAACAAGGAAACATATTCTCCCCCTCATACTGCATAATTTGGTCTTCCTCATATCCTAAAAGCAAAGCACCACAATCAGCTTGCTCTCCACATAATTTCTGTGAAAATATAGCATGTCCGTCTTCATAAGAATATTTTGCTTCTTCTGCCTTCATTTCGACAAAAAAACGATCAAAAGACCATTCCATATCTACATCAAACAAGATCTCAATATCAGGACATTCCCCTTCTTTAGGGACTACATGATATGTTATAAACCCTACCGGACACCCCATCACCCCTAATTCGTCCAATAAGCCGGGAGAGACAAAATCAAGCTGTAATTCCACACTTCCACACTGAAAAACATAGTGAGTTTGAGTTGCTTGCACATCCACCTGTTTCAAAGTTGCCGTATCCTGCTCACAATAAATTTTATTTTCTATATATAATCCAAAATCCAATAATGCAAATCCTCCTCCTTTATTATGCCCAAATGCAGCAATTATATTATCTCCGCTCTGCAACTGATTGACAATCTTTCCAGAAAGCTGTTTACATTCTATTTGCGTAGATTGACCTTCTATCTGTGAAATATGTTCTCCATTGAAATAAAGTTCAATCTGACCATCACAAAAATATCGGACATACATTTTTCGCCCTCTCAAAGCCTCCTTGTCATTAATAGTAATATGCCTACGTACATAAATATTATTCGCTCCCCACAAAGTATGGACTGGATAATATATATTCTTAACCCCAAACGCACCTATTCCATCCTGCCATCGCGAATCATCAAATTCCAGTTTTTCCCAATTTGCTCCCGGATATAAATATGAATATTTACCACTCCATCCTTCACCGCTATAAACAGGAGCAATAGGGACAATACGCAGTGAATCACCACCTATAAAACGATACAATTTACCATCGACACGTAAAATGCCAATCATAGGAAATTCTTTTCCTGTGCGCAACCGCAAATATTGCTTATACAATGCAGCGCTGTCAGCCTCTATCGTAAAATCAGGAGAAAGGGGCATTAAAGTATGTCGCGCTGTATAAACTGACAAAGAAGAGACTTTCTCTTTTTCGAACTGATGGCAAGCCCATACCAGTAAGACAACACTCATTGATATTATCCATAAAATCATATTCTGAATAATTCTATTTTTCATTTCCATACCTGAATACCATTTTCATAAACAAATATCCGTTCATCCATTCCCCTCGTATGATTACGTAGCAATAAAAGTATATCCTTCGGAATACTCCGATAGACAATCGAATCGGCAGTCGCCTTTATCATACCGGCAGACTTCCAGTTTCTATCACAATAAAAAAGCTCATAAACATCTCCAGAGCGAATATAATTATCTCTATTACGTGGGGTGTAAACAATTCTATCTATCTGTACATTCTTTCCGGCATCCAGTCCGGTCCATCCTCCAGTTGGCTCAATATAATCAAAAGATGTCCATGTTTTACCATCAAAAGCATTTGTATATTCATGACTTCCATCTTGCTGGCTACACCCAGGGGTTCCCAACACTTTACCTTTCAAAGCAGTAGTATCATTTGATGTATAAAAGGCTATCTCAGCAACATTACAATTAGCATTTTCAGGGCCTACATATCTGAAATAACGATATTTCTTATCAGACCAACTTTTGACAACTGTTCTCAAACGACAAGGTTTACTCTGGATAAGAAATAGAGTATCCTTATCTGCAAAATCCGCCCTATTACTTCCCTCAAAGATGCCTCCTACCATTCTATCTCTGAAAAGATTCTCCGTATCGATATTAGATTTAGCATATAATATTACATCTTGTTTTTCTTCTCCAGCTGAATAATAATGGCTTTTATTAGTCCACCCATCCACAATAAAAGGATCGGTCACAAAATGCAATGTTCCATTCTCGTAAGTAGCTACCCTCATCATAGAACTTTTTTTAAAGTTTCGGAATACCAAATTATTCCTATCATATTCTGTCCAATCTACAGGAATCCAACTATCACGACTACTGAGGCATAAGTAAGCAATCTTCCCATCTCTCTTTTCCCTATATATCTTCTCTAAAGGTATTTTAATCTCCTTCTTATAATATTGAGCATATCCATGAGTTACATCTTTGAATTTAGGTAGTCGCCAAAAAGGATATAATTCTTCTCCATAAACTACCATTGATTCATATAGATACCTATTAATGCTAAAAGTATTTCGGTATATCTTAGCACTCATATCCATTCCATACCACCAACTCTTGCGAACCAGCTGCAAAGGTTCCGGAAAGTCCATTCTATAGTCTTCTCCATTTTTATCCCAAGTCACTAACCAAAAATGACCGTCACTTCCAGAACCACTCATTGGGATAAAATCAATGGCGCAAGGGATTCCTAAAGCTCTGAACAGATATACACAAAAATCTGTTACTTCCCTACAAGATCCTGACAAATATTGTACATATTCCGGTCCGATATGTCCAAAAGAGGTTGGAGTAATAGATGTAAAAATATGCTTCTTATTTGGTAACCGTTCTAACAAATATTTAGCAGCAACTAACGGATCTTCGGTATCCAGCGAATCAGATCTCCTTAATGAATCCAATAATGAATTGTATTTTTCATAGTACGTTTCACGCCAATAAGTTAATGGTTCATCACCTATTCGATAAGGCAACAAGTATTCGCAAAATGTATCAAATGAAATATTCTTTCCCCATGGTTGCTCTTGCCAAACTTTAAATGCCCAATCAATATTATGGCACAAATACGCAGAATCTATTTCCATAATATCACGTTTCTTCTTAGGTTCTTTCATTGGACCAAAAACTTTTTTGACTGAATCCGAAACTTGCTGCGGTGTTTTACCCTTACGTACTTTTAGCCAAGCATAATAAGACTTATAATTCTCTAATTGTTCTCCACTGGAGTAAGTGTAAAAAGGCATATTCTCTATTAAAAAACAAGCCGCTTTATATTTTAAACTATCAGCAGGATTCTTCTTATAATAGTAAAGTGCTTTTTCTAATTCCTTTCGATTATCACCTGCCACTTGCAAAGCAACTTTCCTAGGAATGATAGGTTCTTTAGAAAATATATTATTCAAAATATCAATTCCTACTATGATAAGTACCGAAATCAGAAACCAGTAAATACATTTTAAATATAACTTCGCCATATTTATCATTTTCTATTTCGCATTGCCTACCACCCTCACACTGAGCGGACTGCCTTCAACATTGCAATAAACGGTTATCGTTTTATCAAAATGTTCAGGATATTCAGCTCGATATTTCACTTTCAATCTTAAATCTTGCCCTGGACGAATCGGTTCTTTACTATAATCCACTATAGTACAACCGCAGGAAGTGGTAATTTCTTCAACAACAAACAAGGCTTTACCAATATTGGTTAGTACCCAGTCAGCTGTTTGTTCCTGTTCCCAATCAAAGTTACCAAAGTCAATATATTTATTATTAGATTTTATCTGCGTCAATATCTTGTTACCTTGTGTCATTATCGATTCACCAGTAATAATCTTCAAATATAATTCCTTTATTTTAGGATTATGAACAGGATTTCCAACAGCAATAACCTTATTGCTTCTATCCAATAAAAATGTCTGAAAAGCCATATCTTGCGGAAAATTATTCAAGATATTGAGTGAATCATGTTCATCTATACATACTGGATAATTAAAATTACTACGTCTTAAAATTGAAATAATCTCATTTCTATTCTTAGGATGTAGAAAGAAATGAACCGGTATAGAAGAATCTGCCAAAGAATCAAGCCCAACGATAAAATCCAGCCATTCTCGCAATTTTAATTTACAATTCATACAACCAACAGAATCCACATAAGTGATAATAGAATATTTATTATCCAAAACTGGATATGCAGAAACAGTATCTTGTCCATATATTGTAAAATACATTTGTGTTGGATAAATAATTTTTCGCTCGTTCCATTCATCAATTATACGAATTATTCTGTCTGATGGTCCTCTGCAAGAACATACAAATAATGATAAACTAATACCCAATAAACATACCCAGTTTCTTTTCATAGCACTTCACCCATTAGAACAATAGCTATTAATTCATATCATAAACAGTTATATTAGGCTCTGGTACATGAGACAAAACATAGATTTTATCTGCTTTTTCATCAATGCAAAATGCAAATGCAGGTTTAGAAATAGAATATCTACCAATAATATTTCCAGTATAACTATAAACATGAATTTCTTTTCCATAAGTTGCTACTGCATCCATATCATCTGCTTCACCTGAATACAGAGCATAGATTTTATCATCACCAATATATGCAGACAAATATCCTATAGGAGCATTATTTATAATAGATGTACCATCCATCCTATAATCCAATTCGTGAATGACGCTTTCCCATCTCTGAGTTATTCCTGTTTTTTTCACATCATAACATGAAAGAACAGATGCATTATAAATAATTTCTATCAGTAAATCCTTATTACGCGATAACACACTTTTACCATAATTAGCTATAATATGTGACATATCAGAAATACCAGCCTGTGGTTTAGGTCTATACTTACCAAAATAACCAATAATCTTCAATGAATCCGATAAAAGAGTATATTTTCCTTCAGTTGTCAGTCCGGTTGCCAAATACCCCTCATTTATTCTCAATATTTCATGAAATCTTACATCTTTATTTTTAGAAAGTATCATTTTAGGTAGATAGTTGTTATTCATAATTAATAATGAATCATAGTCATATACACCTAATTTTGAGGAAACTGGATCAAAAAGGCTTATCTTAACTCTGCTATCTGAATTTCTATAAATGTCAATATTGTTAACATGTAAATATTCGTATGGTCCTTCTCCCTTTTTAGCAAAAGACAGAAGTATTTCTTTTTTTTCTAAATCATATATCTTCACTATTTTTCCTTCATCAAACATATCAACAATAAAAAGTTTATTATCAAATAATTTTACTATCGTTGGAAGTCCTAAAAACAATGATAAAGAATCTATCTCTGCCAAATCCCCTAATTGAGTAATTTTCTCTAAATCAACTTTTTTATTATTCGATTGACCACACGAAACCATAGTCAACACTAACATTAATAAAATGAGTATACGCATATTATAAGTTATTGCAAGGATGAAACTTGATTTTAAGTTTCATCCTTTTGTTTATGACTAATTTATCTATTACGATATAAATAATGATCACTATTACTTGTTTCACAGATACTAATCAAATTAAGTTTACATCCTTTATCTGATTCTCTAGTATTTGCTAGAGCCTCTACATTAGTAAGAAATAGATCTGATAATTCTACATCGTGTTGTGATACATATACATTATATCCAGCAAATATTGCAACTGCAACTACAGCTATTACACTTAATAATTTCTTTTTCATTTTTAATTCTTTATATTAGTAAAAAAAATCATTTTTTTCTGTATCTATCCTTTCAGCAGAATAGCAATAATTTGCTACATTATTTTTTTATCCTTATGTTTGCATCGAAATCTTTTTAAAGGTTTAGGAGCAGGTGATATGTAAGCAAATCCGGCAAGATGAACAAACTCATCATCCTGCTCCTTTCTAATCAAGTTAATTATCTCATTCAGCCAAAGCTAAATTTAAGTATTGGCTGATCATTATTTACATCTGTCGCTATTATCGTTTTAGTAGCTTCATCCACCCAAATACCATATATATAATGGTCGAGCACATATTTGCATAACGGTTCTCCTTGCAAGCTAAATACGCAAATATACATTCCTCCGTCAGGAAGCCTTCCACTTTGTCTTGCTATCTCCTTAAAAGCTGTTCCATGAAATACTGCATAAATGGCACTATCTGTTACTTGTACATCACTAAATCCCATAATTCCCGTCGGTATACCATATCCATCTGATATTTTGAATTCAGGTTCACCATGCTCACCGATATGAACAACATGAGTACTATCTTTCAAATCATAAACTTCAACGACTTCTCCCAATTGGGTAACTGCCGCCAATATTCCATTGTTAGGATTGTAGTCAAGGAAACTCCTCCATGCCTGTGCTAACGCCGGACGAGCATTTTTCAATGCTTCTTTATTGACTGTTGGGATACTTCCGATCTTATCTATAAGCTTCCCATTACAGTTAACTCGACATAAACGATTTTCACCGGAATAATCAGGAATAATAAATGTTGTATCATTATATATAGTAAAATCAAGTGGCCGAAGTATATCTTCATCCAATGTTACCGCTTCGTCACGAAGCAGCGAATCACCGGATGAAGAAAAGTCTAACCTAGTTAATTCACTTTTATTGGCATCCAATGTCCAGACTCCATGATTGTGCAAACGAAAATTTTCCATTGACAGCATTTCCGTAGGTGAATCACCACGTCTGCCAAAAGAAGATAAATACTGAAAGCTGGGATATTGGAATAAGTGTCCATAATGATCAAGACCATGTAAATCCATCACAATAGCCTTATCTCCTTCGATTCGTATCCTAAACGGATAGCGTAATAAAGCCGTATCAAGCTCTATTACTTCTCCTCTTAGTTCTCTCTCTTGCGGAAACTCCGAATAGAATAATACATCCTTTGCATATTCTTTATGCTTATGGTTGCAAGAGATAAAAAAGAAAAAAGAAAGAAACAGGAGACTTATATTATTTTTCAAGACTGTATCCGGTAGCAACATATTCCACTTTAACTTTTGTAGCTGGACAATCCACAGAACCACTACCAAAACAATTAATAGGCACATCGTGCTCGTCAGCAGCCAAAGCTTCAATATTATCTAATAATAATGTATTTACTCGAGGTTCTTTTAATGAGTAATTTACAGAAAGAACTGCCATTATCAGAATAGAAAAGAATAATAGTTTTTTCATATACTATAGTTTTATCGATTAATTAATGGGAACGAAAGTAGGCAATTGGCTTACAACTGCCAATAAATTAATCTATCCATTTCTATCTAACCGAATCTATCCACTATATATACCATTTTAGAGATAAGGCTTTTATTCAAAAAAATCCCATTTCATCGAAAATTATAGCTTCTTATTTATGTCTTCTAATTTGTAACTGATATCCAGTATTTTCATATCTTTGAACCTCAATAGATGGAACATTCTCGAAAACTCTTCGCAAACGACTTATTGCATTATGAAGTCTCGGATCATTATTTGATTTATCCGACCAAAATATTCTTTTGATTTCTTCATCTTTCAATATGTAATCTGGAGTATCTAAAAAATGTTTTAATAAAATAGCAGTTTGTGGTGGCATCTGAATCTCCTCTTTACCAAATACAAGCTTTCTCAAGTTTGCATCAAACATAATATCTTGGTCTATATGATAGACATGAACAGAAGTAGGAGCAACTACATTCTTTTGCCCTCTATTTCCAAAAAGTAGCACTATATTAATAGCAACGACACACAACCAATAAATAAAGCCATAAATAAAACCTCTTACACCCATAAGAGTAAAAAATGAAAAATAGAAAAAACCCTTTGCTTCAACTTCGCAACGATAACCTGCTGTAATATCAAACTCTGGTATACAATTTTCGAGTAGAAAAGTGTCAGGGTAGACACTATCTGTAATGTTTTCATCTTTATCGGATACCAAAAGCTGCAAGGCAAAAGTGCCAGACAAGCTTTGCCGTTTCAAATGCTGTTGCCACTTTTCATATAAAGCGCCCACTACCAAAGGATGTTTTGATAAATAAGTGGAATGTAAGAAACGTAATCGCGGATCAAATGTTATATTTTTACGACTTTTTTCTTTATCCAAGTAATATCCATGTTTTCCATTTCCATCTGTTATATAAACCGTATCAGGGTATTCCTTCAATCGCTGTTTCCGCTCACTAGTGTAAAAATAACCTTCAAAATAATCTTCTTGTAATTGTTGCAAGAGAACTTCTTTGAAAGCACTTTCCACTCTTTCACTAAACATTTTTTTTCTAGCCTCACAATATAATTGTCCTAGAATGAAAAATAATATTATCTCCAGAAGAAGTATTATTAACAAAAGGAACACCTTTTGTTTATTTCTAAATGTAATTGCATCGCTTAGTCTCGTTGTTAATTTCATGGTGTGACTTATTTATCTGTTTGAATAGCACAAAGGTAGCATTATTTACAATAATTGACAGACAATATAAAAACAATTTTGAGTTTTTATATTGCATCAAAATAATATTTCCAACAAGGAGAGTCTGTTCTATTTTTAAGATTCTCCACTTTTATTTCAAATCAAAACCGAAGTAAAAAGAGAAATAAATGTATAAATTAACGCAAGAATATACATTTTCAGACCAATAAATGCATAATTAAGCGATAAAAAACGAATTATTCTCCTTTAAACAAGCTCCATTCCTTTAAAAGGAACGTATCGTTGGTCAGTGAGGAACGACTCTTTTCTCACCGACCAACGAGATGTTCATCGGGATGACTCAATATAATTGGCATATTTCCTGCTATTTCAAGCTTTGTTCCAACAAAAACATATATAGTAAAATACCATAAAAAGACGAATTTACAAACAAATATCCACGATTAGTCATTTATTTCAAACAATGGTTACCATGACAACATACAAACAGAAGCATTATGAATCTTTGTAATCCTTCATCATTCGCATATTTACTTGCACATCATATCTTGGCTCCAAATTCAAACAGAAGAAACGCATAAAGTATCCCATTTTTATGAATGTTCTTATTCTAATATTTCCGTATATAAAAAATCCTATATCACATCTTAGACATGATATAGGATATTAACAATTATATGATAGAAGCAATTGATTACAGCCTCTTTATTTCCTCTATGGACAAAACAGTAACTTACAAATACCACGAAAGCCTTCAAGAACTACAAAATAGGCTTTATTGCGTAATAAACGCTTCATAGCCCAATCGAAACGAATATAATTACTCGGCATAGGTTCGTCTCCTTTCTTGTTACCTTGTTTCATGCTCTATCACCCACTTTCCCAAAGTCCGTGTTGTACTATCAAAATTCACTCCGACCTTGACAACCTTGTGATGATCTATCTCGTAAGGAATAGCATATTGTTTACTATTAATTTGAGCCAATGCTTCTTCGGGAGTTCCATCTACCTTAAATTCAAATACATAAATTGCATCGGACATCTTTATTACCACGTCAGCCCTGCCAATAGCATTCTTTACTTCTACATCTACATATTGACCCATTAAACGGAATAATAAATAAAAGATAGTCTGATAATGCTTCTCCTGATTGTTCTCCAAATCATAAGGTATAGATGAAAAGAAAGAACGAGTACGAAGAAGACACTGCTCAATATCACCTTTCATCAGGTCTCTTACAAAAGAGACTACATAAAAGTTACTTTCTCGTGTCGGTTGATTGAGATAGGAAGGGATCAACGTCTCAATAAAGCCTATTTTAACTTCTTCGTTGGGATAACCTAATGTATATGTACGAAAGAGAGGTTCATATCCTTTAATAGTCAAATAGCCACTCTGATAAAGCACAGGAATCGGATCGGTAATAACCTCTGTCGCTTTATCAAAATCTTCGTCTTTCACTTCCATCTTTTCCAATAGATTAAGACTGAAGTCCATTCGCTGTAACATTTCAATCAAGAAAGTAGGCGTGCCGGTAGAGAACCAAAAGCTCTTATAATCTTTTTGCGAAAATGCATTGAAAAGGCTGAACGGATTGTAAATATCTTCACAATTCTTGCTAAAATGATAACCGTCATACTGCCGTTTCAAATGCCGACAAGCTTCTTCATAGGTTTCATTATTCGCTTGAGCTATCCTCTCAATATCCGGTTGCATCTGACTTAGCAACTCTTGCTCTGTAATACCACAAATAGCACTATAATCATCGCTCATGCTGATATTCTGCAAGTTATTCAGCTCACTAAATATACTCATCTGACTGAACTTGCTGATTCCTGTCAAAAACAAGAAACGAAGATATTGCCCTTGTGCTTTAAGAGGACTGAAGAACTTCCGCATTTCAGTTCGCAATTGTCCTTGTAAAGCAGAGTCACTATTACTATCCAATAAAGGTGCATCATATTCGTCAATCAATACGACAACCTGCTTTCCTGTCTGTTGATAAATTCGTTGAAGCAAACCGGTTAAACGGGCTGCATAGCTCGTTTCTTCTTCATTTTTCCCATAAGTCCTCTCCCATTCGCTTAGATAAAGATTCAATTGCTCTTGCAAATCTTCGATAGTGGTATATTTTGTTCTGCTGAAATCAATATGCAACACAGGATAGACAGTCCATTCCTGTTCCAACTGTTCTATTGCCAGTCCTTTAAATAAATCTTTTTTTCCGGAGAAATAAGCTTCTAGAGTAGAGACTAGAAGACTTTTTCCAAAGCGGCGGGGACGGCTAAGAAAATACACAGTATCAGTATGGACTAATTGATAAACCAATGCGGTTTTATCAATATATACACAATTCATATTACGTAACTGCTCAAAATTCTGTATCCCGATAGGATATCTTCTGAATATCTCTTTCATATAAACCTAATGCATTAGTTGAAACATGAACAAAGATAATGTTTTTACGCGTATCTTACACAGATAGAGACTGAATTTGTTATTTCTAACCGTATCATTGTTGTATTGAAAATGAAAGTTGCTATCTATCATTCATTATCAACGAGAAGTATTATCACTTTTCACTCATTCACAATGAGCAATTTTAGCATTTTATATTCGTTTATAATGAGAAGTTTTATATCTTTGCAATCAAAAGCCCAGTTATCATGAAAGAATTATTAAAGCATATCATATTCGACCAGCGTGAAAAAGACATATCCCAAATGATAGAAAGGGATATTGACATGAGTTGTGTAAACAATCCCGAAGTGCTAGTCATATCTGGTATAAGAAGATGCGGAAAATCTGTTCTTTTACAGCAAATACGTTCGCAACAGTCAGAACAAGACTTTTACATGAATTTTGATGATGAGCGGCTTATCAACTTCAAAGTCGATGATTTTCAAACCTTATATGAAGCTTTCATCGAATTGTTTGGAGAACAAAAAACATTTTATTTTGATGAAATACAGAATATTCCCGGTTGGGAAAGATTTGTAAGAAGGTTGCATGACAGTGGATGTAAGGTATTTGTTACAGGCTCTAATGCCAATATGCTAAGTAGAGAATTAGGCACACACCTCACCGGACGTTATTGCCAAATTGAACTATACCCTTTCTCATTTCCCGAATTTCTAAAAATGAAGGAAGCATATCCGCAACAAAAGGACTTTTATACTACTACCGGAAAAAGTATGCTAAAAAAACACTTCGACGAATACTTGAAAACTGGCGGTTTTCCCCGTTATATAAAAGACCGGAACAACAATTACCTATCCACTCTTTATGAGAATATTATTTATAAAGACATTGTCACTCGAAACAAACTAAATGGTGAAAGAGAATTGCTGGAAATGGTTTATTACTTAGCCAGCAATGCTACGAAACGTTTCTCGTACAGTTCGTTAGCAAAAACGATAGGTATCAAACATACGGAAACAGTCAAAAACTATCTGGAATATCTTGAAAATACTTATCTGCTATTTCAGGTAATGAAGTTCGACTGGTCTGTAAAAAAACAGATGAACAACCAAAAGAAAGTGTATTTCATAGATAATGCCATTATTGGCAAAGTGGGATTCAATGCGACCGACAACATCGGGCAATTACTTGAGAATTTGGTATTTATAGAAATAAAGCGCCAGGGAAAAGATATCTATTATCATAATGACGGAATAGAGTGCGACTTCATTATGCGTGAAAACGGACATATTGTATCTGCCTGCCAAGTCACCCGTTCGATGAAAGATGAAAAAACAAGGCAGCGTAAAATAAATGGATTAATTTCCGCACTCAATACCTATAATCTCACCGAAGGAATAATTTTGACTGATGACGAAACCGAGGAAATAACTATCGGCAACAAAACAATACATATAATTCCTATATGGAGATGGCTATTAAAATAGTGACGCTATCCCACCAACATAGTGACGGTATATGCTTAGGATAGCGTCACTATTCCAGGCATATACCGTCACTATGTTTGAACCGGATATTCCGGGCTGTTATTTCTAGTTTCCGCGCTGTGTAGGCAGGGTAAATTCTTGCGAATCACAAATCACTCCATTCTCGTCCGCCACTGCGACACGGAATGTCACTTCACCGTCTTTCAATTTTTCACCTGCATGAATGGAAGCGGTATAACGGATGCCTTCACCCGGAAGAATTTCCTCCACCATCACGGAAGGAGAAATGCCGAGATGCTTCACCTTCCCCACCGTTTCTACCACAGGAACTACATTATAAACTGGATTTCTCCCTTCATTCATAATCTCAAAGATTATCTTGCTATTTTCTCCCGCATCAATCACATGACTGCGATTATCATCTATAAAACGGATCTTGCGCAACTTCAGTTGAGAAATAGGCTGTTGCACCTGTGGCTGCTTCTTATATTTTTGCACACGGACTTCCCTCACTTCAGGAATATACGCATCTTCCTCTATTTGCTCTTGTCTTGGCGCCGTCAACGCGTTTCCAATAGCCGCACCGGCAATGGTTCCCACAATATTCCCAATAGCAGAACCACGGTAACCGCCTCTCCAGCCACGATTATTATCTCCGATAAGTCCACCTATCGAACCTCCCAGACTACCTCCGATAGAAGCACCTGCCATGATAGCTCCCGGATTTCCCATACGCCCCGACGCACATCCACTCAAAATCAAAGCGGAAAGCAAAATTACTGTTAGTTGTTTCTTCATGAGTCTCTCTATTTAGTGTTATTATTTATTCTACCACTTTAAAACGAGCGAAACGTAATAATAGTTGTTTGTCTCCCGCATTTTTAAAATGAATAGTTGCTTTCGCATTGTCTCCCGTTCCTTCTACTTTAATCACTTCACCCAATCCGAAACGTTCGTGCTCTATCATCTGTCCGGCCTGTACTCCTGCTACCGATGCCGAAGTGGAAGAGGTTGCCTGTGCACCGTTACTTGGGCTAACAGTACTAACTTTCTTCAAATTCCTCGGTACGCTGGGAGCAATGATCTGTGCTTTCGGACGTTGCTGTAAGGAAGCGCGGAAACGTCCCGCACCTTCATCGACAGCCCGGCTCACTCCTGCCTCATGCGGCAGTTGCAAGTAATGAACATCGATATCACGCAAGAAACGACTGGGGCTTCCAAATTCCATCTTTCCATAACGGAAACGGGTTTTGGCAAAAGACAGATAACAATGTTCCTCCGCACGAGTAATTGCTACATAGAACAAACGACGTTCTTCTTCCAGTGCCCGGGGAGAATCTCCTACCATCCCACTGGGAAACAGGTTTTCTTCCAGACCGACCACAAATACATTCTTAAACTCCAATCCTTTAGCCGAATGGACTGTCATCAACGTTATCTTTTCTCCATCATCCGCCTTATCGGAATCCTGATCGGTAAGCAATGCAATCTCCGAAAGGAAATCGGTAAGAGACACATTCGGGTTACCCTCCTCCTGCCGCAAAGCGCAGAAGTCGTTGATACCATTCACCAACTCTTCTATATTTTCCTTACGGCTTAGATTCTCGGGGGATGTGTCCTGACAGACATCATTGATAATGCCGGACTGACGGATGATATTCGTTCCCATTTCATAAGCGTTCTTATCCGCCTGATCAACAATGAAACTTTCTATCAATTCACGAAAGCCTTGCAGTTTCGCATGCGTTCCTTTATTTATATCCAACCCATAAGTTAATGGTTCGCAGAGTGCCGCCCAAAGACTTACACCATGATCGGTAGCCGCCGATATAATCTTCCCGACCGTCGTATCTCCAATGCCACGCGCCGGATAATTAATGATTCGCTTGAATGCTTCTTCATCATTCGGATTCACTACCAAACGGAAATAAGCAATCACATCTTTTATCTCTTTTCGCTGGTAGAACGAAAGTCCTCCGTAAATTTTATAAGGTATACTTCGTTTCCGAAGAGCCTCTTCAAAAATACGGCTTTGTGCATTCGTACGATACAGGATAGCAAAATCAGCATATCCGTAGCGATACTCCCGACGCAGTTCTGCAATCTTATTAGCTACAATATCACCCTCTTCCACATCGCTATACGCCTGAAACACACCGATAGGTTCCCCCTTTTCTTTCTCTGAAAACACGGCTTTCCGTATCTGACGTTCATTCTTCTCAATCAGGCTGTTGGCAGCACAAACAATGGTTTGCGTGGAACGGTAATTCTGCTCCAGTTTAAAGACTTTCGTATTGGGATAGATTTTTGTAAAATAGAGAATATTGTCAATATCCGCCCCACGGAAAGAATAGATACTTTGCGCATCGTCTCCCACTACACAGACCCGTTGATTTTCTTTAGTCAGTTGCAGGACAATGCTATGCTGCGCATAATTCGTATCCTGATACTCATCTACCAGCACATAACGGAACTGATCCCGGTAGCGTGCCAACACTTCCGGAAAGTCACGGAATAAAATATAGGTGTACACCAGTAAATCATCGAAATCCATTGCACCTGCCTGACGACATCTGTCCCAATAACGGGTATAGATATCACGGATAGCAGGCATCTTGGCGGCCATATCTCCTTCGTAGGCCTCTTTATTGGCAGCATACCCCGTGGGAGTAACCAGATGGTTCTTGGCATTGGAGATGCGTGCTTGCACTACTCCCGGCTTATACGTTTTCTCGTCCAATCCCATCTCCTTGATGATGGAGCGAAGCAGACTCTTACTATCAGCCGTATCATAGATGGTGAACTGGGAAGTAAAACCGATATATTGTGCTTCGGCACGAAGAATCCGTGAGAAGATGGAATGGAAAGTTCCCATCCACAAATAACGTGCCCGTTCCATACCGACCTGACGGGCAATACGCTCTTTCATCTCACGTGCAGCCTTATTGGTAAAGGTTAATGCAAGGATATTCCATGGATTATACCCGTTCTCCTGCTCCAGCAAGTAAGCGATTTTATAAGTCAATACACGCGTTTTTCCCGAACCGGCACCGGCTATCACCAGTGAAGGACCGTCATTATAAGTCACTGCTGCACACTGACTCTCGTTTAATTCCTCTATATAATTGGTATTCATAACAGCATTATAAAAACTATGTGGATTTTTAACAAACCCTTGGCACTCAAATTTGTTCTCAATACAAAAGTATAATATTCATTCGAGAATGAAGGTATTTTTATGAATTTTCATCACTAACTATTTTAACCTAACACCAAAAAGCAATGAAAAGAAGTATATTTTTATCGATTATTTTGAGTTTGTTTCTGGTCGCCTGCATTCCACAGGCAATGGCACAAAAGCAGAGCCGCCTGGAAAAGCTGCTAAGGTATCTGAACGATAATGACGCCGACAAATGGCAGAAGAACCGTGATAAGATAGACACCGAGACTCAAAGCTATTACGCCGAAGAACTGGCATTATTGGATGTGCTCAACGAATTATGGAACGAGCAAAGCGAACAAGCCGCCGCCAATTATTTCGGATGCTATGAAAAGGCTGCGAAAGCCTATTTCCCGAATATCTGCGAAGAAGAGAAGATACAACTTTCCAACGTGCAAGACAAAGCGGAACAAGCTGTCATCTATGTTCTGGAGGCTTCGAAAGACCAGATTCCTTTTAGCAAGACATTGATGGACAGCATCCAGTCAAGCGGTTATCCGGCAGACTCCGCCATTTTACAAAAGGTACGGGACATCCGTGAAATGGCCTTACTGGAAGGTATGCTGAAAACACCCACGCTGAATATTTATCAAACGTACATCACGGAATATCCGAACGGCAAATTTATCTCTCAAATCAACGCTGCGGAAAACAAACGGCTTTACCAGATTGTAAAGAGTAATCCGACATCGGAGAATTTCAAGGCATTCTTTGATAATGCCGATATGCAGAAATTTTTCACTGATAAAGATACGCGTCCATTCCTTCCGGAAGTTCGCACGCTATACGACGATTTTCTGTTTCAAGGGATCGACAGCCTCCGGGAAAAAGGAAATGCGACAGCCATCCGGCAGATCATTGACGAGTATAAGCAATCACCTTACCTGACTTCCACTGCGCGTACTCATCTGGATGATCTTGAATATCTTAGTGAAAAGGCTGATTTCGAGCTTTTAAAAGCTGCCATTGTCAGTTCCGAATCATTGAGCATGCTGCAGGATTTTCTTTGCACACACAGGTACAAGGAATTTCGTGACCAGGCTAATGCACTACGGACACCGTTTATCCTACAAACAATCGTATCCACCCCTACCTCTGTGAAATACTATAATGGAGGACGATTGATAAAGTCTGCGGAAAATGACAGTACAGGAAATATATCGACCACTTATTCGTATGACGATAAGGGACAGCTCATTTCCACCCTGTCGCTTACCATAAAAAACGGTCAGCCAAGCAATGAAATACAAACGAACAGATTATACGATCCGCAAGGCCACTGCATCTTTGAAGTGCAAACGAATCCGAAAACCAAAACGGACCTCTACCGGCGGACACGCCGTATCGGTACGGATGGAAGTATCGAGAGTGATTCACTCAAGTATACAGACGGAAGAGTTATCATAAGTTCCTATGATAAACAGGGGTTATTGACCGAAACCAAAGAGTATAATAAGAATGGAGAACTTCAGGCGTACACCGCAAACAAATATGATGATAAGGGCAGATTGATTTCATCGCAACATCAAAATTTGCTTTTTGCCAACTCTCCGGATCAGATTATATCACAAAAAGATGCTTATGAATACGATAAATACGGCTATCTGACACAGATCGTCTACCAACGGATTTTGGGCAATAACCAGAAAACATCCGGATGCCTGATCTGCCTGTACGATAAATACGGAAACCGGATCGATAGTAATTCTTATTATGAATATGACAATACGGGCCAATGGACCTGCCGTACCAACCGTGATCATCCGAAAGATGTGGAACGTATACAGTACATTTATAAATAAAGCAAGATAGTGTGAACATTTTGCAGAGGGCTTCTGTTATTATAGTATAACAAGCCGATTAAAACTTGTAACATTATGAATACTATATTAATGTCTTTAATTATGATGACCATGACTTACGAAATGCCTAAACTTCCTTATGCAAACAATGCATTGGAACCTGTAATCAGTCAGCAAACAATAGATTTCCATTACGGAAAACATCTACAAACGTATGTAAATAATCTGAATAGCCTCGTGCCCGGTACAGAATATGAAGGTAAAACGGTAGAAGAAATCGTTGCAGCCGCACCGGATGGAGCTATTTTCAATAACGCCGGACAAGTATTGAATCACAATCTGTACTTCCTGCAATTTGCCCCGAAACCTTCGAAAAAGGAGCCAACCGGCAAACTGGGAGAAGCCATCAAACGTGACTTCGGCAGCTTTGAAAACTTCAAGAAAGAATTCAATGCAGCAGCAGTCGGGTTGTTCGGTTCAGGATGGGCCTGGCTATCCGTAGATAAAGACGGTAAACTGAAAATCACTAAAGAAGTGAACGGAAGCAACCCAGTACGCGCCGGTTTGAAACCGCTTCTCGGATTTGACGTTTGGGAACACTCTTATTATCTGGATTACCAAAACCGCCGTGCCGACCATGTTAACGCCCTGTGGGATATCATCGACTGGGATGTGGTTGAAAAAAGAATGTAATCGGATTTCATAGACTAAACTATACTTATGAAAAGGTCGTTGTGTATTTCACAGCGACCTTTTTTACAGACTAAAAAAAACTGACTTTTATTGTATATCAGACGCATTAGTTGTATTTTTGCAACTAATAATCCAACATAACAAACAATTATGATACTATATAAAAGAAAAAAAATACGATTTATCGTCTCCATTGCAATCCTTTTCTTCCCTCTTTTTTGCAATGCTGCCACCACAGAAGAATCTGCGGGAGAAATTCTGTTCATCACCTCTTATAATTCGGATACTAAATACACCTACGACAACATCAGTACATTTATAGAAACTTACACCCGATTGGGAGGAAAATACTCGACCATCGTAGAAAACATGAATGCAACAGACTTAACGCAGGCACACCAATGGAAAAAAACATTAACCGATATTCTGGATAAGCATCCGAAAGCTAAATTAGTGATTCTTCTGGGTGGGGAAGCATGGAGCAGTTTCCTCCATCTTGAAGATGAAAAATACAAGCAGCTTCCTGTTTTTTGCGCAATGGCATCACGCAACGGAATCCGTATTCCGGAGGATTCGATCGATATCCGAGACTATAATCCAGTAAGTATCGACTTAACGGAACGAATGAAAGAATATAATGTAAAATACTGTAATTCATACGAATACAACATCAGCAAAGACATAGAAATGATACAGGATTTCTATCCGGATACCGAGCATCTGGTATTTGTATCGGATAATACATACAACGGACTTGCCGAACTGGCATGGTTCAAGAAAAACCTGCAGCATTTCCCGCAGTTATCTATCACTTACATCGACGGTCGCATCCATACACTTGATATGGCTGTCAATCAATTGCGCAATCTTCCCAGAAACACGGCAATGTTACTTGGCATCTGGAGAATCGACAGCCGGGGTATCACCTACATGAGCAACTCTGTTTATGCTTTCTCCAAAGCCAATCCTCTCCTGCCTGTGTTCAGTATGACTTCCACTGCCATTGGTTACTGGGCTATCGGAGGATATGTCCCGCAATATGAAGGAGTGGGAAAAAGCATGGGAGAATATGCTTACCGTTTTTTAGACCAGAAGGAAACTGATATCAGCAGTATCAATATCTTGCCCAACAGATATAAATTTGATGCGAAGAAACTAAAAGAATGGGGATTTGAAGACAAGAAGTTACCTGTCAACTCAATGGTCATCAATCAGCCCATCCCGTTCTTTGTAGCTTACAAGACAGAAGTGCAGTTCATCCTGATCATATTTCTCGTATTAGTAGGAAGCCTGATGATTTCCTTGTATTACTATTACCGGACTAGAATCCTGAAGAACCACCTTGAAAAAACGACGAAACAATTACGGGAAGATAAAAAGAAGCTGGAAGAGTCTGAAGTTGAATTACGTGACGCCAAGGAACGTGCCGAAGAAGCCAATCAGTTGAAAAGTGCCTTTGTTTCGAATATGAGCCACGAGATACGGACACCTTTAAATGCCATTGTCGGTTTCTCCAGCCTGATTATCGGCTCTGTTGAGCAAAATAAGGAACTGAAAGAATACGCAGATATTGTCCAGACCAATTCTAATTTACTGCTACAATTGATTAGTGACGTACTGGATATATCACGTCTGGAATCAGGGAAACTGCAATTCAATTATGAATGGTGTGAGCTGGTGAACCATTGCCAGAATATGATTACCCTGACCAACCGGAACAAGACAATGGATGTAGACATCAAACTTCAAATGCCTAAAGAACCCTATAAGCTCTACACAGACCCGTTACGCCTGCAACAGATTATTATCAATCTACTGAATAATGCTCTGAAATTCACTCCCGCCGGAGGAAGTATCACGCTGGATTATAAAGTGGATGAGGAAAAGCAATGTATGCTGTTCTCCGTGACTGATACCGGCACAGGAATCCCCGAAGACAAGCAGGAACTCGTATTCCAACGTTTCGAAAAGCTGAATGAATTCATGCAGGGTACGGGATTGGGACTGGCCATCTGCAAACTGACCATCCAATATATGGGAGGTGATATCTGGATTGACAAAAGCTATAAGAATGGTGCCCGGTTTATCTTTTCCCATCCCATCAAAAAACAAAAATCAACAGAAAAATGAAAAAAAATCGGATGATTTAGTGTTTTTCTGTTTCTTTTTCGCTTACTTTGCCCCTGTAAAGACAAAGGGGTGCCCCTCGAGGGGCTGAGATTATACCCTAGGAACCTGATGCAGTTAGTACTGACGTAGGGATTGTGTTTCTTCGTTATCGCCTTTCCATTCAAGCACGCTCTTTGTATTTACTTTCAATTTATTTATTCTGATAGGACAATGAAAGTACAAGTGAACAACAAGGAGGTGGAAATTATTCCTGATTCTACCCTTACACAACTGACAGCACAGCTCGAACTTCCTGTTCAAGGCATTGCTATCGCCGTAAACAACAAAATGATTCCCCGTACCGAATGGGAAGGTTTCATATTGCATGAGAACGACAACCTGGTGATTATCAAAGCTGCTTGCGGAGGATAAGGGAATGGTCAGTCTACAATTTATCACGCATCAGACCGAACGGTATTCGTACCTCGAATCGGCACGTATGGCACTCGAAGGAGGGTGCAAATGGATCCAGCTACGCATGAAAGACGCTTCTCCCGAAGAAGTGGAGGCAGTAGCCTTGCAACTGAAACCGCTCTGCAAAGAACACGAAGCGATCTTGATTCTGGACGACCACGTCGAACTGGCGCAAAAGCTGGAAGTGGACGGTGTGCATCTGGGTAAAAAAGATATGCCTATCGACCAAGCTCGCCAGATACTTGGAGAAGCCTTCATTATCGGCGGCACCGCAAATACATTCGAAGATGTCGTACAGCACTACCGTGCCGGAGCCGATTATCTCGGCATCGGTCCTTTCCGGTTTACCACCACTAAAAAGAATTTAAGCCCTGTACTGGGATTGGAAGGTTATTCCTCCATCCTTTCACAGATGAAAAAGGCGAATATCGAAATCCCCGTAGTAGCGATTGGAGGAATCACTTATGAGGATATCCCTGCCATACTTCATACAGGAGTCAACGGGATAGCCCTGTCGGGAACCATTCTCGGAGCGGACAATCCGGTAGAAGAGACACGTAGAATCATTGATTCACCACAGAGTACACAGAGTTTTTCGTTCTTTCCTAAAACAGAATGATAAACACATATACTCTGTGTAACTCCATAATGAATAAGAAATCATCAGACCTCCGTGTCCTCTGCGTCCTCTGTGGTGAACTCATAAATTAGCATTTAAATAATCAACTAAAATACATAGAATGGAAAAGTTAGTAATTGCGGGACGCGAATTTAACTCCCGTCTTTTCCTGGGAACAGGAAAATTCAATTCCAATGAAGTAATGGAACAAGCTATTCTGGCTTCAGGCACGGAAATGGTTACTGTTGCCATGAAACGAATCGACATGGACAACAAAGAGGATGACATGCTGAAACATATTATCCATCCGAATATTCAGCTATTGCCCAATACTTCCGGTGTACGTAATGCAGAAGAGGCTGTTTTTGCCGCACAGTTGGCTCGCGAAGCCTTTGGAACAAACTGGCTGAAACTGGAAATTCACCCGGACCCGCGTTATCTGCTCCCTGACTCTATCGAGACACTGAAAGCTACGGAAGAACTGGTAAAACTAGGTTTTATCGTGTTGCCTTATTGTCAGGCTGACCCCGTACTCTGCAAACGTCTGGAAGAGACGGGCGCAGCTACCGTTATGCCACTCGGTGCACCAATCGGTACTAATAAAGGATTGCAGACCAAAGAATTCCTGCAAATCATAATCGAACAGGCAGGTATCCCGGTGGTCGTAGATGCGGGTATCGGTGCACCCAGTCATGCTGCCGAAGCAATGGAACTGGGAGCTTCCGCTGTATTAGTAAATACTGCAATAGCCGTTGCCGGAAATCCGGTAGAAATGGCAAAAGCATTCAAAGCGGCTACAGAAGCCGGAAGACAGGCTTACGAAGCAGGATTAGGATTACAAGCCGTAGACTTCGTGGCAGAAGCAAGTTCACCTCTAACGGCTTTTCTTGATTAAAAACGAATAAACTATGGAACAAAAAATAAAATTTCCCCGCTCACAGAAAGTCTATTTACCCGGTAAACTTTATCCGAATATCCGTGTAGCCATGCGGAAAGTGGAACAAGTGCCCAGTGTCAGCTTTGAAGGCGAAGAAAAGATAGCAACACCCAATCCGGAGATATATGTATATGATACCAGCGGACCGTTCAGCGATGCAAATATGAGCATCGATCTTAAAAAAGGGCTGCCCCGTATGCGCGAAGAATGGATTGTGAGTCGTGGCGATGTGGAACAACTCCCTGAAATCACTTCGGAATACGGACGTATGAGAAGGGATGATAAAAGTCTCGATCACTTACGCTTCGAGCACATCGCCCTGCCCTATCGCGCTAAAAAAGGAGAGGCAATCACTCAAATGGCGTATGCCAAAAGAGGGATGATCACTCCTGAAATGGAATATGTAGCGATCCGCGAAAACATGAATTGCGAGGAACTGGGAATTAACACTCATATTACTCCTGAATTTGTCCGTCAGGAGATTGCAGAGGGACGTGCCGTATTACCAGCCAATATCAACCACCCGGAGGCCGAACCGATGATTATCGGACGCAACTTCCTTGTGAAAATCAATACAAATATCGGAAATTCAGCTACTACTTCAAGCATAGATGAAGAAGTGGAGAAAGCATTGTGGAGCTGTAAATGGGGGGGAGATACTTTGATGGATCTTTCCACCGGAGAAAATATTCATGAAACACGTGAATGGATCATCCGCAATTGTCCCGTACCGGTCGGTACTGTTCCCATCTATCAGGCACTTGAAAAAGTGAACGGCATAGTAGAAGACCTCACCTGGGAAATCTACCGGGATACATTGATCGAACAATGTGAACAAGGCGTAGATTACTTCACCATCCATGCAGGTATCCGCCGCCATAATGTTCATCTTGCCGACAAGCGGTTGTGCGGTATCGTCAGCCGTGGAGGAAGTATTATGAGCAAATGGTGTCTCGTACACGATCAGGAAAGCTTCTTATACGATCACTTTGATGATATTTGTGATATTCTGGCACAATATGACGTAGCCGTTTCCTTAGGAGACGGACTTCGCCCGGGCTCCATCTATGATGCGAACGACGAAGCGCAGTTTGCCGAACTGGATACCATGGGAGAATTAGTGCTTCGTGCCTGGAACAAGAATGTTCAGGCATTTATCGAGGGACCCGGCCATGTTCCGATGCATAAAATTAAAGAGAACATGGAACGTCAGATTGAGAAATGCCATGACGCCCCATTCTATACGCTCGGCCCGTTGGTGACGGACATTGCTCCCGGATACGACCATATCACTTCTGCTATCGGTGCCGCACAAATCGGATGGCTGGGTACGGCCATGCTTTGTTATGTCACTCCGAAAGAACACCTTGCCTTACCCGACAAGGAGGACGTACGTGTAGGAGTCATTACCTACAAGATAGCCGCTCATGCCGCTGACCTGGCAAAAGGTCATCCGGGTGCACAGGTACGGGACAACGCATTGAGTAAAGCCCGCTATGAGTTCCGCTGGAAAGATCAGTTCGACCTGTCTCTCGACCCGGAACGGGCACAGACCTATTTCCGTGCAGGACATCATATCGACGGAGAATATTGTACGATGTGCGGACCCAATTTCTGTGCAATGAGACTGTCACGCGATTTAAAGAAAAGCGCTAAAACCAACAAATAATGAGTGGGGAGAAACAAAAAGTCAGCCCACTGACCGAACCTGCCCTCCCCTCATTTTAATTTTTAATTTTCAATTATCAATTTAATAAGAATGTTCTCCGACGAATTAGAAAAAATATCCTGGGAAGAGACGACAAAAGCCATCTATTCCAAAACAGATGCCGACGTACGCCGTGCATTGGGTAAAAAAGAGCATCTGGATGTCAACGACTTTATGGCGCTGATTTCACCTGCCGCCACTCCTTATCTGGAAGTGATGGCACGCCTTAGTCAGAAATATACGATGGAACGGTTCGGTAAGACTATCTCCATGTTCGTACCGCTCTACCTGACTAATTCATGTACCAACTCCTGTGTCTATTGCGGTTTCCACATCAGCAATCCGATGAAGAGAACAATACTGACAGAGGAAGAGATTGTCAACGAATACAAAGCCATCAAACGGTTGGCTCCCTTTGAAAACCTGCTGCTTGTAACTGGTGAGAATCCTGCCGCAGCAGGCGTTCCGTACATTGCCAAGGCACTGGATTTAGCGAAGCCTTACTTCAGCAATCTGCAAATTGAAGTAATGCCTCTTAAAGCGGAGGAATACAAGGAACTGACAAATCATGGCCTGAACGGAGTGATCTGTTTTCAAGAGACTTACAACAGAGCAAATTACAAAACGTACCATCCGAGAGGCATGAAATCCAAATTCGAATGGCGTGTAAACGGCTTCGACCGTATGGGACAGGCAGGTGTACACAAAATTGGCATGGGTGTCCTGATCGGTCTGGAAGAATGGCGGACAGACGTTACGATGATGGCTTATCATCTGCGTTATCTGCAGAAGCATTACTGGAAAACAAAGTACAGCGTAAATTTCCCGCGTATGCGCCCGTCTGAAAATGGCGGATTCCAGCCGAATGTAGTCATGAACGACCGGGAACTGGCTCAACTTACATTCGCTATGCGAATCTTCGACCATGACGTAGATATCTCCTATTCCACCCGTGAGAGTGCAGAAATTCGAAATCACATGGCAACACTCGGCGTCACAACCATGAGTGCAGAGAGTAAAACAGAACCGGGAGGATATTACAGTTATCCTCAAACGCTGGAACAATTTCATGTAAGTGACGAACGGAAAGCGGTTGAAGTGGAACGTGATTTAAAGAGATTAGGCCGTGAACCGGTCTGGAAGGATTGGGACCAGTCTTTTGACTTTAAAAGATAAGCAGATGCGGTACGACAGACAAATCATACTTCCCGAAATCGGAGAAGAAGGTCAGAAGAAACTGCAGGAAGCCAAAGTGCTTATTGTAGGCGTGGGAGGGTTAGGCTCTCCCATCGCCCTTTACCTGACAGGTGCGGGTGTGGGCTGTCTCGGACTGGTAGATGATGATCTGGTAAGCATCACTAACCTGCAACGGCAAGTCCTCTATTCCGAAAAGGAATTGGGTAAACCGAAAGCCTTGTGTGCAGCCGGACGACTCTCCGCTCTCAACAGTGGGATCAGGATCTATCCCTACTCTACCCGGCTGACGAAAGATAATGCATATGATATTATTCAGAAATACGACATAGTGGTCGACGGCTGCGACAATTTTGCCACCCGCTACCTGATTAACGACATCTGCATTAAACAGGAAAAACCCTACGTATATGGAGCCATCTGTGGTTTTGAAGGACAGGTTTCTGTGTTCAATTACGGAAATCAGAAGAAAAACTACCGGGATCTTTATCCTGACGAAGAAGAAATGCAGCGGATGCCTCCTCCGCCTAAAGGTGTAATGGGAGTTACTCCTGCTATTGTCGGGAGTGTGGAAGCTACGGAAGTGTTGAAAATTATCTGTGATTTTGGTGATGTTTTAGCCGGTAAACTATGGACAATCGACCTGCGGACATTGCAATCTAACAAATTTTCACTATAAAGGTTGGTTTCTGACATAGTTAATTAGTAACTTTGCTAGACAATCCAATTTTAACGAAAGAAATGAAACTAATTGTAGTTACCACCCCTACCTTCTTTGTCGAAGAAGATAAGATAATTACCGCTCTTTTCGAAGAGGGGCTGGATGTCCTACATCTTAGGAAACCGGAGACTCCGGCTATGTATTCAGAACGGCTGCTGACTCTTATTCCGGAGAAATATCACCGCCGCATTGTCACGCATGAGCATTTTTATCTAAAAGAGGAATTCAATCTGATGGGAATCCACCTGAATGCCCGTAATCCCAAAGAGCCGCATGACTATTATGGCCATATCAGTTGTTCGTGCCATTCAGTGGAAGAGGTGAAAAACAGAAAGCATTTTTATGATTATGTTTTTATGAGTCCTATCTATGACAGTATCTCTAAAGTGAATTACTATTCAACCTATACTGCCGAAGAATTGCGCGAAGCACAAAGAGCGAAAATCATCGACTCTAAAGTAATGGCATTGGGAGGCATTAATGAAGATAATTTACTGGAGATTAAAGATTTCGGTTTTGGAGGGGCTGTCGTATTAGGAGATCTTTGGAACAAATTCGATGCCTGTCAGGATCAGAACTATTTAGCCGTAATCGAGCACTTTAAAAAGTTGAAGAAGTTATCAGATTAATGAAAAGCCGATGGTAAACTGACTGTGCATTCCCATTATACCCACAATAAAAGAAATGACTTTCTCAATCATGAACTAAAAAAGCCGCTGCAAATTGTCTTCTGCAACGGCTTTCTATATTTTCAGTGTTTTCTTATCAGAACTTATATCCCACGATAATAGAGAAGTTCATATTTTTAGGATTGCCAACTTTTTGTACGTCAACTAAACCGAATTGACCATCCAAACCTGCAATGATCTTACCAAACTCCAATGCGACTCCCACACCAAGACCAGCATCAAAACGTTTCAAACCATCATCACCGAAAGTATTCTCTTTATGCTCCGTATTGTTTCCTAAGTCAAACTTTGTCTTACCGGCAATACCACAAGCAAAATAAGGACCTGCATTAACCACCAGATTAGTATTATCTGCTACATTGAAACGCGCAGCAGCCATTACCGGCAATTCCAAATACATTGCATTAATGCTACTTCCGTCTTTCTTTGCCCCCTTGCTAGTCAGGAATAATGAAGGTTGCAGTGACCATGTATCATCAAAAGCATATTCAAAACCTCCACCAAGTTTGAATCCAACCTTTGCATTCAGGTCAAGATCACCGGTGTAATTACTAAAGTTCATACCTACTTTGGCATTCCAACCTGTAATTTGAGAGAAACCTGCCACTGAAATCAGTGCAAATAAAACAAACAAAACACTCTTCTTCATAATTTTAAAGTTTTAAATTAATACTAAGGGATTTTATTACCCCTCCCTATTTAACAATACAAATGTATAATTGTAATTCGTATTAAACAACTTTTTCGTTAACAAGTGCGTAATTTATAGAGTTTATACATAGAAAAAGGGAATTCCCTATTTTTGAGAACTCCCTTTCCTATTATTTGATTAAACTGTTTTCCTCTTATCAGAAAGCGTAATGGAAACCAATTGAAAGATCTTCACTGGTAAGTTCAAGACCAAAAGAATCTCCAAGCGTATTTACATTTCTACGATATCCCAAGAAACCATACTTGGCAATAAAAGAAAAGTGATCGTTCAATTTAACGGCAATACCCGGTCTAAGTCCCACTTGTCCAGCCTTGGTGGTGTCTCCATCTTTAATTTTCACGAAGCCGATAGCAGCAGTTCCGTCCAGAAACAGACGGACAGCACCGGTTTCACAATAAGACCAACGAATGTACGGAGCTACAAATACAGAGTTTGCAGTTTGTCCTGTAACATAATTGTGTGAATAGTCCAATTCAGCACCCAATGCCCATGTCTCATTAAAGTTGTATCCGATTTCCGGAGCAATTTTAAAAGAGGTAGTGTTGCCTGTACTGTTACGCCACAGATTCAAAGATCCGCCTACGTAAATGTCTTGTGCTTTTACAGCGATAGTTGCCAACATTACAACTACCAATAATAAACCCTTTTTCATCTTCTTTGTTTTTTAAATTAAACGTTAGACCCCAATTCGGTCGATTTCTGGGGTGCAAATGTAAAGCTGTTTTTACGATTAAACAAACATTTGGTTAGTTTTTTATAATAAATACCAAATATTTATTTAACCAAGAGAACGAATGCCCAAGACAAAGCGGACAATAAAAAATAGACTGCAAATACTTTCACAAGTATTTACAGTCTATTTATCAGATAGTTAAGTACCTAACCAGCGTATTTGACTATCCTTCTATTGCAGCCTGCGCCGCCGCCAGTCTGGCAATCGGCACTCTGAACGGAGAACAACTAACGTAGTTCAAACCTACCCGGTGGCAGAACTTCACAGAAGAAGGCTCACCACCATGTTCACCACAAATACCACATTTCAGATCCGGACGGATAGCACGGCCCTTTTCTGTAGCCATACGTACCAATTGTCCCACACCATTCTGGTCGAGAACCTGGAACGGATCCACTTTTAAAATCTTCTTTTCCAGATAAACAGGAAGGAAAGAAGCTATATCATCACGAGAATAACCAAAAGTCATCTGCGTCAAGTCATTTGTACCGAATGAGAAGAACTCGGCAGAAGAAGCGATACGGTCGGCAGTCAAAGCAGCACGCGGGATTTCGATCATTGTACCAACTTTGAAGTCGATACTATCTCCCACTTCCTCAAACAACTTCTTTGCTTCCGAGCGGATTACATTTTCCTGCTCCTTGAATTCATACAGGATACCAGTCAACGGAACCATGATTTCCGGATGAGTTTCCACTCCTTCTTTCTTCAGTTCCAATGCAGCACCTAAGATGGCACGTGTCTGCATCTGTGTAATTTCAGGATAAGTATTTCCCAGACGGCAACCACGGTGACCCAACATCGGGTTATGCTCACACAGTGATTCTACACGCTGCTGGATATATTGCAAGCTCACCCCCATAGTATCTGCCATTTCCTGCTGTCCTTTTAAATCGTGAGGAACGAACTCGTGCAAAGGAGGATCGAGCAAACGGACAGTTACCGGACAACCTGCCATTGCTTTAAAGATACCCTTAAAATCTTCCTGTTGGTATGGAAGAATCTTAGCCAATGCTTTCCGACGTCCTTCCGCATTTTCTGCCAGAATCATTTCACGCATTGCCTTGATCTTTTCACCCTCGAAGAACATATGCTCCGTACGGCAAAGACCGATACCTACCGCACCGAAGTTACGGGCGACTTCCGCATCATGAGGAGTATCCGCATTCGTACGTACCTGCAAACGGGTATATTTATCAGCCAATGTCATCAATTCTGCAAAGTCACCGGAAAGTTCTGCAGCTTTCGTTTCCACCTTGCCATTATATACCACACCTGTACTTCCGTTCAAAGAAATATAATCTCCTTCTTTCAAAACAACGCCGTCGATTTCTACAGTACGGTTCTTATAATCAATATTCAATGCACCCGCACCCGATACACAGCACTTACCCATGCCACGAGCCACCACAGCAGCATGAGAAGTCATACCGCCACGAGCCGTCAGAATACCTTCGGCAACTGCCATACCCGCCAAGTCTTCCGGAGAAGTCTCGATGCGAACCATCACCACGCGTTTACCGGCAGCATGCCATTCAGCAGCGTCATCGGCGAAGAATACAATCTGGCCGGTTGCGGCACCCGGAGAAGCCGGAAGACCACGAGTCAGCACTTTGGCTTTCTTCAAAGCATCTTTATCAAATACAGGATGAAGCAGTTCGTCCAGTTTATTCGGCTCCACACGCATCAAAGCAGTCTTTTCGTCAATCATGCCCTGACGGAGCAAATCCATAGCAATCTTCACCATGGCAGCACCCGTACGTTTACCGTTACGCGTCTGAAGGAACCAAAGTTTACCTTCCTGTACAGTGAACTCCATGTCCTGCATATCTTTATAGTGATTTTCCAGTTTGGTCTGAAGAGCATCCAGTTCTTTATAAATTTCCGGCATTGCCTCTTCCATGGAAGGGAACTTCGCCGCGCGAACATCTTCGGTAACGCCAGCCAACACAGCCCAACGTTGAGAACCGATTTTGGTGATCTGTTGCGGAGTACGAATACCGGCCACAACGTCTTCACCTTGCGCGTTGATCAGGTATTCACCGTTGAAAAGGTCTTCACCTGTACCGGCATCACGCGAGAAACACACACCTGTAGCCGAAGTATCACCCATATTACCGAATACCATAGCCTGTACATTGACAGCCGTCCCCCATTCATCAGGTATACTTTCCATCTTACGGTAAAGAATAGCGCGTTCATTCATCCATGAATCAAATACGGCACAGATAGCTCCCCACAGTTGTTCGTATGCACAAGTCGGGAAATCTTTTCCCGTCTGTTCCTTCACGGCAGCTTTAAATTTCTTTACGAGTTCCTGCAAGTCTTCCACTTTCAGCTCGTTATCCAGTTCCACCCCTTTCGCTTTCTTCACCTCTTCGATGATGGCTTCAAACGGGTCGATATCATCTTTATTGGTAGGCTTCATGCCCAGAACCACATCACCGTACATCTGTACAAAACGACGATAAGAGTCCCATGCAAAGCGTGCATTACCAGTCTTACGGATAATTCCTTCTACCACTTCATCATTCAATCCCAAATTCAAAATCGTATCCATCATACCCGGCATAGATGCGCGTGCACCGGAACGTACAGACACCAACAAAGGATTTTCAATGTCACCGAATTTAGATTTCATCAACGCTTCCACATGGGCGATCGCTTTTACTACTTCATCTTTCAGCAGCTCAACCACTTTATCACGCCCTAGCGTATTATATTCCGTACAAACATCTGTAGTTATTGTGAATCCGGGAGGGACGGGAATTCCGATTAAATTCATTTCAGCAAGGTTGGCTCCCTTACCACCGAGCAAATTCTTCATGTCAGCTTTTCCTTCTGCCTGACCATTACCAAAGGTATAAACTCTTTTTTTATCCATAATATTGTGTTTAAAGTTACATTATGACTATTATCTTTTCGCAAATCTAAGGATATTTCGCAAACTTGAAAACTTTTTGCGAAAAAACTTTCTATCAAAATGCAATTTCGACATTACAATCCGGAATATTTCTATATACCCGAATTTTTTCCAAAAAAAATACCTACTTTTGCAAAGTAATTATTAGACTGGTGTAAAAGTGGCAAGAAAGAAAAAAGAGCTTCCCTTATTGGAGAAGGTAACAATCATGGATGTGGCTGCCGAAGGAAAAGCCATCGCAAAAGTAAACGACCTGGTGATTTTTGTTCCCTATGTAGTGCCGGGTGATGTGGTAGACCTGCAAATCAAGCGTAAAAAGAATAAATATGCCGAAGCTGAAGCGGTGAAGTTTCACGAGCTGTCACCCAATCGCGCTGTTCCTTTCTGCCAACACTATGGCGTATGCGGTGGCTGCAAGTGGCAAGTGCTCCCCTATTCGGAGCAAATCAGGTATAAGCAAAAGCAAGTGGAAGATAATTTGAGACGTATCGGAAAGATCGAACTTCCCGAAATTTCCCCGATTCTCGGTTCTGCCAAAACGGAATTCTACAGAAACAAACTGGAGTTCACCTTTTCAAACAAACGCTGGCTGACTAATGAGGAAGTCCGTCAGGATGTGAAATATGACCAGATGAATGCGGTGGGTTTCCACATTCCGGGAGCCTTCGACAAAGTGCTGGCCATCGAGAAATGCTGGTTGCAGGATGATATATCCAACCGCATCCGGAATGCAATACGTGACTATGCTTACGAGCATGATTACTCTTTCATCAATCTGCGCACACAGGAAGGTATGCTGCGGAATATGATCGTACGCACATCCTCAACCGGGGAACTGATGGTGATCGTTATTTGTAAGATTACGGAAGAGCACGAAATGGAACTGTTCAAGCAGTTACTCCAATTCGTAGCGGACTCTTTCCCTGAAATCACGTCCCTTCTATACATTATTAATAATAAGTGCAACGATACCATCAATGATTTGGATGTGCACGTATTTAAAGGGAAAGATCATATCTTTGAAGAGATGGAAGGACTGCGTTTCAAGGTCGGTCCGAAATCATTCTATCAGACCAACTCGGAACAGGCTTATAATTTATATAAAGTAGCCCGTGACTTTGCCGGACTAACAGGAAACGAATTGGTATACGACCTCTATACAGGAACAGGAACAATCGCCAACTTCGTCTCACGCCAAGCCCGTCAGGTGATCGGTATCGAATACGTGCCGGAAGCTATTGAAGACGCAAAGGTAAATGCAGAAATCAATGATATCAAGAATGCACTGTTTTATGCCGGCGACATGAAAGATATGCTGACACAGGATTTCATCAATCAGCATGGACGTCCGGATGTAATTATCACAGACCCTCCACGTGCCGGCATGCATCAGGATGTGGTTGACGTCATTTTGTTTGCTGAACCGAAACGGATTGTTTATGTAAGCTGCAACCCTGCCACTCAAGCACGGGATCTGCAGTTGCTTGATGAGAAGTATAAAGTGAAAGCCGTCCAACCGGTAGATATGTTCCCTCACACTCACCATGTAGAAAATGTTGTGTTACTGGAACTTCGATAAAAAGTTCACCGCAGATTACACAGGTTAACACAGATTTTTATTATTGATTATTATAATGTGTGTAATCTGTGGTGAAAAATAAAATCTCAAAAGAAGAAAAAGAAATGAAAAAAAGACCCAGAAGAACTCCTGCTGAAAAAGCACGCGCTCAATATACAAATTATGCAGTGAAAGAACCTATGGAACTAATGGAGTTCCTCGCTGCCAAGATGCCGGACGCAAGTCGCACCAAATTGAAATCGTTGCTAAGCAAGCGGGTGGTGTTTGTTGATAATGTGATAACCACGCAATTCAACTTCCCGTTGGAACCGGGCATGAAGGTACAAATCAGCAAAGAGAAAGGAAAGAAGGAATTTAATAACAGACTGCTGAAAATCGTGTATGAAGATGCCTATATCATTGTTGTCGAAAAGATGCAGGGACTTTTATCAGTCAATACGGAACGCCAGAAAGAGCGCACGGCCTACACGATACTCAATGAATATGTGCAACGCTCCGGACGTCAATTCCGTGTGTTTATCGTTCATCGCCTGGACAGGGACACTTCCGGTCTGATGATGTTTGCCAAAGACGAAAAAACACAGCGGACCCTGCGCGACAACTGGCATGATATAGTGACCGACCGCCGATATGTAGCTGTAGTGGAAGGTAATATGGAGAAAGATTATGATACAGTCGTTTCCTGGCTGACTGATAAAACGCTTTATGTAAGTTCCAGCGAGTATGATGACGGCGGCTCAAAATCTATAACCCACTACAGGACAATCAAACGCGCCAACGGATATTCCCTGTTGGAGCTCGATCTGGAAACCGGCCGGAAGAACCAGATTCGTGTGCATATGCAGGATTTAGGTCATCCCATTATCGGTGACGGAAGATATGGAAGAGAAGATTCCCCCAATCCTATCGGACGTCTGGCACTCCATGCTTTCAAACTTTGTTTCTATCATCCGGTAACGGGAGATTTGATGGAGTTCGAGACGCCTTATCCGGCAGAGTTCAAGAAGTTGTTTTTGAAAAAATAAAACTACACTCAAAAAAAAGAGAAGGAGTTAGATCAATTGATTTTGATTTAACTCCTTTTTCTATTAAAATCAGATCTTATTCTATTGCATTTGCAACTCAATATAATCAATATATCCTCCATCAAGATACAGGTCACCTTGCAAATAACGCCCTCTGACACGAACGCCCCTTATCTCACGTAAAGCAAAATCACGTCCATAATCAAGGTACAATGTGCCATAATCAACCCACCACCGGAAAGGCAAATCACCTGCAGATTTACCATTATAATCATAAACCTGATAGTCTATTCCCAGCCCATTATTATCCAAGCGAATACCACTTTCTATCGGATTATAATCAGAACCGAACCACAAATCACCCACCCAGGTGCGTCCCATCAAATCGTCATAAATATCTTCATCGTCTTCACACGAAGTAAAGCCAACCAATAAAGTCAGCATCATCAAGATACCTGCATATCTTTTTATCATTTTCATAATTCTCTAGTTTATTGCGTTTATTAATACAAAATTAGCATTTTATATTTACTATACATCACAAGCCACAAGTTTTTTGTACCTTTGCAAAGATAATATTAAATTTTCCACATGAAACTTCTTTGGCTTGATTTAAATAGTTCGTACGCACACTCCTCATTGGCACTCCCTGCACTCCATGCTCAAATAGCAGACGATACCACTATTGAATGGTGCGTAGTCTCCGCCACTATCAATGAAAATACGGGCAGTGTCGTCAATCAAATCTACCGTCATCAACCGGACATCATCGCAGCTACCAACTGGCTATTTAATCACGAGCAACTCCTACACATCGTTTCACGCGCAAAAGCATTACTACCTCACTGTTGTGTCATACTCGGAGGCCCCGAATTTTTAGGAGATAATGAAGCTTTCTTATATAAGAACAAATTTGTAAGCGGAGTGTTTCGCGGAGAAGGCGAAGAAGTATTTCCTTTATGGTTAAAAGTGTGGAATCAGCCAAGAAAAGAATGGAAATCAATCACAGGACTCTGTTATCTGGACGAATCGGGAGGATATCATGACAACGGACTCGCCCGCGTTATGAAGTTTTCCGAATTGGTTCCCCCCGAAAAGAGCCGTTTCTTCAACTGGAGCAAACCTTTTGTACAGTTAGAAACCACCCGCGGATGTTTTAACACCTGTGCCTTTTGTGTCAGTGGAGGTGAAAAGCCAGTTCGCACCCTATCTCTTGAAGCAACCCGGAAACGTCTCGACGTAATACACCAACACGGAATCAAGAACGTGAGGGTACTGGACCGCACGTTCAATTACAACAACAAACGGGCAAAAGAATTACTAAATCTATTCCGCGAATACCCGGATATCTGTTTCCATCTGGAAATTCATCCCGCACTCCTTTCCGATGAACTCCAACAGGAATTAGCCACCCTCCCTAAAGGACTGCTGCATCTGGAAGCCGGAATCCAAAGCCTACGGGAAAACGTGCTTGAACAAAGCCGGAGAATAGGAAAACTCTCCGACGCTCTGGCCGGACTTAAATATCTATGTTCACTTAAAAACATGGAAACTCATGCCGACTTGATAGCAGGACTCCCACTCTACCATCTATCAGAGATTTTCGATGATGTCCGTACTTTAGCAGAGTATGGCGCAGGAGAAATTCAACTGGAATCCCTCAAATTACTTCCGGGCACCGAAATGAAAAGAAGAGCGGACGAGTTAGGCATACAGTACTCCCCACTCCCTCCATACGAAGTTCTTCAAACTCGTGAAATCACCGTAGATGAACTACAGACAGCACATTATCTGTCCCGCCTGTTAGACGGTTTCTATAATACTCCCACTTGGCGAAGCATCACACGGATACTCATTCTGGAAAACCCTCATTTTATACATGAGTTACTCGACCATTTAGTTCAAACTGATGTCATTGACACCCCTCTTAGTCTGGAAAAAAGAGGATTAATCCTCTATGATTTCTGCAAGAATCATTATCCCGACTACCTGACACAAGTCAGCATTGCATGGATAGAAGCGGGTATGTCATTAAAAAAGGCTCCGGCAGAAAAAGTAAGGACCAAAAGACAGCTACCACCTGAAAGCTGGGAAATAGAATATGGAGCATATCGCGAGAATCTACGATTATGTTTCCTTCCCACCGATGAAGAAGGACATGGTTACTGGTTTGGTTTTGAATCGGAGATTCAGAAGATACAACCGGTTTTCAAAGCTAAAAAACTATCATAAATAAAAGAGAAGTATTCCCATATTATGTGAAATAATTACTATTCATTGATCGTTTAGAGCAGCATTTCCTGTTTTCCATCGTCCATACAATAAACTCTACTAGCACAACACAGTATGGACATTCGAAAATATCAATTGAATATTCTTTGTTTATTATTGTTCCCCTTATCCGCAGCAGGACAAGAATGGAACCAACAAGATTCATTGAAACTTCAGCAAATGCCGGAATCCGATCAGGAGATCAATATAAATAGAAAGTTCATCGAAAAAGTAGAGCAAAACATGTACTCTCGAAAACCATTTGTAGATTTTGATCCCACACTACCCACTTTAAAATCTTCCACAATCTTTTCGAAACCTTCTATTCACACATACAAGATGTTCCGAAAGCCAGGTTCCACCTTTTTACCCACTTATTCCTGGCTAAGAATAAACAAGAATCTTATTCTGCATAGTAAAAGCGACTTTGCGGAAAATCCCAATCATTTTCATATCCAAAGCCAAATGGAATATAAATTGTCCTCCAAATGGTCTCTCGACATATATGGTTCACAAAACCTCGATACCCGAAGATATCGCGGGCTCCCCTCCGAAGTGGAACCAACCAAATTTGGAAGTAATGTCATTTTCAAAATAAATAAAAACTGGAAAATCAAAACAGGGATGCAATACCAATATAATGCTATACGAAAAAGATGGGAATGGATACCTCAAATTAGCGTTTCATACGAATGGTAAAAATCTATGATATCCATGATTTCCCGTAACTGGGAGAATCCCACTTTCTATTCTACTATTGACCAGTTGCGTACATTTAAAGTACGTTGATTGATGCTAATAGCGCATATTCTGCAACTTTAGTGTTGTTTTGAGCCCTTTAAATATGTTGCTCAAAATCGGAAATATGAAATATCATAGATTGTGATAAAAAAAGTTGAGAGGTATTGGGATATGTCGAAAAATATATATAAATTCGTATAGTATTCACATAAACACTTATGATATGAAACATTTAACCTTTATGTGTTTTCTGTTGTGTCTTTTCGCTTGTAGCAGTGAAGACATTGTAAGTACCGTTGAGGAATCTGCAAAGCCGGCTAATGAATTGACTGCACAAACTGTTAATTTACTTGATAGCCTTGAAATTATGGAATATATTGATAGCATTATTAGTTCTTTTCCAAAGACTAGAGATCATGTAACAGGATATCTTTTAAAAGATGGATGGGACTATCAACTAACAGAAGAGCAGATAGAGCTTATTAGAAACAGCTTGCCGCGTCCACTTTTTACCCAAGAAAAAGTTCAGTTACAAAAAGCATTTACTTGTGTTGATTATACTAATACGGTTGTTTGGAACAACTGGTCTGGACTGTACAATTGTTATGCATATTCGATGGGGATTTATTCGTGGATAGAGTTCTATAACTGGGACGATTTATATCTCGGATATGGCAATGCGAGAGCAAAGTATCATGCTTATTATGATTATAGCGATAGTGACTTTGGAACAGAAAAAAAATATCCGGTAATTTGGAGTCAGGGGCCCACTCCTTTACATGCAAGTTTATGTGATTTTAAACATAGTAACTCCCAGCGCTCTAAGATGGGGCAAACGTGGTTGTTATGGCATAGTAGTCAGGGAGATATTAACGCTGAAGAAATCAGGAAAATGCATGAGTCTACTCAAGAAAATATAACTATTTCACGGAGTGAACTGGCCATAATCTCCCAAAAGGCACGTGCAATTAGTAAGAGGTCAATGTTTGAATCTTTGTTTAATGAATGGAAAGAAGCATGGACATGGTCTTTTAGTAGTAATACAGCTACTACAAGACAATTGCCCCAATATACAGAATTAAAGGCTATGGGAAGGGAAATTATACCATTATTGATCGAGAAGATGGCGACAGAAGAAGATAACTTTTTTGCGATAAGATTGTATGAAGATCTTCAAGATGACCAGAATCAGAAAATACGATATGCGAATGAGGATCCTCATCAATTTGAAGGGTTACAACAAACTACGAAGAAGACTATAAAGAAGTGGTTAGAGGCTAATTCTAATTAAGATTATCTAAGGGACAATCGATTGTCGGACTTTTAATTAAGAATATAGATTTGTACTTTTGACCGGTGTAAATGATCGATGACACAAATAAATACACTATCTTTGTGAACGTTAATCCCCGCAGTTCTGTCTGGTCTATTCATAATGAAGAGTTTTAAGTTACAACCTCAATATACGAATCAGTGTGCTTAGAGCGCGAATATTAGACGGGGAATTGTGCCGAAGGGCTTGACTTTTTATCACAACTGGCCTAAAAATCAGAGATTTTATCTAAATTTGTCATACGATTAAATATGCTATCATAATGAAGAACTTTATCAAGGGATTCCGGTTTACTCCCTCTAATTATCCGGCTGAAGTAGAAGCAAAAATACAGAAATACAGAAAGCAAGGTTACAAACTCCCACCGCGCAAAGTACTCCGTACTCCCGAACAACTGGAAGGCATCCGTGAAAGTGCCAAAATCAATACTGCACTGCTGGACTATATTTCGGAAAATATCCGGGAAGGCATGTCCACCGAAGAAATTGATGTGCTCGTATATGATTTTACTACCAGTCATGGTGCTATCCCTGCCCCACTCAACTACGAAGGATTTCCCAAAAGCGTCTGCACCAGCATCAACGATGTAGTGTGCCACGGAATACCCAATAAAAATGAGATTCTGAAAAGCGGAGATATTATCAATGTGGATGTTTCCACCATTTACAAAGGGTATTTCTCCGATGCATCCCGTATGTTTATGATCGGTGACGTCAGCCCTGAAATGCAAAAGTTGGTACAGGTAACCAAAGAATGTATGGAAATAGGCATTGCCGCCGCCCAACCTTGGAAACAGCTGGGTGATGTAGGCGCTGCCATTCAGGAACATGCCGAAAAGAACGGATTCAGCGTAGTCCGTGATCTCTGCGGACATGGCGTAGGAATGCAATTCCACGAAGAACCGGACGTAGAACATTTCGGACGCCGGGGTACGGGCATGATGATTGTGCCGGGCATGACCTTCACCATCGAACCTATGATTAATATGGGAACCTATGAAGTATTCATAGACGAAGCCGACGGATGGACTGTCTGCACCGACGACGGACTGCCTTCCGCCCAATGGGAAAATATGATTCTGATAACGGAAACCGGAAACGAAATTCTGACATATTGATGGAACTGATTCTACTTATTGTTATTGCCGTGTTAGTGATAGTCCTACTTGTATTATCACTAACCAAAGGCAACAATCAAACTCAAGCAGAACAATTACAAATAGCCTTGCGCCAGCAAATGCAGGAAAACCGGGAAGAACTGAACCGCAGCATCCGGGAACTTCGCATGGAAATGACGCAAACGCTGAACCAGAATATGCAACAGCTTCAAGATGTTCTGCACAAGAATATGATGACTACCGGAGAACTGCAACGACAGAAATTCGACATGATGGCCCGCCAGCAGGAAGCATTGCTGAAATCCACCGAAAAACGTCTCGACGATATGCGTTTGATGGTAGAGGAAAAGTTACAAAAAACACTTAACGAACGTATCGGTCAATCATTCGAAATCGTCCGTTCGCAACTTGAAAACGTACAAAAAGGACTGGGAGAAATGAAATCTCTCGCCCAAGATGTCGGTGGGCTGAAAAAGGTATTGAGCAACGTAAAGATGAGAGGCACGTTCGGCGAAGTCCAACTGGGTGCACTCTTAGAACAAATGATGAGCCCCGAACAGTACGACGCCAATGTCAAAACGAAAAAGAGCGGAACCGAATTTGTGGAGTTTGCCATCAAACTTCCGGGAAAAGATGACGCCAACAGCACCGTCTACCTCCCCATCGACGCCAAATTCCCCAAAGATGTATACGAACAATACTACGACGCATTCGAAGCGGGAGACACAGCATTGATGGAATCGTGCGGCAAGCAATTGGAAAATACAATCAAAAAGATGGCAAAAGACATCCATGATAAATATGTAGACCCGCCGTTTACCACAGACTTTGCCATTATGTTCCTGCCGTTTGAAAGCATATATGCCGAAGTAATCCGTCGTACCAGTCTCATCGAAACACTCCAAAAGGAGTATAAGATTGTAGTTACGGGACCGACAACATTAGGCGCCATTCTCAACAGTCTTCAGATGGGATTCCGCACGCTTGCTATCCAAAAACGTACCGGAGAAGTCTGGACCGTATTGGGAGCTGTCAAAACAGAATTCAGTAAATTCGGAGGGTTGCTTGAAAAAGTACAAAAGAACCTGCAAAGCGCCGGTGACCAACTCGAAGAAGTCATGGGAAAACGGACACGTGCCATCGAACGCAAACTGCGGCAAGTGGAACAGTTGCCGCATGAAGAAAGCCAAAAGATTCTCCCCATTGACGTAGAGGACGATTCGACAGATTACTAACTGATATTATTCAGGCACGGATTACACGGATTACGCTGTTGCTTTATGCAATCGTATTTCTAAAAACCGTGAAATCCGTGTAATCCGTGCCTAAAAAAATTCTCCACAACATTTCCATATCACGTCAATCCGCATAACTCCGCAAAGCCAGATTCTTCACCCAAAGAACGAAGATACCCGTCAGAATCAGATTCAATACCAGAGTAAGCACTGAAATAACCAATGCAGGGCCACCCAAGTTATATCCCAATGCAATGAAAATGATTCCGGCCCCTACCTCGCCACGGGTAAACATACCGATGGAAAGAGCCAGCCGCTCACTTAATTTCCGGTCACGATAGAAGAACATCGGACAAAGCTTTCCTATATTCGACAATAAAGAGACAATCACCACATGAAACAGAATCATTCCCCACGACATCATCTCCTGCGAACCGGTTACGGAATAAGAACCTGCATGAGTCTCCGCAAAGTTCACTCCAATAAAATGCGGCATGCTCATTCCCACCAGAAACATGAAGAAAAATGAAATTCCGGTAGACACCTTTCGTTCCACCGGTGTATCATGTTCCTTATGTTTCATGATCATACCCAAAACAAATGCCGGCAACAGTACTTCAATATGAATACTTCCCTCGTCCCCATACAATTCTTTACTCCCCAGATACAGTATTTGAGTAGCCAGAAATATAATCACTGAATAAAAGAGGATAGCCTTCCAGTCCTGACGCCAATCATACTTATTCAATCTTTGCCAGCCGATCGACAATAACAAGAATACAATCACCACCACAATAATCAACTGCCAGCGCAGTCCGATCATCATAATCTGAAGAGGAATCATCAAAAGAATCGTATCCAAATCATCGAAAATTGCCAATACCTGTATTTTCTTATAAATCCAACTGGACTTCAGTCCGATAGCCGCCAACATTGTAAACAGAATACCGGCCGATGTAGGTGCGGCAAAACGGCTTAGCAGCAAATTCTCCTTCCATGCTTCCCAACTATTCCAGAAATCGGGCGGAAGCAAAATAAACACATAATAAATAGCAATCATAAACCACGGTAAAGCAGCCGTCGCCATTGCAATAAAATAATCTTGAGCGTAACTTTTCCACCTCGTTTTATCAAGGACAAACTCACGGCCTACATTAATCATTATAAAACTAAGGCATACATAGAGCAGTACATTCGATATGGATTTAACAGCTCCATACCCATCTCCTGCCATCACCGGCAGGAATTGCGAAACGATGAGCCCCAACATCAGGAAGCCCGAAAAAGACAGAACTTTTCTCATATTTATAGTTGTTTGTGTATTAAAAACTAACCGCAAGTCAATTTGTTCAGAACATATCTCTGAAAAATTGCTTGCGGCAGTATTTTAATCTAGTTTCAGTACGGCGAGGAAGGCTTTTTGCGGCACCTCCACGTTACCGATTTGTTTCATTCGTTTCTTACCTTTTTTCTGCTTCTCAAGCAGTTTACGTTTACGGCTCACGTCACCCCCGTAACACTTCGCTGTCACATCCTTACGGACCGCCTTAATGGTTTCACGCGAAATAATCTTCGCTCCGATAGCCGCCTGAATGGCAATATCAAACTGCTGGCGCGGAATGAGCTCTTTCAGCTTCTCACACATCCGTCGTCCCATATCGTAAGCATTGTCAATATGTGTCAAAGTAGAAAGTGCATCCACAGGCTCACCGTTCAGCAAGATATCCAGCTTCACCAGTTTGGAAGTACGGAAACCATTCGGATGATAATCAAACGACGCATACCCTTTGGAAATACTCTTCAACTTATCGTAGAAATCAATCACAATCTCTCCCAAAGGCATATTGTAATAGATTTCCACACGATTACCGGAGATATATTCCTGTTTAATCAATTCACCACGTTTACCCAGGCAAAGCGTCATAATAGGACCGATATAATCGGTGGTTGTAATAATAGATGCTTTGATATACGGTTCCTCGATATGGTCAATCATCGTCGGGTCGGGCATACCACCGGGGTTGTGCACCTCCTTCATATTACCTTGCTTGTCATAGATATGGTAGGACACGTTCGGCACCGTAGTAATCACATTCATGTCAAACTCACGATCCAGACGCTCCTGCACAATCTCCATATGGAGCAATCCGAGGAAACCGCAACGGAAACCAAAACCCAAAGCCAGCGAAGACTCCGGCTGGAAAGTCAACGACGCATCATTCAGCTGCAACTTTTCCAAAGACGCGCGAAGATCTTCGAAATCCTCCGCCTCAATCGGATAAACCCCGGCAAACACCATCGGCTTCACTTCCTCAAAACCGGCAATAGCCTTGTCACACGGACGGGCAATATGCGTAATGGTATCTCCCACCTTCACCTCTTTAGAAGTCTTGATACCGGAAATAATATATCCCACATCCCCCGTACGAAGTTCGTTGCGAGGTACCATATCCATTTTCAGCACTCCCACTTCATCGGCATCATACTCTTTTCCCGTATTGAAGAATTTCACCTTATCCCCCTTGCGAATCATACCGTTTTCAATCTTGAAATAAGCAATAATTCCACGGAAAGAGTTGAATACAGAGTCGAAAATCAAAGCTTGCAACGGAGCCTGTTCATCTCCTTCCGGATGAGGAATACGCTCGATCACGGCCGCCAGTATTTCTTCCACTCCCATACCCGTTTTGCCGGATGCACGGATCACTTCCTCCCGCTTGCAGCCCAGCAATTCAATGATCTCGTCCTCCACTTCTTCGGGATTGGCACTCGCCATATCGCATTTATTAATCACCGGAATAATCTCAAGGTCGTGCTCAATTGCCATGTACAGATTCGAGATAGTCTGTGCCTGCACTCCCTGCGAAGCATCGACAATCAGCAACGCACCTTCACACGCAGCAATAGAGCGCGACACCTCATACGAAAAGTCCACATGTCCCGGAGTGTCAATCAGGTTAAGGATATACTTCTCCCCCTGATAAGTATATTCCATCTGGATTGCATGGCTCTTGATAGTGATCCCCCTTTCTTTCTCCAGATCCATATTATCAAGCATCTGCCCCGAAGTCACCTGAATAGTGTGTGTAAACTCCAACAAACGGTCGGCCAAAGTCGATTTCCCGTGGTCAATATGAGCAATAATGCAAAAGTTGCGTATATTCTTCATTCTGAATTCTTATTATTTTTAGCTTTTTGGTGTGCAAAGATACGTAAATGGCGGAATAAAAAAAAATGCGTTGATAACATTATGACCATGTACCAACGCATTTTTTTTATTGCTTAAGTGAGTTACTCGCTTAGATCAATTTGATGAAGAGTTCACCTTCAACTTCTTCCACAGAGACTTTGTCTTCTCTCAATAACCAGCCAAGGCCGAGGAACAGATCTTTGTCAACCAATTTAGTTGCTTTTTTAAGCTGCTTGGCAGTCATTCCTTCTGTTTCGTTCAGTGCATTCCAGATAGTACCTGCAATTACACCAGCTTTTTCTTTCAACATTTGCTTTGCAATTTTAGTTAGACATGCTTAAAATCATCCGGTCCAAAAGACTTTCAGATTTTATTTCGGAGACAAAGATAGTTGTTTTTATGTTATATAACACTTTATTGAGCACTTTTTTACCGTTTTTGTAATAAAAAAGCATTTTAGAACCTCATTTAGGATGCTTTTCGAGATATTCCGACCAAATTCTTGCCGCTTCTTCCACCATTTTAGCACAGGGACGCTTGCTATAATATTGAGCAGTACGCTCTTCCGGAATGGTTGAAACGGGATCTTTTTTCTTTAATCCCAACAATTCGCCACAAATCAGCGAACCGTTACGCTTCTTAAATTCAGCCGCCAGTTCTTGCACTACCGCATAATTGGCAGCTTTTCCTTCCCGGTCTGTCGCTTCCGTAGCGCCGGTTTCCAAGCCCGCCACCAAAAACATGCCGCAGGCAGCTCCACACGTTTCGCGCATTCGTCCTATTCCCCCGCCAAAGGAAGCACCCATACGTAACGCCTGTTCCTGTGTAAATCCATACATATCTGCAAAGGCCGCTACCACCGACTGCGAACAGTTATATCCGCTCTTAAAAAGCTCCACTGCTTTCTGTATTCTATCTTCCATAAACTATTTTGCATTTTTATTTCGCACAAAAATATAAGACACCCGTAAATTGAGTATTACTATCCTATAATATTTCCAACGCCATCGGACAATGGTCGGAATGTACGGCCTCATTCAGGATATACGCCCGTTTCAACAGCGGGCGTACCGGCTCACTAACCATACAATAGTCAATTCTCCAACCTTTATTCTTGGCACGCGAATTAAAACGATAGCTCCACCAAGTATATTCCTGTTTTTCGGGACAAAGCGTACGGAAAGAATCCACATACCCTGCAGACAGGAAACGTGTCATCCACTCCCGTTCTTCAGGAAGGAAGCCACTGTTTGTCGCATTCCGGACAGGATCATGAATATCAATCGGTTCGTGGCAAATATTATAATCACCACAAAGAATCAAATTGGGACGGGACTTCTGCAACTCCGTCACATACTTCTGAAAATCTTCCAGCCACACCATTTTGAAAGCCTGACGTTCGTCCCCGCTCGTTCCCGAAGGGTGGTAAACACTGACTACCGATAAATCTCCAAAGTCCGCCCGTATAAAACGTCCTTCATTATCATAAGCCTCCATTCCCATCCCATATTCCACATGGTCCGGTTCCTGCTTGGTAAGTATGGCCACTCCACTGTATCCTTTCTTCTGTGCCGAATACAAATAAGACTTGTAACCCAACGCTTCAAACACCTCTCCCGGATATTGGTCCGGTTGCAGTTTCGTCTCTTGCAGACAAAGAATATCAGGATTCTCCTGCGCCAACCACTCCGGCAAGCCTTTAGATACGGCAGCACGCAGTCCGTTCACATTATAAGTAATAATCTTCATCGATCTATATTTATTGATTTATATTGATTTTATGAAAACAAAAGCATGATGTTCAGTGCCGAAACAATAATAGCAATCGAATACAACACAAACGTGCTCCAACGACTATTGACATAATCTCCCATCACCTTGCGGGAAGACGTCAGCCCCACCTGCAGAAACACTGTGAAAGGTAATTGAATACTAAGTATCATCTGCGAAATAATCAGTCCTTTGAAAGGATCTCCAATAAAGAAAATCAGCAATAAGGCAATTCCCAGAGACAAAAGGACTCCCACCTGCGAGTGGCTGTCTTTGATATGATACGATTCGCCGAAAATACCTGCAAAGATAGAACCCGCCGCCATTCCGCTCGTAATGGTGGATGAAATACCCGCCATCAGCAATGCCAGTGCAAATACGATGGCAGCATTACTTCCCAACAAAGGTTCGAGCAATGACTTGGCCTGTTGCAGTTCCTCTACCTGAATACCGCTTTTAAAGAAAGTAGCGGCAGCCAGCAGAATCATGGCACTGTTAATCGCCCAGCCGACAATCATGGAAAAAAGAGTATCAAACAACTCATATTTCAAGACCTTCTTAATAGAAGCGTCATCTTTCTTATTATATTCGTGACTCTGTATCACCTCCGAATGAAGGAACAGATTATGAGGCATCACTACCGCTCCCAACACACTCATGATAATCAGCATACTTCCTTTCGGAAAAGAAGGAGTCACCCACCCTGCCGTCGCAGCCGGCCAGTCTATTTCCACCAGAAACAATTCGTAGATAAACGAAAGTCCGATAACGGAGACAAATGCAATGATGGAACGCTCTATCTTCTTATACGAATTAGTGAAAAGCATGATAGAGACAAAAAGCGTAGTCAATATAGCCCCCCATATAATAGGAATATCAAAGAGCATTTCCAAGGCAATGGCACCTCCCAGAATTTCCGCTAAAGAAGTAGATATCGACGCCAGTACCGCCGTACCAAGAATAGGTCGCGACACCCATTTGGGAGTGTACTTGGTGGCCGCCTCCGAAAGGCAAAGTCCGGTAACAATCCCCAGGTGGGCAACGTTGTGCTGAAGAACGATCAGCATAATAGTAGACAATGTAACCACCCACAGTAAGGAATAGCCGAATTCGGAACCGGCGGCGAAGTTAGAAGCCCAGTTTCCCGGATCAATAAATCCTACAGTAACCAGAAGCCCCGGACCAATATATTTAAAAACATCCAGTCCACCCAGATAGCGTTTATGATCTTTGCGTTTTAAGTCTTGAAAAATATTCTTCATTTTTGCATAATAGTTTTAACCTTACAAATATACTTATAAATAACGAGTGAAGGTCAATTTTAGTTCAAAATACCGACAAGTAAGTATACAAAAATTAGGCACGGATTACGCGGATTTCACGGTCCTTATTTTATTGAAACCGTGAAATCCGTGTAATCCGTGCCCGAATAAATGTCGTCGATTAATATCCCATCTCGTGCAATGCACGACACAACTGGTCAGGACATGAAGTCGGCCTGCCACCACACCGCACTCCTTCAAGTTTTGCGATAACATCCGCTACCTTCATTCCTCTCACAAGACGGGAAATACCTTGAAGGTTACCATTGCATCCTCCCCAGAAAACAACCTCTTTCACCACTCCATCTTCCACGTTCAGCTCGATGTTAGTGCTGCAAGTTCCCCGGGTTTTATACACATATTCCATAACCAGCCTTACTCTTCTTCCCCTTCCGGCTGCATATTGGTATAAACAGTCTGCACGTCATCAAATTCTTCCAGACGTTCGATCATCTTATCCAATGTCTCGCGTTGTTCCGGAGTCACCTCTTTCATGTCGTTCGGGATATAAGTGAAGTCTCCACCGACATCTTCAAAACCACACTCCTCCAAGTGTTTCTGAATAGCGGCATAGCTCTTGGGATTACCATAGATAGTGATTGTTCCCTCTTCGTCATCTTCTTCATATTCATCCTCCACATCATAATCGATCAGATCCAGAATCAGTTCTTCCATATCCAATCCGTCTTTCTTCTTGAAAGTGAATACACATTTGTGGTCGAACAGGAACGCGAGAGATCCCATTGTGCCGAGATTACCGCCAAACTTATTAAATACCGAACGGACGTCAGCCACTGTACGGGTTGTGTTGTCTGTCAGGGTATCTACAAATACAGCAATACCGTGAGGACCGTACCCTTCGTAAGTCATGCTCTTGTAGTCGCTCTGGTCTTTACCCATTGCGTTTTTGATAGCACGTTCAATATTATCCTTCGGCATATTTTCACGCTTACAAGTAGCGATCACCGAACGTAAAGTCGGGTTATTTTCAGGTTCCGGACCGCCTGCCTTTACAGCTATCGCGATTTGTTTACCCAGTCTTGTAAATGTTTTAGCCATGTGGCCCCATCTTTTCAGTTTAGCGGCCTTTCTATATTCAAATGCTCTTCCCATTGGTTTATATTTTTAGATTGAAATTTTAAGTTTATCTAAGTTTGGCACCCAGCTTATCTTCCAAGTTCTTCACCAGTTTCGACATGATCTTATCAATCATCTTATCATTCAAAGTCTGGCTCTCATCCTGAAGCAGGAAGCTCACCGCATACGACTTCTTGCCTGCTTCCAGATTCTTACCTTCGTACACATCGAAAAGTTCCACTTCTTTCAGCAGCTTCTTCTCTGTTTCGTAAGCAATCTTTTCGATTTCGGCAAACTGCACATTCTTGTCAAGCAACAATGCCAGGTCACGTTTCACAGCAGGGAACTTGGAGATTTCCTTGTAGCTGATCTTCACAGAACGGATAGCCTTCATCAGTTCCTTCCAGTTCAAGTCGGCAAAATACACTTCATTGTCGATATCAAATGCTTTCAACAGTTTTTTAGTCACGATACCGAAAGAAGCAAGACGCTTACCACCCTTCGTATTGACAGAGAGTGCGGCAGCAAAAATATCGTCCGTCAGATTACCGACAACCAGATTGTGCAAATCCAGTCCCAGACGCTTCAATATATTTTCTACATAAGCCTTCAACTCATATACCGAACTGTTCTCATCCGCATGTGCCCATGAATTGGAAACCTTCTTACCGGTTACCCACAAACCCAAGTGATAATCTTCCGAGTAAGGAGCCAATACCTTCTCTTCGTTCTTCTTGTCACCATCGAAATGATAGCAATTACCGAATTCGAAGAACTTCAAATCAGCATTCTTACGATTTGCATTATGAGCAATACTTTCCAGTCCACCGAACAGCAAAGTCTGGCGCATAGCGTTCAAATCCGCACTCAACGGATTCAGCAACATCACCAGGTGGTCGGACGGATAAGTCTCCATACCATCATAGTAAGCAGCACGCGTCAATGAGTTGTTCAGGATCTCATTAAATCCGCAACCCACCAATTGCTCTGCAATCAGGTTCTGCAATTTATTCGATTTATCATGTTCACCTTTGGTAGTCAGGCTGGAGTTCAGCGTAGTCGGGATTTCAACATTGTTATATCCGTAGATACGAAGAATATCTTCAATCACGTCACAATCACGCTGCACGTCTACACGATAAGGAGGAACAGCTAATGTCAGCCCTTCTGCCGTTTCATTAGTGATCTTCATTTCCAGGCTGGTCACAATGCTCTTGATTGTCTCTACCGGGATTACTTTTCCTACCAAAGAATGTACTTTCTCATAAGCCAGATCGACTATAAAATCGGGTGCAGGAGTAGTGAACACGTCTTTTATTTCAGAAGAAATCGTACCGCCCGCCAGTTCTTTGACCATCAAAGCAGCCAGCTTCAGGCAATAAATAACCCCGTTCGGATCGATACCGCGTTCGAAACGGAAAGAAGCATCCGTATTCAAGCCATGACGGCGGGCTGTCTTACGCACCCATGTAGGATGGAAATAAGCACTTTCGATGAATACATCTGTCGTAGCTTCCGTGGAACCGGAGTCCAGTCCGCCGAATACACCGGCAATACACATGGCCTCTTCCTTGTTACAAATCATCAGGTCGCGTTCGCTCAATTTACGCTCCACTTCATCCAGCGTAACGAACGGAGTTCCTTCCGGCATTGTCTTGACAATTACTTCATTGCCTTTGATCTTTCCGGCATCGAAGCAGTGCAACGGCTGACCGAAAGCATGAACGATATAATTGGTAATATCCACTACATTATTAATAGGACGCACCCCGATCAGACGCAATTTGTTTTGCAGCCATTCCGGACTTTCCTTCACAGTGACACCTTTCACCGTAACACCGGCATAATGCGGACAAGCTTCGCTGTTTTCCACCTTCACTTCAATATTCAAGTCATGGTTTTCCACTTTAAAGCCGTCCACCGACGGACGTTGCAAAGTAGCCTGTTTGCCGTTCTGAATCAGATAAGCGTACAAGTCACGAGCCACCCCATAGTGAGAGCAGGCATCCGCACGGTTAGGCGTGATATCCACTTCAAGCACATAGTCGCTCTTGATATTATAATAATCCTTGGCAAGCGTACCCGGAACAGCATTTTCCGGCAATACGATAATACCTGCATGATCCGTACCGATCCCTATTTCGTCTTCAGCACAAATCATACCGATAGATTCCACCCCACGGATTTTTGATTTCTTGATGGTAAAACATTCGTCACCGTCATAAAGTTTTGTACCTAAAGTAGCCACCACCACTTTCTGTCCGGCAGCCACATTCGGAGCACCACAAACAATCTGTACCGGTTCACCGTCTCCCAGATTAACAGTAGTAATATGCAAATGGTCAGAATTAGGATGTTCCGTGCAGGTCAGCACTTCACCAATCACAAGTCCTTCCAAACCACCTTTAATGGTTTGCACTTCTTCTACACCACCTGTTTCCAAGCCGATAGAAGTCAACGCAGCCGCCGTTTCATCGGGCGTCAGATCGAAGTTGACATACTCTTTCAGCCAGTTATAAGAGATATTCATATGATTAATTTTTTATTGTTTCTCAAAAAGATTTGCAAAGTTAATAAGATTTTTCGGTTGACCGAGAAGGTTTGATAAAAAATTGCGCGTTATTTCACCACAGAGGACACAGAGGACGCAGAGGATACCGGAAAAATGAAAAATAAGTGTAAATTCGTAATAAGCAAATGTATATAATTCATTTACCAACAAATTCAACATGAGTACTTAATAAAAAGAAAGAACTCTGTATTCTCTGCGTCCTCTGTGTCCTCTGTGGTGAAACAAAGCACAACTAGAACGGTAACGGTCCATCCCCCGGCGCCCCGAACGGATTCGCTGTCTGTGGCGAAAAATCAGGAGCCGGCGGCGGAGGTACAGACCCCGCATTGCCCGCATTCATTTTCGATCCCAGCATAGCCCCGGCAGGCTCACCCGGCATCGGGATCACCATATCGTCCTCCGGATTGGAGAAACGGGTAAACTCACCCTTAAAGCGGAGCAACACCTCGCCTACCGCACCGTTACGATGCTTGGCGATTACAATTTCCGCCATACCACGCAGGTCATTACCACGGTCATCCTGATAAATCTTATAGTATTCCGGACGGTGGATAAAGCACACCATATCGGCATCCTGCTCGATGGCTCCCGATTCACGAAGGTCACTCAACTGCGGTCGTTTACCGTCAATACCTTCACGGCTTTCCACACCACGATTCAACTGTGACAGTGCGATGATCGGAATACTCAACTCTTTTGCCAATCCTTTCAACGAACGGGAAATGGTACTAACCTCTTCCTGACGGCTACCAAACGCCATACCACTCGCATTCATCAACTGAAGGTAGTCAATGATGATGATTCGCACCCCATGTTCGCGTACCAGACGGCGTGCTTTCGTTCGAAGTTCAAACACAGACAGAGACGGCGTATCATCCACATAAAGCGGTGCATCCATCAAATTCTTCAGTTTATAGTCCAACTGTTGCCACTCATAACCCGCCAGCTGTCCGCTCTTGATCTTTCCACTTTCAATTTCGCAGACATTGGCAATCAAACGATTCACCAGCTGAACGTTACTCATTTCAAGAGAGAACAATGCCACCGGGTTCCGGTAATCCACCGCAATATTCTTAGCCATTGAAAGGACGAAAGCAGTCTTACCCATAGCAGGACGGGCAGCTATAATAATAAGGTCGGAATTCTGCCAACCCGAAGTCATCTTATCAAGTTTCGTGAAACCACTCTCCAGACCACTCAAACCGTCGGTTCGAGCCGCAGCTTTCTGAATCAGTTTATAGGCTTCGTCAATCACCGGATTGATCTGCGTATAATCTTTTTTCATATTCTGCTGTGAGATCTCAAAAAGTTTACCTTCCGCTTCCTGCATCAAGTCGTCCACATCCAGCGTTTCATCAAACGCCTTACTCTGGATATTGCTTGTAAACGTAATCAGCTCACGCGCCAGAGATTTCTGTGCAATAATACGGGCATGATATTCAATATGCGCTGATGAAGCCACCTTACTACTCAATTGAGTAATATAGAACGGGCCTCCCACCTCTTCCAATTCTCCGCGTTTGCTAAGTTGTTCCTTTACAGTCAGAATATCCACCGGCTTCTGATTCACCGCAAGATCGGTGATAGCAGAATAAATCAACTGATGCCGGCGTTCGTAAAAAGATTCAGGACGAAGAATCTCACTCACCAACGAGTAAGCATCCTTTTCAATCATTAAAGCTCCCAGAACTGCTTCTTCCAGTTCAGGCGCCTGCGGCTGAATACGACCATAATCATTTACCGGTTGTATTTTAGTAGACTTTGAATTGCGGGTATTTCTTTTCTGTTCGACCATCGAGGTATTTACTATTTTACAATTTACTATTTACTATTTTACGACTGGACAGACTCTATTATCACATTTATCACGGAATTCTTCCAGTCGGGACGACAAAGATAGAATATAATCATGAAGAATGGATAAGGAAAAATGAAGATTTTACTAACTTTGCTCCCGAATTACATTCAACACATGCTTAATTGTAATATGCAGCACTGCAAATAGTAAATAGTAAATAGTAAAATAGTAAATAACCTTATGCTTGCTTTTCCTAATATCAAAATAAACCTGGGACTTTCCATCACGGAAAAACGCCCGGACGGATATCACAATCTGGAAACCGTTTTCTATCCGGTGGCTCTGGAAGACGCACTGGAAATCCGTACCTCCCCTAACGCTGACCGAAAATTCACTCTCCACCAACACGGAATGGAAATAGCCGGTAACCCGGAAGACAATCTGGTAGTAAAAGCCTATTTGTTGATGGATAAGGAATTTCATCTCCCTCCTGTCGAAATCCACTTATACAAGCACATCCCTTCAGGAGCCGGACTGGGAGGAGGATCATCGGATGCCGCTTTCATGCTGAAGTTGCTCAACGATCATTATCAGCTGGGAGTATCCGAAGAACAATTGGAAGTATACGCTGCCACTTTGGGAGCAGACTGCGCTTTCTTTATCAAAAACAGACCGATATTTGCCGAAGGAATTGGAAACATCTTCTCCCCGGTCGAACTTTCATTAAACGGCTACCAAATCATGATTATAAAACCGAATGTTTTTGTTTCCACCCGGGAAGCCTTTTCAAACATTCATCCCCATCGTCCGAAATATCCGGTTATGGAGGCAATCCAGCGTCCTGTACAAGAATGGAAGGATACGTTAATCAATGATTTCGAAGCAAGTGTATTCCCACAACATCCCGTCATTGGAGAAATCAAAGAAGAACTCTATCATCAAGGAGCAATCTACGCATCCATGAGCGGCTCCGGATCTTCGGTATTCGGATTGTTTGCTCCCGGATTCGTCTTACCGGAAATTAATTGGGGAACTGACGTATTCTGCTTCAAAGGAAAGCTATAAAGTAAAGAGCCATATAATCGTTCGCCCGTTCCGGGCAAACACAAAAAAAACGGTACCACGACTCACGTCGTAGTACCGTCACAACACAAACACAAAATAAAACACGACAAAACTACTATGCAATCTTTCCTGTCTATGCCGGGGAGGCATAAGTACTATTTACGTATATTCGCATACTCATAAACAGCTTCAGGTCGATTAGCATCAATTAAACAAATCGCATGCACGATTTGTTTAAACTTTTATGTTATTTAAAACAAGTTTCCCTTTTATTGAATCCCTCTTTCACGGAGTTTCAGCTGCCAGTTCCATGCAGAGCGTAAAGTATCTTCTAAAGTTTCTACGGCTTTCCAGCCCAGCTCTTTATTAGCAAAATCCGGGTTAGCCCAAACTTTTTCAATGTCGCCTGCACGACGTCCGACAATCTGATAATTCAATTTTACGCCCGTGGCTTTTTCAAAGCCATTTATTAATTCCAATACAGAAACACCACGTCCTGTACCAATATTGAATACTTCTACTTTTTCTTTTTGTGTCTTTTCCAAGATACGACGGATAGCAATCACGTGTGCTTTAGCCAAGTCAACGACATTGATAAAGTCACGGATACAAGAACCGTCCGGTGTATCATAATCGTCACCAAACACGCTAAGTTTCTCACGGATACCGATGGCTGTCTGGGTCAGATATGGAATCAGGTTTTGAGGAACCCCGTTAGGCAGTTCACCCAGCAATGCAGTAGGATGCGCACCAATCGGGTTGAAATAGCGCAACATGATCGCATTGATCGGAGCACCTGAAGCTACCGTGTCACGAATAATCTCTTCATTGATCTGTTTGGTATTTCCATAAGGTGATTCCGCTTTCTTGATCGGAGCCTTTTCCGTTACCGGCAACTCGTCCGGCTGACCGTATACTGTACAAGAAGAAGAGAACACAATACCTTCTACTCCATGCTTTGGCATCAGTTCGAGAAGGTTAATCAAAGAAACCAGGTTATTACGATAGTAAAGCAACGGTTTCTGTACCGATTCTCCTACTGCTTTGCTAGCTGCAAAGTGAATGATAGCCTTAATTCCTTTATATTTTGTAAATACTGCATCCAGACCGGCAAAGTCCAGGCAATCCAGCTTTTCAAAAACTGGACGAATACCGGAAACTTTCTCTATATTGTCAACAACGTCAGCACTTGAATTTGATAAATTATCGATGATGATTACTTCATATCCGCTGTTTTGTAGTTCTACAACAGTATGAGACCCAATGTATCCTGTCCCGCCTGTTACTAAAATTCTTTCTTTCATATACTTTATAAAATGGTTAGTTTCTCGGCTTATTATTGTTTGAGTTACAAATGTATGGAAATAAAATGGAATAGCAATAATTTGCCACGAATTTATTTGCTAAAAAGTAATTAAGGTACAATTTGGTAGCATTTAGGTATAAAAAAGAATTGGAAACTCTAATCTGTATGTCGCCACACAGCAGAGCTTCCAATCCCCTATTTAATTATCAACTGTAAATCCTTACCTTACACCACGCCGGAGAATCCCATGAATGCCATAGCAAGCAAACCGGCGGTAATCAAAGCAATCGGAGTTCCTTGCATTCCTTTCGGAATTTTCACAAGGCTCATCTGTTCGCGCAATCCGGCAAAAAGCACCAGTGCCAGACCGAAGCCGATAGCCGTAGAGAATGCGTATACAACCCCTGTCAGCAGGTCATAGTCTTTCTGAATCACCAGAATAGCGACACCCAGAATACAACAGTTCGTTGTAATCAGCGGCAAGAATACACCCAAAGCCTGATACAGAGCCGGAGACACCTTTTTCAGGATGATTTCCACCATCTGCACCAGTCCGGCAATCACCAGGATGAACGTAATCGTCTGCAAATATCCCAGTCCGAAAACATCCAGTACAAACTTCTGAATCAGGAAGGTGACGATGGTAGCGATAGTCAACACGAAAGCAACCGCAGCGCTCATACCCATCGCAGTTTCCACCTTCTTGGATACGCCCAGAAACGGACAGATACCCAAGAACTGCGACAACACGATGTTGTTTACAAAGATTGCCGAAATAAATATCAATATATATTCCATAGTTGTTAAATTGAAAATTGAAAATTGAGAATTAAAAAATCAGAGAATGTGAAAATGAAATTAAGAATATGGTTCATATCTATTATTTCTCAATTCTCAATTTTCAGTTCTCAATTTATTAATTATTGCAATGAGGTATCCCAAAGCGATGAAAGCACCCGGAGCCAATACGAATACCAACATTCCATATTCTTCCGGCATGATGGTCAGATCGAAGATTTTACCGGTCCCCAGAAACTCGCGGACAGCACCCAGCAAGGTCAGGGCGATGGTGAAACCAAGTCCCATACCGATACCGTCGAACATGGAAGCAACTGCGTTATTCTTGGCAGCAAAGGCTTCGGCACGTCCCAGCACAATACAGTTCACTACAATCAACGGAATGAAAAGACCGAGTGTAGCATACAGTCCCGGCACGTAAGCCTGCATCACCATTTGAAGCAAGGTCACGAAGGATGCGATCACCACAATAAACGATGGGATACGCACCATGTCCGGAATCAGGTTCTTTATTAAAGAGATCACCACATTCGAGCAGATCAATACGAACATGGTAGCCAGTCCCATACCCATACCATTGATAGCCGATGACGTGGTACCCAATGTAGGACACATACCGAGCAGGAGTACAAACGTAGGATTCTCTTTAATAATCCCGTTCATCATTACTTTAAAGTTATTCATATCTGTCTCCTTTCTTATTTAGCACTGACCGAATCAGTTAGTTCAACTTTAATCGTAGCTCCCGTAGCAGCGTCAGCAGCATCTGCGTCCGCGCCTTTCGCTTTTTGAGAGGCACCGGTTACACCGTTCACTTCCCCGCCTTCGGCCTTATAGGCTTGATAAGCGGCATTCACTGCATTGAGGAAAGCACGTGAAGTAATGGTAGAAGCTGTGATGGCATCCACCGCTCCCCCATCTTTGCTGACAGTCAACGGAGCTTCACCCGGATTCATACCCAGAATAGATTTTTTACTCTCTTCGTGAGATACCGCTTGTTCTCCCTTTGCAGGATCATAAGCCCCGAACCATTTGTCGGCCTTAGAGCCCAATCCCGGAGTTTCCGCATGTGCCAACAGGGAGTAGTTATAGATTTTTCCTTCGGCATTAAAACCTACCAGCACTTTCAGTTCACCGCCAAATCCCATTGATTTAGCTTCAACGGCCGTGCCCACCAGTTCTTCCCCGTTCTTGGCCGGATAAACGATAAAGTCAACGATCTTCTTTCCGTCTTTCTCGCTGAAGATCGTATCACTTTCCGCTACCGGATTGTTGGTAAATTCAGGAAGAACCTTTTTCAAGGCCTCGTTCAGCGTCTTTGCATTCGCTTCGGCGATAGGGCCTTTCGTCAGTTCATTTACATAAGCCAGCAACGCAACGGAAATAGCAGTCACTCCCGTAAGCACCAGCAACATATTCTTTAAAGATGATTCTAACTTTTTCATTTCTTCTTCGCTACCTCCCCAAAGCGTTTAGGTTTACAATAGGTGTTAATCAGCGGAGTGAACGCATTCATAATCAGGATGGCGAACGACATACCTTCGGGATAGGCACCGAACAAGCGGATAACCACTGTCAGCAGACCGATACATACACCATAAATCAGCATCCCTTTCTTGCTCATCGGAGAAGTCACATAGTCGGTTGCCATAAAGACGGCACCCAGCATCAGACCACCGGAAAGCAACTGCAATACCGGAGATACATATTTCTCCGGATCTGCAAGGTGCATGATACCGGCAAAGATAAACACGGTAGCCAGGATAGACACAGGAATATGCCAGGTGATAATCTTCTTCCAAAGCATATAAACCAGCCCGATCAGCAGAGCCAGTGCACTCACTTCACCCAAGCATCCGCCGTTCTGTCCGATCAGCAAGCTCAATGCGTCCGGAATCTGGTTTAAAGCATCCATAGCCGCGCTCTTATCTGCAGCATGAATCGCCTGTTTCATCAATGCCAGCGGAGTAGCACCGGTGGTAGCGTCCGTATATGCCGTCAACTGTCCGACTACCGGCCAGCTGGTCATCTGCACCGGGAAAGAAAGCAACAGGAACACGCGGCCTGCCAATGCAGGGTTAAAAGGATTGCAACCCAGTCCGCCGAAAGACATCTTGCCTACACCGATAGCAAACAGTGCGCCCAGGATGATAATCCAGACAGGCAGGTTAGACGGTAAGTTAAATGCCAGCAACACACCTGTGATGATGGCAGAGCCGTCGCAGATGGTGGTGGTCGGTTTCTTCATTAAATATTTTCCGATGGCCCATTCGAAGAACAAACAAGCCGCAACGGAAGTAGCCGTGACAATCAGAGCCCCCAGTCCGAAGAAATAGAGAGACACCAGAAAAGCCGGAATCAGTGCGATCAGCACGCCATACATATTTTTCTGTACGCTGTCTCCGCCATGGACGTGGGGCGATAGTGATACGATTAATTTATTTTCCATATTCGTTATTTTTTAGCTTGACGTGCACGAATCATAGCTCCCACTTTGCCTTTACCCAGACGACAATAGTCGAGCAGCGGACGGTTGGCGGGACAAGTGAACTGGCAAGAGCCGCACTCGATACAATCCATGATTCTTTCTTTTTCCATTGTTTCAAAATCTCCGTTTTCGGACAAAGCTCCGAGCAAGTACGGCTCCAGTCCCATCGGACAGGCACTCACACACTTCGCGCAACGGATACAGGTCTGCGCCTCCCCACGTTTGGCTTCCTTTTGGTTCATAATCAGGATACCGGAACTGCCCTTCGCAGTAGGAACCTCGATGTTTACCAATGCCTTACCCATCATCGGACCGCCGCCGATCACCTTACCCGTATCTTCGGGCAAGCCGCCGCAAGCGTCGATCAACTGCTTCATCGGCGTACCGATACGAGCCAGGAAGTTGGACGGTTTGGCAACCGACTTTCCTGTCACGGTAATCACCCGTTCGAACAACGGCTTATTCTTCTGTACCGCTTCATAAACGGCAAATGCTGTTCCCACGTTCTGCACGACCGCTCCCGTAGAGATAGGCAACGCGCCGCTGGCCACCTGACGTTTGGTGATCGCATCGATCAGCTGCTTTTCACCTCCTTGCGGATATTTCACCTTCAAGGGCACGACCTCGATGCCTGCGTAGCTGGAAGCCACTTTCGTCATCAGTTCGATAGCATCCGGCTTATTATTTTCGATTCCGATAAATGCCTTGTTTACTTTCACCGCTTTCATCAGGATAGAAACACCTACCATGATTTCTTCCGCATGTTCCAGCATCAGCTGATGGTCGGCAGTCAGGTAAGGTTCACACTCTACGGCATTGATTATCACACATTCCGCCTTGAAAGAAGGAGGAGGACAAAGTTTCACTTGAGTAGGGAAACAAGCACCGCCCAGCCCTACGATTCCGGCATCGGCAATCTTCTTCACGATCTCTTCTGCAGAAAGTTCACACTCTTTCACCAGTGTGGTGCTACGGTCGATTGTTTCTTCCCATTCGTCGCCTTCCACGTCAATGAAGATAGCAGGTTTCGCATAACCGCTGGCATCGACTATGGTATCAATCTTCGCCACTTTACCGCTGACTGAAGAGTGAATTGCTGCCGAAACAAAGCCGGCAGGTTCGGCAATCCGTGTGCCCACCTTTACCACATCCCCTTTCGCAACGATCGGTTTTGCAGGTGCACCGATGTGCTGCCCCAGCAAAATAACAGCCTTTGCAGGAACTTCCGCTGTGATAATGGGTTGATGTGCCGACAATTTATTTTCGTGTGGATGAACTCCACCAATTGAAAATGTCTTTAACATACAATTCTGTATTTTATTCTGTTATTATTCTGTTACTTTTGGAGCTTCTGTTGTCTTTGCAGCAGCAGGTTTCGGAGTAGCCGGAGCCTCTTCTTTCGGTTTCCGCGGAGGGAAATTCAATTCGATAATGGTATTCTGCGGACAAACTTCCACACATTTCCGGCAAGATTTGCACTTGTTCGGATCAATGTAAGCCAAGTTGTTTTCCAGCGTGATAGCTTCGAACGGACAAGTCTTCACACACTTGCCGCAGCCGATACAGCCCACCGCACAAGCCTTGCGTGTCACAGCTCCCTTGTCTTTATTCACACAAGAGATATACACACGGCGCGATTTCTTTCCTTGCGGACGGATTTCAATAATCGCCTTCGGACAAGCCTTTACACAGGCACCACAAGCGGTACATTTCGCTTCATCCACTTCCGGAAGTCCTGTTTCAGGATTCATGTGGATGGCATCGAACTGACAGGCAGCCACACAGTCGCCGCATCCCAGACAGCCGTAGCTGCAACCCGTTTCCCCGCCATACAGCGAAGCAGCGATAGCACAACTCCTCGCACCGTCGTATTGGTTAATACGCGGACGATTCGCACACGTTCCGTTACATCTCACCACTGCTACCATCGGTTCAGCTTCTCCGGCTGCAAGCCCAAGGATATCAGCAATCTGTGCCATGACGGGCTGTCCGCCTACGGGGCAGAACTTGCCATCCAGCGAACCGGCTTTGACGCAAGCGTCGGCAAATCCGCTACAACCGGGGTAGCCACATCCACCGCAATTAGCCTGGGGAAGCACTTCTCCCACCTGGGCAATCCGCGGATCTTCATACACGGCAAATTTCTTGGAAGCCACATAAAGAATAGCGGCTAGCACGAGCGCTATAGCTCCCAATGAAATCACTGCAATCAGAATCAAATTCATAATGTTTTTAGTTATTTATTGGTTTTATAGTAAATGAAAATTGTTGTTTGAGTCGCGTTTTGTTGAGCCATAAAACGGAATAATAAGGTATAAGGACAGCCAGAGAAAGAAGAGCCGCATACAGTTCATTCCCCATCAAAGCCATCAAAAGAAACAATGAGAATATAAGAAGTACGAAAGGAAGTACAAACGCCAACAATACCGCCATCATGCCCATCGACGTTTCGCCGACCACCATTACCTTCTCTCCCACCTGATAGGAAGAAGCCGCCGTATCTATGATATCTATGATTTTGTCCTTACTATCCGCCGAAGAACAATGTCCCTTTGCGCCACAAGCCGCACAAGCCGATGTCTGGACAATCCTCACCGACAGATGAGAACCCTGTATGTTTTCCACAATACCTAGATGCTTTATAGTATTATTCGTCATTCTGCAAACTCCACATTACAAATCGCGGCAAATTTAATCATTATTTGTGAACTACGAAGCATTCCTCAAACTTTTTCTACATAATAAAATGTTATTTTTTGCGTTTTCGTTATCGCACACGAAAAAGGTATGGCTACTATTTGATAGATTTCAAAAATGACAAATAGACATCTTAAACAAAAAAATCCCGGCCGTTTTATTTATTCAGCCGGGATTTTCTATCAATTATTTCACGGATTACTCCACTATCCTCTTCTTGTAGTAGCGCAGATACATTCTCACCAACGTATTCAAAATCTGTTCAATCTCCTCTTCGTTGTAGGCATTCAAACAGAGATTCATTACTTTTATATAATCGTTCAATGGGAGATTTAGCCCTTTTTTATGCCATTCAAAACATCATGTCCCATACCTAGGGTCTCGCAGACATACTCATTTCTCAATTTCGCACGTTTAAGCAACTCATTAATATAAGCTCCCAAATCACTGCAACAAACCGTTTTCTTTTTCATCTTTGTTTTTTGTTGTTAAATACACACTTCAATAATTAATTATTTTAACTTTTATCCTCACATATCAGGGTAGAGTCTATTTTGTTATTACTACTTTCATGCCGTGTTTTGACACACACACTCATATTTTTTGCAAAAGTAAACATTTTAACTTACAACAAAAAGAAAATGATATCAAACAACTACAGAATGTCCTATTTCATGCCACCGATCGCTCCTATCAAAGACAAACAAGGCCGACTGATGACTCCTCCCACACTTATCCCTTTCTGCGAAGTCTCCCTCGAACAAGTTTTCCAAATGATTACCTGCAACGAGAATCTCAAAACCCTGACCGAACAAGTACGGAATGCCGCGGATATACGAGCAGCCAAAGCGTCATTACTACCGTATGTGACTCCCTGCGGCACATTCACCCGCCGCAGCAGTAAGGATTTCGTCTCCCCGTCTCACCTGGTGATAGTAGATGTGGACGGTCTCTGCTCCTATCAGGAAGCAGTGGAAATGTGCCGTATGCTCTATGACGATCCTCTCCTGCAACCTGTACTCACCTTTATCAGCCCCAGCGGACTGGGTGTAAAGGCATTTGTTCCTTGCCATTATTCCTCCACGACAGATGATGCCAAAAATATCACAGACAACATGAGTTGGGCGATGCGGTACGTAGAGACGGCATACAATACGGTAACAGCGGTTTCTTCCGAAACGAAACCCAAAGTAGATTTCTCCGGCAAAGACCTCGTGAGATCCTGTTTCCTTAGTTATGACCCGGAAGCATTGTTCAGAAGAAATTATCAATTATAAATTAAAAATTATCAATTAAAAGACATGACTGATATTGAATCTTTACGCCGTCTCACCGAAGCAGTTGAAACGGCAGGAGCGGACATTGCTCCCACTTATCTTGAATACGTACAATTGTCATTCGCCATCGCAACGGATTGCGGTGAAGCAGGACGTGAATTTTTTCACCGCCTATGCCGGATCTCTCCCAAGTATCAGCGCGAACATGCCGAACGGGTATTCTCCAACGCGCTCCACACCCAACGTGGAGAAGTGCACCTGGGCACGGCTTTCCACCTTGCCGAAGCGACGGGAGTCGCCATCAGCTATGTGGAGACAGTGGGGACAGTGAGGACAGCCCCTCAAATTCTCACACAGGCACGCGCGTATAATAAGGTGGCAAATGAGGAAACAGACGAAGAAACGATCACGGAAGAAAAAGAAGAACTGCTATCCGGTAGCGATCCGCAACACCCGCTGCCCACTCTGCCGGAAGCAAACTGGCCGAAACTCCTGCAACGTATCATCAAAGTAGCGAAAAGTGAGATTCAACGCGACATCATGCTGATGGGAGCATTCACCGCGCTGGGAGCTTGCATGTCGCGCCACGTGCGATGCCTCTATGGCGGCAAATACTATTATCCCAGCCTCCAATGTTTCATCGTAGCGCCCTCTGCTTCCGGCAAAGGCATCCTCTCCTACCTCCGCCTGCTCGTGCAACCCATCCATGACGAGATTCGCGCGAAAGTGGCGGCGCAAATGAAGATCTATAAAAAAGAAAAGGCCGAATATGACGCAATGGGAAAAGAGCGGTCGAAAATGGAAGTCCCGCAAATGCCCCCTAACAAGATGTTCTTGATTTCGGGCAACAACACCGGCACAGGCATCCTACAAAACATTATGGACTCCGAAGGTACAGGACTTATCTTCGAGTCGGAAGCCGACACACTGTCCACCGCCATCGGATCGGAACACGGCCATTGGAGCGACACGCTGCGCAAAGCGTTCGACCACGACTTCTTGTCCTACAACCGTCGCGGTAACCAAGAATATCGGGAAACAAAAAAGGTCTGCCTTTCGCTCCTGATGTCGGGCACCCCACTCCAGGTGAAAGCCTTCATCCCGACAACGGAAGACGGAGGATCCTCCCGCCAGTTGTACTACTACATGTACGGAATCGACAAATGGATCAGCCAGTTTGTAGACGACGAAACAGACTGGGAAGAGGTATTCAACGCTCTGGGACTGGAATGGAAAAATCAACTGGACGTGATAAGGGAACATGGCATTCACACGCTACAGCTCACGAGCGGGCAGAAAAACGAAATTGACACCGTCTTTTCGGAGTTGTTCGATCGTTCGAGCATAGCCAACGACAGAGAAATGTATAGTTTTGTGGCGCGTATGGCTATCAATTTGTGCAGGATCATGTCGGAAGTAGCCGTGTTGCGCGCTCTCGAACACCCGAATCCCTACAGCCTCCAAATTTCCTCCTCCTCCCCCTTCACACCCGACAAGTCCATTCCTTCGGACAACCGCAAGGACGGCATCGTCACCCGCTGGAACGTATCCATCTCGGCGGAAGACTTCCACGCCGTATTAAATTTGGCGGAACCTCTCTACTGTCACGCCATGCATATCCTGTCGTTCCTCCCCAACACGGAAGTCAGCCACCGCCCCAATGCCGACCGGGATTTCCTCTTCCAGCAACTGGGTAAGGAATTTACCCGCACGGAGTTGTTGGAAAAAGCAACGGCTCTGGGTATCAACAAAAGCACCGCCATCACCTGGCTGAAACGTCTCACCCGACAAGGCAAGCTAATCAGTGTAGACGGCAAAGGGTCTTACGCGCGTGCGTGTGTGTATGAGTGAAACGGGGAAAAGTGTCCCCACTGTACCCGCCTTACTTACTGTAATCGTTTGGACTGGTACATTCATTTTGATTACCGCATCCGTTTTTACTGCATAAAGCATCGCTTTAGGAGGTGTAAAGCTAAGCTTTAGACATCGTAAAGCGGCGCTTTATGCACCGTAAAACGCCGCTTTATTCAAGGCTCTCCCAGGGCATCTACAATCACTCTTACTTCCAACGGTGTGAATGAACGTCGCTTTGATTCATAGCCTAAGTCGTACAGGCGTTGCAGAAGTCCGGGACATAGGGAGATCCATTTCTTCATTTTTCGATAAGCGGCAATATCGGTAAGTTCCGGAGAATAGAGTTGAGCCAGTTCCATGCGCCCGTAGGCACGTATTTTGAATTCGTTCATAATGGATAAGTTTCTGATTTACAGTTACAAAAATAGCAAAATATTTCTACATAACCAACGCTTTTTCATTGAATAATCGATCATAATTGCACACAACCGACAACAATCGTACGCAACTGTGTACTATTGATTTTCCGGAGTTTGAGGGTGGTATCTTTGTATCGTCGAAAGGGAAATAATTCCCCGGACACGATGTTTAACCCTTTAATTTATTGTTTTATGATTCGTTACAAGATTTATCAGAACCAGCAGAAGAAAGGCTTGAATGCGGGTAAGTGGTTCGCCCGTGCAGTAAGCGACGAGACGTTTGATTTGGCAAAACTTGCCGAGCATATGTCGAAGCACAATTCACCGTATTCCGGTGGTGTCATCAAAGGTGTGCTTTCGGATATGGTAGATTGCATCAAGGAATTGTTGCTGGATGGCAAATGTGTGAAAATTGATGATCTTGCCATTTTTGGGGTGGGTATTCGCAGTAAGGCGGCTGATACGCTGGAAGAGTTTTCGCTGGAGAAGAATATTACCGGTATGCGTCTGAAAGCCCGTGCCACCGGTAATCTGTCGACCAATAATCTGAAACTCGACAGTCAGTTGAAGCAGCAGGCGGAATATCAGAAACCGACAACTGCCGGAGGAGGTTCTGATTCGGGTGATAACCCTGATCCAAAACCGGATGGTGGCGGCGAAGCGCCTGACCCGGCTGCCTAAAAGGTTCACCACAGAGGACACGGAGGACACTGAGTTTTTTCACCACAGGTTATTTCTTTCCTCTGCGTCCTCTGTGTCCTCCGTGGTGAATAAAAAAACTATTATCAATTTATTTAAAACTTCTTATTATGAGTAATTCATCATCTCCCCGCTCCGTATGGAGCTTCATTATCAAAGTAATCATCACCGTTGCCACCGCTATCGGGGGCTTGATCGGAGTACAGAGTTGCATGTAACCCCATGCGGACTATTACATTAATTATCATTCATTGCAGTGCCACGCCGGAAGGAAAGTCCCTTTCGGCGGAGGCTTGCCGACAGGATCATATCTTGCACCGTGGCTTTCGTGATATTGGCTATCATTTTTACATTACTCGCGACGGGGAGATCCACCGGGGACGTGCTTTAGAAAAGGTTGGAGCACACTGCCGGAATCATAATGCTCATTCGATAGGTGTTTGTTATGAGGGAGGATTGGATGCGGGCGGAAAGCCGAAGGATACTCGTACTGTAGAGCAAAAGGGAGCTTTGCTTGCTTTGTTGAGGGAGTTGAAAAGGCAGTTCCCGAAAGCGTTGATTGTGGGACATCGTGATTTAAATCCGATGAAGGAGTGTCCGTGCTTTGATTGTGTGAAGGAGTATTCACAAGTTTTTTCTTGTCAAAAGTAGAACTATAAATAGTTATTTTATAACATTGATTATCAACAGTTATTAAAATTATAAAGTCTTGATAATATTCTCGTTTCACTATATCTTTATTTAGATTTGTATTATGGGGATACATTGTTACTTCCTTATAATACAAATCTATCATGTCTCCAACCAATAATATTTCTTGAAATTAGGTTTAGTCACAATGAAATAACAATATTGTTATTTCTTCACACCTGTTTCCCCTACATTTTCATTATTAGCATTAATTGCTACTTTAAAAATCGTCATGAAGAAAATCTTTATATCAAGCATCAAAGACATATTCTTTGCATACCAAACATTTAATTCTATTCTTTCAGGCCAAGGTACTTCTTTACGACCATGCACTTGTGCCCATCCAGTTACGCCTGGAAGAACATCAAACATATGTTTCTGACTTTCTGTGTATTGTTCAAATGGCCAAGGATGATAAGTCAATGCTGGACGAGGACCAATCAAAGCCATGTCTCCTTTGAGGATATTCACCAACTGAGGAAATTCATCAATAGAAGTAGCACGAATAATTTTACCAACACGAGTTATACGACTATCACCTTTGTATGAATAAACACCTGACCCTTGTTTCTCTGCACCTACACACATCGAACGAAACTTCCAAATCTTAAAAGGCACACCATTTTTACCCAATCGCTCTTGTTTGAAGATAACAGGTCCCTTTGAATCCAGCTTAATCAGAATTGCTACCAACACCAAAGGTACAAACAGAACAATCAATGCAACAAAAGCAATCATGAAATCAACGAATCTTTTGAAATACTTATACATATTATTAATTAAAATTAAAATTGAAATTACAACTACTATACACTCTGCTTGTCTATGTTATGAAGTTCCATCCAACCAAACTAATTACCATCCATACCACAAAAACACTCATTATAAACCTCTTAACAGATGGAATTTCATAGAAAATATTAAGATAAGAAACTTGAATATAATAATATCAATGCTTTACTATTCTATGAATGCTTTAAGATTATTGTACATTAAATCGAACATACGTTTATTATTACCATCACTCACAAAAGAATTATGTGGACTAATAGCCACATTTTGCAATTCCCACAATGGCGAATGCTTTGGCAACGGTTCTGTTTCAAACACATCAAGAACTGCAAATAAATCCCTACGTTCTTTAAGAATTTCACACATTGCAGGTTCATCAATCAATCCACCTCTTGCAATATTAATGAGAACAGCACTCTTCTTCATAGCCTGCAATACTTCACAACTCACCAAGCCTTTAGTTGACGGTAGTAATGGAGCAGTCACAACAATTATATCAAACTCCCCAACGCTTTCTTTTAAAGTTTCTATTAAAGCCATATAATCAAAACCAAAGGTCTCATTTGTATGAATATCAAACCCTACAGTTTCAGCACCAAATGCATGAAAACGCTTAGCTACCTCTTGTCCTACATTCCCCGCCCCAATAACAGCTACTTTTGTACCGAAAATTTCTCGCAATCCTCTATGTTTAGTCCAACGACCTGATTTCTGCTCTTGACAAAAGAACCATCCTTGTTTGTAGTATTCTAAAACTCGAAATAAAACCCATTCTGCCATCGGGGTACTGTATACACCACGGGCATTAAATAATTTTATCTCACGAAACTTAATCTTATCTACTGGTACTCGATCAAATCCAGCACTTGTCAACTGGATAAACTTCAAATTACTAAAAGTATCAATATCATGATGCAAAAAAAATCCATTACAAACTATTGCATCAACATCTGATACTGACAAAGGTACCCCCTCTGCTTCATGTTGCATGAAGCAGATAGAATAACCAAGATCCTTCAACTTTTGAATCTGTAGTTCTGAATAACTAAAACATCCTGTTAAAAGTAAATTCATTATCTATTGTTTTTTACAAATTCTTCGATTACCTTTTTGGTAGCTTCCCGATTTTGCTCAAAATATTCCGCTGTTTGCTGTTTGCATTCCAACTCTAAAGCTCGTATTTCACTAATTCCATTTTGAAATATTTCACGTACTTCGTTTATATCAGTCACTTGGTCAGTATTGCAGAAAGAACGACTCACAATTACTTGCTGGCTACCCAATCTATAATGTTCCTTTAAAATCATACGTCCTGGTACAGCACCACCATCCAAAGCTGCAATACCACCAAATCCAAACGGAATACTTTTCTCCTTAATGAAATTCGTCCACTTATCTACCGATCCATTAGCCAATAATTCAAACATAAACTTCATTCCCAATGCTAAATGCATATCATTAAGCCCCAAGTGAATCATATCAATACCGGGAACAGCAACAATATCTTCCAGAATAGCAACTGATTCAGGTGTTTCAAGAAGAAGACAGCACTTTGCGCGACCATTTACAGCCTTAACAAAACGTTCCACCTCAATTACTGTTTTAAAAAAAGGCAACATAATAATATCTGCACCCGCCTCAATTACTCCATTGATTTCATCTTCCGATGATACATAATCTGGCATTGTATCATGTATGGGATTTACACGTACTAGCACCTTTGCCTTTTTGACAGCCACTTTGATACTACGAACATCATCTACTGTATGGTGATTTTGCACAGTATCCAATCCTGACTGTCTGACATCCTTACCAATAAATTCCATATCCACAAAAATCCAATCTACACCTGCTTCTTCAGCAATTTGCGCAATCACTGGATGTTTTGTAATATACATTAAGTTCATCATAATATTATTATTTTCCAAAATAGATTTCTTCCAGTTCTTTTTTCACGGAAGTAAAAGTAAAGTCTTGAGCAAAAATCATAGCGTTTTGAACTATCTGCTTACGTAAATCATCATTATCCAGTAAGTTTAATACACGAGTACCCATTGACTCATAATCATTGGGTTCTACTATATAACCATTTATACCATCCTGAATAAGTTCTCTGTGACCGCGATTCAGACCTGCCACTACAGGATTGCCTGAGAGCATTGATTCAACAATATTTAAAGGTAAACCCTCACGCAACGAACAACTTACCTGTACATCTATGATATGTTGATAATCTTGAAGATTAGTCACATAGCCAATCATCTTTACATTCCGCTCTAATCCTTCTTGTTTAATTAATTGTTCCAAAAACTTCTGCTTTGGCCCATTACCTGCCAACAATAATATAGCTTCAGGATATTTAGCAACCACCTTGTGCATCATTCGTATAGCCATCACCTGATTCTTGTTGTCATTTAGTTCACCAATACAAAGCAATATTTTAGCATTCCTAGGGTACCCCATTTTTCCACGCAAAGCCAGTTTTTCTTCAATGGTTACAGGTTTATAGCGTTCTCCACTCACACCTACACCATGCATATATGATACCTGACAATGAAATGCTTCAGAAGCAACTTTATAATCCTCATGTGTTATAGTAATGAGAACGTCAGTCATTCTACTAAAGAACTTCTCTATTGGATAAAAAATCATCCAATTTTTCTTAGGCGCCCCATCATAAAAATGAAAGCCATGAGCCGTATAAAACAGTTTTGTACCCTTCTTACGAGCAGCACGTGTAGCTAATCTTGCTATCATACCCCCCATTGGCGTATTACAATGTACTACCTCATAATTACCAGAATCTACAATTCCTCTAAGCTGATTGAAAGCAATCATATTTTCTTTGCTTTTTGGTGAACGTGAAAAACGTACATCAAAAACCTTATCAACAAAATCCAACTGTAATCCATTCTTCTCCGCCAAATTATTTCGTGCAGCTGCATGCACCTCATATCCATGTGCATGTAATACTTCAGCCAAAGGTCTATGGAATTGGGCAATATGACTTTGCACCGTTGCAACTAGTAAAATCTTCTTTGTCATATATAACAATATTATATAAGGAGAGATGCGTCAATAATAATTGCTGACGTAACTCTTATTTATCTATAAAAAAAAATTATTTTCTAATAAACTCTCTGAGCACAATCAAAGACTTTAAATCGAATAAAGTATCAGTCACTAGAAAGGATACCACTGTTACAATCGCAACGACTGCTGAAGCCAAGCACCACTCGATAAATGAATCGATCTCAGGAAGAAACCATTGAGCTAAATATACCAATACCACCATCCATACTAGATTAATAGCCCACCGCTTATAAGTCTGCCACGGTAAGCGATGGAGAATATTCCAATTAGCATAAATAATAACATCATTCGTACGATACACCAAGGCAGCTATTGTGCCCACAAGTACACCATAAATACCTATATATTGTACCATGATAAGACTGACCATCAAATTAATAACACTCTCGATGATTGAGCGCCATTGAGTCTGCTTAAAAGCACCCGCAAAGTTTATGATTTGGCTGGATGTTCGGCGAGCATACATCAACACATTAACTGCCACAAATAAGTAAGGCAGATACGCGTCAGTATAGTTGGCATCCGTAAACTCTCCTGCATAAATTTCCATGAAAGAAGGTATCATGATCAATGCTATCGTAAACAATGCAAAAGCAAAGCCAAGATAATACGTTTCATAGGTTTCTTGCAGCCTCATAAACCGTTTGCGATCGGAGTTAAACGCCTGCCCCATAACGAACTCAACACTACTGCATAATGTATCAATAATATTACCTACACTACAAAAAATAAGATTGTATAAGGCATACACACTCACCGTCTTCAAACCACAAAAATAGGTCAACACAATCATATCCGTATTATTAAATACGAGACCTGACAACTGATGAACAACCACGAATTTACTTTGCCCAAGTGCTTTATAATCCGGTTTTGCAGAAAGGTTTAGCCAAGGATATTGTTTCTTGACATACCATGTTATATAAATCATTTGACACAAATTGGTCAAAAAATAGGCTATCTGGACAGCTATAATGTCAAACCCAAGTACTATCAGAAGAATCTGAGCAATATAAGATGTAATGGTTACGGCTGTTTGAATATTAGTAGTCACATAGCTTCGACCATCTACACGAAGCAAGATGACCAATTTACCCTGAAAAAAATAACGTATCACACCTGCAAATCCCTGCAGCAAGATTATGGCAGCTACGGTTAACGGAGTAAGCTCTACTTTGAAAATGTATGGATATGCAAAAGCCAATACCAATACAGCAAGTCCATACAGAAAACCGGTCCTCCGAAAATAGCGATCAGTAGCCGCCATGATTTCAGATGCCTTCTGGGTGTCATTAACCGCTATGGGCGCATACATGGCCTGAAGAGCTGCTGTTCCAACGCCCGCCTCTAGCAAGGCTACATATACGAAAATTTGCTTAACTGATGAAAGTAATCCATTAACCTCTGAACCGAATCCTCCAATCAGCAACTTAGGCAACAGTATGCCAAGTAGCAGGGTTACTACCTGCGAAATGATACCAAAAATTAGAATCTGTTTACTCTTTTGCTTATTATTCATTCATGCTTACTTTTGAGAGATATTCCTTGTATGGCAACTCAAAATTCACGTATTGATAATGTGGTGCAAATTGCTTCTCCTTGGGTTCGCGAAAATCAGTACGGTTGTATCTGGTATGCAGATACTCATACATATCACGAACAATCATATATTCCCGTTCTTCAAATCTAACCATAGCATAATTCTCGAATATCTCGGGAGCAAAACGTGTGGTATTGGCATAAGCACCAAACAGTTCCGAATAGGTATACTTCGACGAAGATTTGCTACTAAGTTCCACAACAAACTGAAAGAACTTTAAATAAAGTCTTTTGCTACGAAGAACCGTACTTAACATCAAGTTACGTAATCTCTGCTGCAAATTAGCGGGTTCCACCTTTCCTATCATGACAACCTGCGATACTTTCCATAAAAAAGTACTCACGGAAGCCAGAAAATTAGTGGGAATCCTATCGTAAACAGTTATATCCAAAAATACCCCTGACACACAACCGTCCTGCTGAACGATAGTTGTGTGATCATTCATAATCTTAGTGAAAGGAGCGTTAAAATCAGTTCCCATCTGATAGTTGTGCATAGAAAATCCTTCTGGTAGCTCGTTCTTTGCCACCTGAATGAAATAGTTATAATTATCCCGTGTCATCATCAAGTCTATATCATCATCCCATGACAGACAGGCGTTATGCAAATATGCGCCCACTACACTTCCTCCACATAAAGAATATTTTATTCCATGCTTATGACAAATACCATCAACAATATCCAGTATCTCCAGACACTTCTTTTGAATTTTTCTTACTTCCGTATCCATAGTAAGAGATAATATGTTTTTAATTTCCAATGAATATATTTACTAAAAACTCCTTCCAGCGCTTTTCTTCTAATGTACGAGCGCATATAACTCAATAAGTGATTTGCTGCCTGAGATTGATTTTTCACTTGTTGTATACGTTTTTTACTTTCATTATATTTCAAAGTGCACACATCCAACAAAAAAGCTATTGCATAACCTTTAAGATGTGGGTAAGCACTGACAGTGTCTCGATACATCCGGTCATGCACCTCAAATGAATCCTTCAAGTTTTGTACGTTCAAACCACCATGCGTTGCACTACCTTGACGCACAAGGTTACAGTATAGAGGATAATGCACAAAAACCGCAGAATTGACATGACGCAAATAATCTAACAGAAAATTACCATCCTCTGCAGATTTAAACTTCGTATTAAACTGCAAATTACCCATGACTGACTTACGGAACAACTTGGTTACCACTCCATGCCGAATAGTCGGAGGCATATCTGCAAGCTTGCGATATATCTCTTCACGAGACATCAACTCATCTTCCCTCACCTCATAAGCTCTGCTTTCATCACGCTGATACTCTTCGTTGAAATAATCATATCCACACGCAACCATATCTGCATGATAATTCTCCATGGCTCTTAGCATACATTCGTACATATCTGCGGCACAAAAATCATCCGGATCACAGAATCCGATATATTCGCCGTGAGCTTTGCACAAGCCTGCATTGCGAGCTGCAGAAACCCCCATATTAAGTTGATGAATAACTTGAATACGACTATCTCGCTGTGCATATTCATCACAAATTTTACCACAGTTGTCTGGCGATCCATCGTCTACCAAAATGATCTCCAAATCTCTATATGTTTGGTTAATTAGACTCTCTATACATTTAGGCAAAAATCTCTCAACCTTATAGGCAGGTACAATGATACTTATCATATTACTTATAACTTAGAATTTTCCGAGAATCCACGGGCATCGTCTATTTATGAAGGATACTATCGGATATAATAAAACACAAGTCAGTAAAACATTACAAATAGCCATACACAAACTAAGGCAAGAAATCCCATCATATGGAATTCCCATTTTATTCCAAACAATAAAAAAGATTTCTATCGCCATACGATGTAAACCATACAGCAACAAGGAATTCACACCTAAGAATACCAACATGCGAGGAATCGATATTTGCTTTAAAAGTAACACTATGGCGTAAGTGGCAGTAATAGCACCGAGATAAAACAAGAGTAAACAGCCATAACTATTTCCCCAAATATCAACTCTATCCCATACGACAAAATTTATAGTCGATACCAACAATGAAAAACAAAACAGCAGACCTGCTATCCACTTGTTATTTTCAAAGGTCCACTCAACAGCCACCCTTTTATATAAAATACCAAGAATAATATAAGTGCTTGCCATTGGAACTAAATCAATATTCCAAATCAAGTTTACACATTTGGTATGAATAGTCAAGTAATGCATTAAAACAAGAATTAATAAAACCACCCCCAATTTAATATTTGTTATCAATTTAATTCTATTCAATACATACACAAAAAGTTCCGAAAGGAAAAGCACCGGCAAAAACCATAAATAGGTATAGCGTTGCTGCATTAAAAATGCTAATGCTTCTACCCCTATATCATAATCTCCTCCGTGAGTATGACTTAATACACCATAGAAAATAAGATTACAGACCACAAAAAAAACATAAGGAATGATTAATACTTTAGCCTTCTGCTTGATAAAATCAAAAGGAGCACGTCGGTCAGAAAACGTATATCCCGCAAGGATAAAGAACAATGGCATATGAAATGAATAAAAATAATAACAATATTTCCAATCCAACCAATTATGACCAAACATCACCATAAGGATACCAATACCTTTTGCGGCATCCACCCATTCTATTCTTGTTTTAGAGCCTACCATCGTTTTCCTTACACTTCATTTAAAAATTTCACCCAATCAAACTGATCAATGGGGCGTTTGCCAAACCACCCCTTACCATCAGTTATAATACCCACCCATTCTTCATTTTCATATCCATGTAAATAATAGCAACTTGGATGCGAATCATCAGGTTGACAAGTGAACATAATCTTCTTGTAAGGAAGCGCCTCAAAACGATCTTTCAAAGCCACAGTCATACCTTCACGGTCATTATTGAAGACTACTATCTTTTCCCAATTGATCCGTTTTTTTCGACTATTCCATTTCTGTTGAGCTTCCTCCACCGTATGATAATGTACAAGATAGAGTAAAATATCACCTAAATAAGCCACAGGATATTTACGGTTTTCTACAATGTCTGGTTCTTTACACGGAATCATCTCATCAATAGAAAGATAGCACTTAAGATTCTCACAGAACTTGATAAAATCCTCTGCTTTCATATAAAGATTGACAGTTGGAGAAAGAAACTGAAGACCAAGATCATGATAAAGAATACCACCAGTACAATTCATTGAAAGAATGGTTATATCCTGATTAGTAAAACGACTCCTATACTGCTTGTCTCTATACTTTTTAAAAAACTGCCAAATGCGATATCGAACTGACTGTATTATTTGCATACTTTTAGTCCTTGATTTATAATTTTCTCAATAGCTGCTGCCGCATTGGTAATGGAATAACCTGCGGATATCAAACTATCAGACATATCTACACGAGGCATAGCAGCTAATTCAAGAAGCCTGTCAGCCCACTCTTCCACCGATGCATTCAAACTCTTATATTCCACCAAACCTGTAATATTAGCTTCCTGTGAGACAGTATCAGAAACAAGACAATGGATACCAGCAGCCTGTGCCTCCACTAGAGCGAATGGTAATCCCTCGAAAAAAGAGGGCATAAGCAGGCAATCAATATATGACAACCACTCATTCACATTGTTCACACCACCTGTGAAAATGATGCGGTGTTGTAATCCCAAAGCTTGCACTTTTGCCTCAAGTTCTATTCGGTATTCGCCATCACCAATAAACAAACATTGAAAATCTCTATTTTTTTGGCACAATGCAGTAAATATAGAAAGGCTCATAAAGGGATTTTTTTGACGATCTAATCTACCCAGACAGGCTACTACTTTTCCGGCTGTATTCTTTAATAAACCTAATACATTTTGACGTGCTGTACCAGAATAGACATATCTACTGATATCAATGCCATTTTTAATGATTATATATGGACGTCCGTCAAACATCCAATCACCAGCAGTCTTCGAACAAGCAAGAAGATCGGTGGCATACTTATGCAAATTCTTACGCGAATTTCTTTCCTGCCACTTATGGAACCAACCAAGAAGGCCACCTGCTACAACCTGATTACCTGTGTTATGAGAATGAATAATCCGCACCGGTATATCAGCACCCTTTGCAAACTTCAACAGATCTATACTCACTATATCACATGTATTATAATAAATCACATCAAACTTATTTTCATGGAAAAACTTCCGCCAGAACAGCTGATACTTAACGTAATTATGTCTATTCGCTGGCACTACCCACTCTTTACCATCGATATTCATAGTGGGCCAATGAAGGATAATCTCATATTTACCTTCAAGTTGGGAACTAATATTTTTAATATAGGCTTCTACTCCACCTTTATCAGTAGAGTATCCTATCATGAATATTCTTTTCATTGATTACTTCTTTAGTTAAATAATAAAACTATCCAAGAGGTATCATTTGACAATTGATTCATATATATCAATATATGAATCAATCGTTTTGCTAATATCATAGTCCTTTGATCTTGAATAACATTGTCCTGCAAGAGCTTTGTAAAGATTGGAGTCATTTCTCAAACAATCTACAATTTCTGCTAATTTCCTTTCATCACCTTGTGGAAATACGCAGCCATAATTCTTCACAATATCTCCTAATCCCACAACGTCACTGGCTACTACGGGTTTTCCCGCTGCCATACCCTCAACAGCAGCAAGACCAAACCCTTCTAAATGCGAAGACATTATAACCACATCGGCGGCTTTTAACACATTCGGAATATCAGAACGCACACCTGTAAAAACCACACGTTCTCCCAAATTCAATCGCTTAACAAGTTCTTCACATTCATCCCGCCTATCACCATCACCTACTAGACAAAGTTGTACATTCTTAGGTAGTAGAGTCAAAGCACGAATAATGGTATCTTGATCCTTCTGATAACGAAAACCAGCAACCATCATAAGCAGAAATGCATCGTTTTTACACCCAATATTTTTCCGTTCAACTGAAATAGCAGCAGAATATCTCTCTACATTTATACCATTCGGTATCGTATCAATCGGACATGATTTTTTTATATGTTTTCTCAAATTTTCTGTTGTGGCAGGTGAGATTGATATAATCTTTTTATATCTACTATACATCCATTTGTCTATGGGACGATACCATTTTAAGCTGCGTCTACGATTAGAGGTTGTATGTTCTGTTGTACAAAGCACAACGGAACTTACCAAACTCGCAATAGCTGCAAATAGCTGTGGAGCCGTGTTGTGTGTATGAATTATATCGTATTTATGGAAATAGGGCAATAGTTTCAATATGTATATAGGATTATATACTGAACCGCCACACCCCAATTCAAATATATTCACCCCCTTAGCTTTCAGTAGCTTTTTAAAAGGAGTTCCGGTTCCGTCAAATAAAAGCACATCAACATCGTACCCTCGTTGACGATACATAGGCACCATATCAACAATCAATTTTTCAGCACCACCAGTTTTCAAGGAGGTTATTACTTGCAGTATTTTCATGATTTATTCTACTGTATAGACTAAATATTTTGTAGTCGGTGAAAAATTTCTAGTAATTATCCGACCCGGATTTCCAATAACTATAGAATTATCCGGTACATCAAAATTCACAAAAGCATTAGGAGCTATTAGTACATTATTACCAATTTTCACTCCTCCCACAACAACTGCATTTGCATTAATAATGACATTATCCCCAATATGCGGTACGCCTTGGTTCTTTCCATCTGAATAACCAATCAATACACCTTGCGCTATGTTAAAGTTCTTTCCGATTACAGTCTCTTCATTGATAACAATCGTGCCCCAATGCGAAATTCGAAATCCCTTACCGATTCGTGTACATACAGGAATTTGAATGCCAGTGTTAAGCATACAATTCCGATGACAAATCTGCCAAAACAAACGAGATACAGATTTTTTAGCAAGTTGTGCCTTTCTAAAATAATAAGTAAAACGAAATCCTGGCGTGAAGAAAAAATACCTTATCTTCACCATAAGACTCTTACTTCTTAGCCCCTCGTAACGAAAAAGGTCATCTTGAATAATACTACTCATCTATCCCACCTTCATTTTAACTTGATGTTTAACACTATGTTTTATATTCCAATACAATAAGCAACCCAATGGAATCGCCAAAATTGTAAGAAGTTTACACGGACTTTCTGCAATAAAATTCCTATTTTTACAAATAATGGAACTTGATACATAATGTATGCACACCTGAAAACGGCGCTTAAGGCTTAAAGAATGAGTCATCTCAAACTTACGGTAAAACGACCATCCTTTGGGATTTTTCCAATACTGTCGATACATGTTAGAACTTGAGCCATCTACCTGATAATCAACTATTATCAGAGGCTCATTCAGGACTAAAAGTTCATAGTTTTGATCAATAATCAGATACTTATAGTTTAATCCCACATAGTTTTCCCCTCTGAATATGGGATATTTAGGAGTTTGTTTAATAATATCTGTGCGATAAACTAACTTTTTATCTCCTTTGCCCCCATTTTGATAATATCCGCTCAAAGTTGTGCTAATTAATCCTTTCGGAAATGGCAAACCTATGATTTCCTTATGCTTATCGTCTATATCAAGCCCAATAATACCAGCATACTTTTGTTTGTCTTCCACTGATTGTGACTGCCAAAAACCAATAATCTTTTCGACTGCATTGTCTGGAATATAATCGTCTGAATCTATGCATGTATTGAGCTCGGTAGATAAGTGGTCGTATGCAGTATTGTGTGCTCCGTGCATACCTTGATTTTGTTGATAGATATAATGTATGTAAAGCCAAGGTGCATCTTTACTATAACCTTTCAGTTCGAAAACAGTTTCCTGAAGCGTAGCATCTATGTACCACGAACGCACAAGTTCACGCGTATTATCACTGGAGCCATCATCTACTATAAGCCACTCGAAATCATGACATATCTGCCGACATAAGCTCTCGTATGTCCTACCTATCGTATGAGCTCGATTATAAGCAGGTGTGAATATTGTAAGTAATGCCATTATTTAAATAATTTTAGAAACCTTCTTATATATTGTTTTATCTTTTTCTTCCAAACAGGCTGAGGAGGTAACCAAGATGCCATAAACCAATGAATACTTCGTGTATTTTTGGAAACACGTAATTCACCTGTTCCAATATCAAGCGGATTGAAATACTCTGCTGGATAAATAGTAATATCCCCAACCTTCTGTATAGTATTACTTGCCTGCATACCTAATTCTTTCAAGAGATCAGTAACTAATGGAATCATCGTATATTTATTAAAGCGCCCATCTTCTCCCCAAAAATTAAGATTGTCATAGCATTTGATGACCTCTTGGTAAAAGGGCATATGAGCATACGCTCCAATGCACAAACCTGGTGCAACTTTGGGATACTCTCCTTTCTCTTTTTCACCATCAATTTCAGCACCTAGAAAAGCCCCTTCAGCAATAATGTCTTCCATACTTTTAATCACTTCTACATCAGTATCAAAGTATAGTCCCCCGAATTTCTCTAATATCCAAAAACGGGCATAATCACTCACAAAGGCATACTTCTTGGCTTCGTATGCATCTTTAGTATAAGGAATGATATCTACATTGAAATTATCCTCATTCCACTCCCTAATCTCATAATCAGGAAAAAACTTCTTCCAGCTCTCAATGCACTTGATTGCCGATTCTGGTAGCGGATTATGTCCGAACCAACAGTAATGGATTATTTTGGGTATCATATTAACCTCTTATCTTAAAATATAAGTCATGCAAAAACTTACTACCATATCTGTATCCATCTATGATAACCTTATTTCCAAACACATTGAACGTATGGAATCCTTCAGGATACATCTTTGTAGGTGGATACAATCGCTTGATTTCATTTAATTGAATCTTATCACCTGTAAATGAAATTTCTTGAAAAGATACACCCTCCCCATAATTATGATTACACACCTGAGCCGGACTAATCAAATGCCCTTTCCAAATGAAGACATTACCCGCTCTGCGTGCTATATTATCATCAAACTCTATCTCCTGATGGAAAATATATCCTGATAACGGCTGATTGCTACGATATATTTGCAGCATATTGCCATTACAATTTTCTCCAATAGTAAAAAACATATAAAAACTATCTCCATACTTAAAAATTGTAGCGTCAGCAAGTGGCAAGTCTAACAACTTTCCGCACAATTCTAAGTTTTTCCCATATTTATATAATTTCGTATTTCCAGCTTTCCCATTTTCAGGATACATATACGTTTGTCCGTTTACCTGTATAATGTTAGGGAAAGAAAGATGCGTGGGTAAATCAAGTATAGTTTCGTTTTTGACAAGTTTACAATCATTTTTAGTTACTGTTAGTCTTGCCAAGCATCCCTTTTGAGTATTATGCAGACACTCTTCAACAAGGATTATGTAGTTTTCATCAGTTTCATCTACAATAAAAGGATCAGCAAACCATCTATCATGATAAGAATGTTTCATCCATTTGATGTTTACAGGACTTAAATCATCTGCAATATCTGCAATAGCAATATTCCAATCTTGATAGACATAACGATTCAACAAATTTCTTATGATATTCATATTCCCTTTTTTATTATTTAATAAATCCTGTTAACTCGCTATTATAATAAAGTCCACCACTCATTAGGAAATAGAAAAGCAAATACAACAAACCTAAGCCCCAATATAATTGCTTTTTCATATCAGTATAAACATAACTAAATAAATAGGGAATAAGTATCAGACTGTACAAATCGAAATATACAGGTAATCTACCTATCATAATTCCACTCGTAAAAATGCCTATAACATAAATACCTACTGAAATGGTAGTCATATTAATACAAATATTTATGAATTGATTGTTTATTTTTTCAATTTTTTTTCTTCTAATAAAAGCAAGAATAACAGGAATTGCCTTGAACAAAACCCGTAACGGATGCACACCATCATCCTCTGCAAATTGTTCAAGATTAGATGCATAAGCGGTATTATGCAAAACGTTTTCCATTGCTTCAAGTAAAGGAGAAATTGCAAATACGCTCATAAGAATGAGCAAAACAAATAACATCATCTTCCTTTTAAATGGAGTCTCGAACACTATAAAATAAATGGGAAGCATAACAAGAATTGTTGTATGAACCGTAGAACACAAAAGAACGGCAACAATAAACAAAATCGTTTTTCTTTTGATAATCAAATCACACAACCCAAACATAATAGCCGCCACTACAAACTGACGGATACCATTGAACATCCAAACCACAATCATAGAGGTTACAAACAAGTACATACTATAAAGGTAATTGACCGAATACTTGCGGAGAGTCATCATAATAGGTAATCCAGAAGCGACTGCAATCAAAGTCAGCCACCAATGGTAACTTTCAGAAAAAAAGGTTTTAAAAAGTATCTGTAAAAAATCAAACCCCTTCTGTTTTCCCTCTTGAAATAAAGCCTGTATTGCCGCATCAATACCTGTATTAGCTTCATTAAAACCTTTGATATAGGCAGCGGTATCTACAAATTGGATACGCAAACTTGCCCAAAATACAATATACCCCATCGTAAAATAAGCTATAGCTTTAGGGGTATAAACTTTATAGAAGATTCCATAGTTAGCTACTTGCGTATGTGATACACACATCAAGAGTAGGATCAAAAGAATCATCGAATTAAATATTAGCATACTTGTGCTGATTTTAGTACTCAATTGGGGGCATTCCCTTTCATATACCCCCTTTTCAAGTGCCTGTACCTTGAGTTGTTAAATTTTAAACGTTTGCTTAACTATTGGCATGCTACCAATCCAATTCTTATATGGTCGAAGACTATAAAAATCTCTACAACCGTTAAAAACATTAGTAGAAACTCACTTAAATAATCTCAAACGGACCTAACCTTGAAACTTAACCATACTGATTATGCTGTGGTAGCCTAACAAACATTTCAGTCCCTTCGTCCCTGCCGAAGTTGAAACATGAAGTTGCGTTGGGTGTCAATGGACGAGCCGCACGTTCGACTGCATTGTTATTGTGTGTGGGGGGGGGTATCTGCCGCTTATTCCCTTTCCCAACATACTGAACCATCTCGAAACACTCTTCGACAAGATTCATTTCCAAATGAGCAACTTTATCATATAACGATTTAGAGCCTGTTTAAATTTTATTCTACATTACTTTTAGAGGTCTTTTTAAGAATGTTTTTCTGTTTTTTATGAAAAAGTATAGCGAATTATGTAACGAATAAAACAGGAAACAAACCGAAAAAAACAGAGTGAAAACTTTTCAAGTAAAATTAAAATAGGCTCTCAGTATACAGTCGGAAACCTTAAACAATTCAGGCCTGTATCCCTTAACATTACTTTTGACCCCATAGTGCTATATGCGTCAGGTCAATTCAACAAATCACAATCTTTCTTTGGTGATTACGAAAAAAGGAACGTACTTGGGAAAGCTTAGCTATAGAATTGTCCGGAAATGGGACATTGTATCGATCTGATACTGTAAATAGAATCCCTCTAAATCTTCGCTGCTGTACATATTTTTTTAGTTCAGCAGCGAAAATATACATTTCAAAATTAAGCTCTAATTTGACTGCTTACTAATGAACGTACAGAAAGTGATAAGTTATACGCTTACCATTTGAGAATATTTCGTTTGACATTTAGACAATAGACATCTTTTAAAATAGCAGTAAAGACCATAGTTACTTTTCCTTTATTTTATGCTCCCCATACCCGTAGCCATAACCATAACGTTTTCCATAACCGTAGTACTTACCGTATTTGCCGTAGCCATAGTAATAACCATACTTCTTTTTCTGAAGGTCCAAACCATTGATGGCGATACAGAGATTAGACAGTTTGTTGTTTTCAGCAAGTTCGTTGATTAAAGTAAACTCTGCCTTACGAGTATAATCGGCGCGACATACATATACCGATAAATCTGCTACTCGACCAATAAGCAAAGTATCAGTCACCATACCAACAGGTGCCGTATCCAGTATCACGTAATCAAAATTCTTCTTCAATGTTTCGACTGCTTTCTCCAGACCGTCACGAGCCAACAACTCTGTTGGATTAGGGGGAACAGTTCCACCGGGAAGAATATATAAGTTCCTGTTTATATCAGAAAGCTGTACCAAATCCATCAGATTTATAGTAGGATTAGTCAGAAATTGAGTAATACCATGCTCTTTCTTAGGTATGTTGAAGACCTTATTCAATCCCGGTTTACGAATATCAAGACCTACAATCACAACCTTTTTCCCTAATAAAGAAAGACTGATAGCCAAATTGGCAGAAACAAAGGATTTACCCTCACCACTGATAGTAGAAGTCACCAAAATCACATTCTTACCAATTTCAAGCATAAACTGAAGATTGGTACGAACATTACGGAAAGTCTCACTCATAAGATTGTTCTGATTCTCAAATACAGCAATGGATCCATTCTTTTCATCCGCTAAAGGAATATCACCGATAACAGGGAGTGAAGTCAATTTTTCAACATCAGCACGACCTTCTATCTTGAACTTAGTCAGACTTATTAAATAAATGATACCTACCGGAACTCCTATTCCCAATATCAAGGCTGCCAGATAAATTGTCATCCACTTGGGAGAAACCGGACCGCCATCCGCCTGTGCTTCGTCAATAATTTTGGCATTATCGGCCATAGCTGCCAAAACAATGGCATTCTCTTCACGCTTCTGAAGTAACATTAGATATAACCCTGCTTTGATTTCCTGCTGACGGGCAATGCTTACAAACTGACGTTCTTGGGTAGGGGCATCACTGATACGACGGGAATAACGGCTTGCCTCACGAACCAAATCAGCTCTGGTAATCTCCAATCCCTTCAACGTGGCATCCAAAGTAGTCTGTACATTGCTGCGCATTGCACGGATGCTAGTATTAAGATTTACAATTGCGGGATTGTTTTCCGTTGATGTGCGCAATAAACGATTCCGTTCAGCTACCATTTCATTATATCGGTCGATTGCTCCGGCCACTCCTACATCCTGTAGCCCTACATTGGCAGGCAACACTTCATATTCATTTCCTTGCATATATCTTAGCAAGTCCATGATAAGATTAATCTGTGTCTGATTTTCTACGCGTTTCTTCTCATATTCAGCATTACCGGTTAAGGCTATTTGTGCTTCACTACTTAAATCCGTAATACCGGCACTACGTTTAAAATTCTCCAATTCCTGCTCCGTACTGCCTAATTCCTTTGAAATAATACTTATTCGTTCATCTATAAATTCTGCCGTTTTCTGCGCTACTTCATTCTTATCATTGTTGGCATTGATATTATACACCTCAAGCAACTTATCGATATAGTCTTTACCACGTTGAATATTAGAATTTTGAAGTGAAACGGTCACTACGGAAGTCGCTTTTGAAGTAGGAGTTATTGACAGAGAGGCAGCATATCCTTTCGCGACAAAGAATGGCTGATTGATAAAAGCTATGATATGTCGTTCTTTCGTCACACTCTCCGGACGGACCGAGGATAAGGTGTCATTATTCACAAAAAAAGCTACTGTCCCTTCATCAGTCGGGAATACAGCCGGTAATTTTTCAAACTCTTTCTGATATTTTTTTTCTCCTACGGTGATCTGTGCAGTCATCGCACCTGTAGGCTGTAAAACCATATTTACCTTCATTGTCTGCGGAAGTTTATCCGCTTCCTGCGGAGTCAGGCTTACCAATACAGGAGAAGTGCGATACAGTTCTCTTTGGGGAAACTTATCTTCATCCATATAAATTACAAAAAGTCCCAAGCGACTCACAACTTCTCTTGCCAAAGACTTCGAACGAAGTACTTCTATTTCATTGTCTATATTACTTGACGATGAGATAAAACCAGTCATCCCTATCTTTTCCAATTCAGAAGATACGTTTGCTCCCCCACCCTTTTTTTCATCCTTCATCAAGACAGTGGCGGAAACGTTATAAATGGGGGTTGTCAAACGCAAATATCCCCAAGCACAAGCAATACAAATTATTATCGAACCAACAAACCATGGCCAATGAATCAGATAACGGAAAAGGATTTCCTGAATATTGATCTGTTCTTCGGATCGTTCACCCGTTCTTTCTTTTCTTTCCTCAACCATACGATGTTATTATCTGAGAATATTTACTAATAAACTTGCCAATGAAATCAAGATAGAAGTAGCAGAAAACCAAATACTTGTACTATTACTGATATCTGAATTACGTGCCTTCGCCTTGTTCGGAGTCACATATACAATATCATTCTGCTGCAACCAATAATAAGGAGAAAGGAGAGTTTCAGCCTTATTAAGATCCAATGTTATAATCTGTTGCTTACCGTCAGCACTTTCACGAATCAACTTTACATTGTCACGAATTCCATAAATAGTCATATCCCCCGCCATAGCCAAAGCTTCCAACAGATTCACTTTCTCATTGCTGATAGTAAATGTACCGGGACTGGCAACTTCACCCAATACTGAGATTTTATAGTTAACCATGCGGACTGTGACAATCGGGTTTTCTTTGATGTAGGGTTTAAGTTTTTCCATCACCATTTGCTCTACCTCTTTTTTAGTCAGTCCCCCCACTTTCAGTGCACCTAAAACAGGAAAATTGATATTTCCCTCATTGTCCACTAAATAAGTCTGTTGGGATGATTGAGAAGCGCTTTGTGAATTTCCGGCAGTCATACCGGCAGAACCAGCTCCCGTCAAGTTGAATGGAGCTGCCAATTCGGGATTGGTACATGATACCACGACAGTAAGCTGATCTTTCGGCATTATCTTGGCATCGTACAGAGTTTCCTGTTGAACAGCCTGCCCCACCACTTCCGGATCTTGTAGATAGGGAACTTTTTTATATGCCTGACAGGAAGCAAGCAGAAAGATCGCTATCAAACAAGAGAGTATTCCCTTGACTTTTTTCTGCATACTTGTAGCAATGTAAAATGATTTATTCATAATATATTCTAGTTTATTTTTCTTTATCCAACACTTCGAATCGTGGAGAATTCTTTGACTTGAATTCCGGCACGACTTTCTTCATCAATCTGACGGTATCCATAATCTTTACTGTACGCGACAAATTCTCAAACTCCGCATAAGTATCAAGGATATCTGCATATTCATACCGACGTACCTTAGCTATCATAATTTTCTTGTTCTCGGTAGGGATCGTATTTTCTTTATCACTCAACACCTCTTCATAAAGCTTCTCACCCGGACGTAATCCTGTAAATTCGATCTTTATGTCCTCACCCGGACGATAACCAGCCAATTCGATCATACGGGTAGCCAAATCAACAATCTTCACAGCTTTGCCCATTTCAAAAACAAAGATCTCATTGCCCTCTCCCATAGTAGCAGCCTCCATCACCAAGCGGCAAGCTTCAGGAATAGTCATGAAGAAACGGATGATATCAGGATGAGTAACAGTGACAGGACCGCCATTCTCAATTTGTTCCCTAAAACGAGGAATGACAGAACCATTACTGCCCAATACATTTCCGAAACGTGTCGTGATGAATTTGGTATGACCTTTCACTTTTCCCTCACGGATAGCACATCCCAGACTCTGTACATAGATTTCTGCCAAACGTTTGGAACAACCCATTACATTGGTAGGATTCACGGCTTTATCTGTAGAAACCATGATCATTTTTTCTGCACCATATTCCACAGCCATGTCAGCTACCTGTCGGGAACCGGTCACATTGACAAGGACAGCCTCGCAAGGATTTTCTTCCATCAATGGTACATGTTTGTAAGCGGCAGCATGAAAGACGATTTGAGGATGATAAAGATCGAACACCATACGTACACGTTCTTTCACACGCACATCACCGATTACAGGAATAAAATCTATAGCAGGATAATTTTTCTCAAACTCAAGACGGACATTATGCAAAGGAGTTTCTGCAGAGTCGAACATGATAAGTTTTTGAATTCCCATCTGCACCAATTGACGGCAAAGTTCACTACCGATACTGCCTGCCGCGCCAGTCACCAACACCACTTTGCCACGAAACTCTTCCGCTACCTGACGAAGATTGATGTTGATTTCAGCACGTCCCAGCAAATCTTCAATTTTAATAGGGCGTATCCATTGATGAAAGTTTCCGTCAGAGTCCGCTTCGCTGATAGTAGGAGCTATCAATGTTTTAAGTTTATTGCTTTTGCAATACTCCAAAAGGCGGTTTTCCTCTAAACGGGTGTCTTCATAACGGGCAAACAGAATTCCCTTAATACCACGCTTCCGCATGATATAGTCAACATCCGACTCATTTTCAAAATAATAAATGGGAAGATCCGCCAATCGACGCCGGCTATTGTTTCTGCCATATACATAAAAGCCTGCGACCTTATAATGTGCACTATCCCTTAGACGTAGTTTCAAAGCTACACTCTCTTCATCAGTACCATAAATAAGAATACGGATGTTCTTTTTATTCACCCAGTCCAACAAAAAATCATAGACGATTATCAATGATACACGAAAGGTTGTCAAGAGTACTAGAGTCAGTAGGCCATCAAATAGAAGATAAGATATTTTATAATTATATGGCAATTGAGTCCCAGCTATAAGTCCAAAAGAAACGATTGCCAAACAAGCTATTTTGAATAATACGGCACACATAATACGCCAAAGTTCACGCGCTTGTGAAAAACGAATCGTATTACGATAAGTATGAAATAATAAAGCTCCTGCAACACTTGCAACCAAAGAGACACAAGCGAATTTGCAAAGCATCCAATCGGTCATTGGAACATGTGCCATATAATGAATGACCACATAAGCTACCAATGAACATAATACAGAAATTGCCGTGTCAATACCTAAAATAGCCCAATAACTAAAATAGTTTTTACGAGCATATTGCACTATACCCTTCAATGTCTTTTCCATTATAGTATAAAGAATAAATTATATTTCGAAAAATTGATTTATCTGATTAATTACTATCAGTACAAGAGGGGCGATACGTACATACGTCTTTCCACTATATCCTTTACAAGATATAATTCATAATACTTTCATGGATTTTTCATTTTTTTTGAGAGAGGTCATCGATAAATATATCCAATGTTTGTTACCGATGTCAGATAAGACTACCTGCAGTTTTGCAGGCTTTCATTACATTTTTGCAGTAAAATCCCCATACCCCTAAAAATAGATTGATTACTCAATCACGTAAATCCCCATTTTCAGATACCGGTTCTACACACCCCACCGGTATATCTACACATGCGCACCCCAACATCGTTAATCGGACAGCGACTTTCGATTTCCCATTTACATTCACTAATTCCCCTTCCAGTCCTGCCAATGGTCCTTTGATTACCCGTATTTTTTCTCCCGGAGCTAATGGCGATGTACTCATGCTGATCGTCTCATCCGAGTAATCGAGCATAAACTTAAATCGCAACATTTGTTGGTCAGGAATAACAGCCGGAGTACTCTCCCCACGTAATACCATATAACGGCTGATAGAAGATAAAGTCAGGACTTCTTTTTGTTCTTGCAGATCAACGTGAACAAAAATCATCATCGGAAGTAGTACCCGGTCGACAACCTTACGACGGTCGCTCCATTGATGGACTTCTTGTTGAATTGGAAGGAAATTTTCGATCCCCATTTTCGTAAGCCGCTCACTCGTTTTTTTCTCGTGACAGATGCGCACAATGGCCACTAACCAACGTTTTGAGCGCGCTACGCTGCTGCCAATCACATCTGTTGGCAGAGTTCTTTGATCGTCATTTTTCTTAATGATCATGTATTTTTACCCCTCATTTTCCATCACCTTTTAGGCAATGGATTGAATTCGGTGGCAAAGATAGATAAAATTATAAATAATAAACAAGAAAAATGCTTTATTTTTCCACACAAATCTCAATACTTTACAGTCCGAATAAAGCAAGCGTCACAATTACTACCATCATCCGCATCTGCCGCACCATTCAAAAAACCTTCAAACCCCATAGTAAAATAGTTTATATCAAAAGCACTTGATTCATTTACATTCTTTATTTCACTCTTAAGCAATCTGTTACGACAATGATAAATAGCACCAGGACGCTCAAACAAATCATAAAATAACGGCAAATATTTTATATTTCCAGAAGGGTCATTCTTTGTATAATAATCAGAACGTCCTGCATAACGTAGCCTTCCAGCTTTATCGTTTGGATTACTTTTAGTATCCGGACTTCCTATCCGCCTTCCATAACCAGATTTACCAACCGGAAGAAATATATTTCGTCCATTATTTATATTATAAACAAAACATCCACGCATACCCTTCACGGAAGACTTTGGATCTTCCCCACGGTCATATCCCCAAGCTATATCTACGGATGATTGCGTTTCTGTAGCCCCATCCCCATAAAGCACACCATACCCCTTATTAATATTACTATGAATCGAGGTGGATTCCAAAGTATAAAAATCCTCAATCTTAGCAATACGCTCATTATTTCCTGCAATACTCCATCCTGAAACAAGACTATTGTTCGTCAATGACGGCTGAAGACCTTCCCATGACAACTCTGACTCTGCCGTTTTTCCTTTCTCTAATACTGTGAAATTTCCATCCGGACCTTCACCAAACTTAAACCCAGCCCGTTCATTATTGGAAGCAAGAATTGCCGTATAATTGCCACGGCGAAATAACGACCCTTCTTCCAAAGGAGAATTTGTGTAGACAGGGGTATCATTAGCGTCAAAACGATAAACATTAAAAGAAGTCCATGCCGGATTCGTTTCACTCTCCGTATTCCCATTCAAAGTAATAGGTGCATATCCCTGACGTACAAATATAGAATGCTCGCAAGTATAATTGTGATAACGTACACGTACAATGGCACAACGAACTTCAGTTTCTTTTATAGTCCCGTTAAACTTTATTTTAAAATCTATCAAATGTTCACTTGCACCTTCTATTCTTTTCGAATCAGTATTCACAATCCCTTCGCTCCCTTCAGAAGTTGCTTCCAATGATATAAAGTCATCTCCACCCTCCATTATCTCCGCTCTCCACGCCCCCTCTGATTTGAAAGTAACATAAGATGTTTCATCTTCTTTTGGTAGACGCATAAGTGTCACATGGAAATCATCCTTCTTGCCTGCACTACGCCATACCCCCTTCGGATTCTCTATACGACGTACCTGTATCATATCAAGATAAACCGGCTCCCCCACTTGATTTCCCTTGTCATCCTCTATTGTAAACTTTATCTTCTCCTTACGAGGATATGCTACATACGGATTATTACCAGTAAAGCCAGTTTTTGTAACAAGTTCCTTAGCACGAGTATATAATGGTATAGTAAAAATATGTTCACTTCCCTTGTTTACTATCGTATATTTGCCATCAATATCATCTCCTCCACTACCGTTCTCAATCCACGCATATTCTCTTTTACCCCTGTTTTTTCCATCAATCATTCCCTTATAATATTTATAATTGTAATACGAAGCATCAGCAGCATCAATTTGCCATGATGCTTTATCCGCCCATTCAGGGTTTTCAACCTTTACAACTGAAGTTTTTCGCAAAGATAAAAAACTGTTCCAAGGACCATCATTATAAATTTCACCCGTATAATAAAAACCGTTAGTAACCCAAGGAAATGCAGTTGTTCCATTTCCCCATGGCTTCCAACCTGTAAAATCTGGATCCACTTCATCATCTTCACCGGAAGAAGGGCGATCTGCACCATAGCTTTTAGTATTCTTTGCTAAGATTTTTGCCACAAGCTTATAGCCTTCTTTCATCTCTCCAACCACTTTTACCGTAGTCATCATGTCCTTATTATACAAATAAGAAATGTACTGTGGAGTAGTCACATGGATGCCGGGCGGCTCTTTATATTCGATGTGCCAGTCGGCATCGTTGCCGTAGCCCTTGAATTTAAGGGTCAATTTGTAATGAGTATTGCGTTCGGCATTATAATCTGTTTTTACATCTTTTCCAAGCATAAAGCGAAACTTGATCGGTCCTGCCCCCAGATGTTCGTCCAAAGCCGTACAACGATAATAACCACTCACCTCCACATACGTACCGTAAGGTTTTTCATCTTTCCAACCGGAACCCGGCTCATTTTCATCCGGATTGGGCTTCCATATCGAATGGCCACCATCGTTCGACTGATATTTCAACTTTCCTTTCCCCTGCATATTCTCATAAAAAAACAGAGACTTTGCTGTATGGGCATGACGATTGGTGATAATATTGGAATCGTCACCATCCTCTCCCATACCCAAATAAGGATGCTGTGTTTTACACACATGTTTATAGTTTTCCGGAGTGAGCGTTTGAAGATCTTTATCCGGGAGTTCTTGAATAATGATGGATTTACCTTTTTCAAGCAAACCGTTAGAAGCGGAATAACGTACAGAACGCTCAAGCATCCTATCATCCCATTTTGTTCCTTCAGCCATATAGTCACTCAACGGATACACTTTGCTTACATCAGCCTGTCCGGGTGTATTCGGGTTGCCTAATGCGCAGGTTTTAGGTATATCTTTTATTACAATATTTTCAATATATATCTGTACATTTTCATAAAGACCGGTACCATCGAATGCAACCGTTACCTTAGAAGCTGCACGACGCAACCAGCTATGGAGTTGCACACTTGGAGAATTTATAGTGACAGGTTGGTCATCACTCGCATTACGATCCGGCTTAAGACTAAATATACCAAACATTTCACTATTCTTTGCTATTTCATCCTCCCAGGTAAGAGAAATTGATTTCAGTCCTGCACGGGTCTTTATCGCATCAGAATAATCTCCCAGATCACCCATATTAGCTACCGCATAGACATAGTAGCGTCCTCGCTTTATCGAACGAAGCTTAAAGGTGGCCGAACCTGTCTTGTCGTCCTCAAACTGACTTCCGTCTTCATTTTTATCTTCGTCAATACGATTGTCTTCTAATTTATAGTTCCAATCGGCAACATCCGGATCGGACGTCACATCATTATTGCGAACGATATAATTATGAACTAATTCGCCTGCTTCATTATAGAACAGCATACAAAGCGAGTTGATATTCTGAATGGCATCTCCATCATCACCACCCGTTTCTTTTTGCGCTTCTCCGGCACGAGTCTTGCCCAGTAATGCATTCTCCTGATCAAAACATAAGGATACAGAAATGACAGCATCTCCTTTGCCAATTTCTTCTGTCATGAAATAATCGTCCCGACAACTTGTCGTCAGTACGAATTGCAGCATAAGCAAAACAAAACAAAATAAAGTTGTTATCTTTCTCATACGACACATCATTTTCAGGTTTAATTGTTAGAATCAGATTTCGGATCCAGGCCAAAATCGGGTTCAAGTTCGACCTCTGCATAGGGTACTACCTGTACATGAACATCTATTTTATCTATGTACGTTTTCGTCACGTTGAATTTATAATAATAATTGCGATGAATGTCGAAAGGTGTACCTAATGCTACGTCTTTCGGTGCATTATCATAATATTTAAAATCAATAGTATGTATTTGATCGCTCTCGGCAAATTTCAAGTGAATCTCGGCTGCATCCACAGCTTTGTTACCGTTGAGAAGGTTTTGATATTCGGGAATATAGAGCACAAAACGAGTTCCTGTCGACAGTTCCTCGAAAGGCAATTCTTTTTCATCACTGTCGTTCTTGCCATCCGGCAAATGCAAGTCGTCTACATAATCCTTGTCATAATCCCCCTTCACATAATCGCTTTCCACGAATACATTATCCGGTGCACAATATCCGTGGCTATTGTAGCGATGTAGCGTAACAGACTTTAAGGTGTAGTCGGAAGTATTGCCAGAGGCTTCGGCAACAGTATAGTTAACTTCCACTTTCGCCATCGCACGAAGCATATGGAGCGTGCCTAAATAAGTGCACATATTAGAGTAGAATTTCACGTTCTCGAAAAGTTTCACGCCATACATAGGAATGAGACAATCTTCTGAAAGATGAAACAAAGAAGGAGTAACATACGAATATTGACTGCCCGGGCTTATACATATATCTTTGATGGTAGTTTGCCCAACAACCATTTCACTTTCTTGGGGATATTCCCTCCAGTTGGCAAGCATCACGACCTTGAATGTAGAAGGAAGCGGTTTTCTAATATTACCCACTACATCATAATACTTTGAACGATAACCGGCATTGCCCACAAGCATAATACCTTCCAGCTGAAGAGTAGAAATATATTTATTATCTTTATCGAAAAAGAGAATACGAAAGTCTTGATTCTCAAAATTGATGTAATTTTCAAAATCCGTTTCCATCCCGTTGTCATACCCGTCCCGACCGGCCCTTGTCACTGTTCGGGTATCAGAGAGTTCATCAAACGCAATATGAAAACCTACCTGAACAGTCTCCTCTTCTTCATACCGGTCTGTTGAAAGGTATTCTCTCTCTGAACTGCACGATAAGAACAGAATGCAGACAGAGAAGAACAAGCAAGAAAATGACAATATGCTTTTACCTTTTCTCATCATATACATGTTTTTAAATACCGGTCTCTTGAAGAACAACTTTCCAAGAATTTATGTAAATATAAGCATCCATCCAACGGTCTCCTTCATCTAAAAAGAAAACCATATTATATTCATCTTGCCGGTCGAGATATTCCTGATCGTCCATTCGACGATTGTACTCTCCTTTCACCAGCAAAGCATAATCTATCAGTGGAATAGAAAATACTGTTTCTCCCTTATCGTTCGTCACTTTCAGGCGGGGAGCTTTTTCCTTAACCAACCTTGCAGTAGTAAGTTCTGCGATAGCAGCACTAAATGAAGATACTGTCCTGCTATCTACATCATCAATGCCTGCCGTTCCCGAGTCAGTATGCCATGCATAGTATGTCACGGGTTCATCAGATAGCAGCTTATTATCCCAGTTCATCACCCCATTTTCATCAGTTATGGAGAACGTAAATTTATCTTTATCGACAGGCTCGCCCGAAAGATGCTGCAATACAACACGTATATTATTAGTGTTTTTAACTAACGGAACGACAAAAGTATGTGTACCTTCCTCACTGCTGAAAGTCTGTTTTTCCAAATAGCCGTGATACAGCCTATTAAGGTCTTCTTTGACATAAGCTGTTCCATCAAGCTTGTGCTCGCGCTTCAATGAACAAATCAGGTCTTCCTTACGAGATGAGACAGGAACGGCAAATGAATTGCCTCCTGCCAACCCACACCATGCCAACAGGCTATAACTACCCGGAGCCACGTCTACTTCCATTGCATATCCTTCTTGTGCAAGAGTTTCCCCTTGCTCTGAACCTTGCCACACTACATTATTCTGTTCATCAAGGACATAAAGTGTAACCGAATTTACCTCGTGTGCAAAAGCATCTGCAAACTTCATATTCATATCATAACGGAACTTGACATGATAATGCACAGAGCAATCTCCTTCATCCTCGTAAATTCCATCGCAAGCTGTCATTACAAAAAGAACAGACAGCAGCATAAGCACTGGCAGTGTTGTTGTTTTATTTATTTCTTTCATATAAACTAATGTATTCATCGTTTATATACATGGATTATTTCTCTCGTTATATATATTGTCTACGAACATACATCCGTAGTGAATTTTCATTGTTAGTGGGAAAATAGACAACTTTTTGGCGTCACATTTTCCAAAGCCGCCCTTTCTTTGTACCGGAACGGAAGTACTTTTTCTTGTTAAATCCCGGAGGAGCAGGAATTAAAGCCTTTTCTCCTCCGAGATAAGTTTCTATTTATGTGTTAGCAATAAAAATTACAAACCGACATTCTGATTAACAACTTTCCAAGAAAGGATATTAATTGTAGCACCTACATAGTAGTTTTCTTTTTCATCATCTTCACTAGGAACAATTACTTCATCCGGATCATAAACACCCTTACCTAAGTTTTCCAATTTGTTTACTGTAAGTGTGTAGTAGTGATTACGAACAACGCCGTAATTAGCTTCGAATGTTTTTACTTCTTTATCTCCGATTGTTTCAGTTTCGTTATTCAAGTGTTCAATAGGAATATTATAGTACATCAAACCACCTTTATAACCAATTGCAGGATCCTGGTTTTCAAAGTTCTTAAATGATAAAGCTGTATTTATAACGTCAATATCACTCGCTTCAGCAGATACCATTTTTTTATTCGTATCCTTCTTATAAAGAGTTGTAATAGCACCTTCTGTTTCCTTAGTAAGCGCTACTTTTACCTTACCATCACCCATGTTAACCAACTCTACATAAGTATCATTGATTTGCTTGTATTTTTCATCGTCAGTAGCACTTTCATCTACACCATCAACTTTATAATACAAATTAATTTTTTGTGTATTAAGTACATAATTGAGATATGATTTTCTCAAATAAAGCAGACCGTTAAAACGAACTAAATCATCACTTAAATCCTTACCGTCCTTATCACAAATACGAGCCACCAAAATTACACTTGTACGAGCTGCACGAGATACAGCATAAGCAGCCGTATTTGTATTTTCAGCACAATAAGCAACATCGGCACCAATTACTCCATTACAATTGTTTGCAGAGATGTAGTTCAAATACTTTGAGTTATTTGAATTATGAAATACCTTATTGCCATCTTTATCTGTTTCTTCACCTGCTGCAACGTCTTCGGCAGACTGTGCTGAAATCTCATGACCATAGGCAAACGACGTACCCCAATAGCTACGGAAATATTTGCTCGCATCCCAATCGAACCCTACAAAAGTTGCCTTATCTCCTGGATTTGTACTCTGCCATGCTGTGTTGATACCTTTCAGCAAATAAGAATCTTTTGCTGTAGCATTCAAGCCCCAACCAACAAATTCTACATAAATATCAGTTGCCCCAGCTTGAATTTTATCGCCAGTTGTACCCTCACCTGTACTTGGGAATACAACTTCTCCCTCATTATTTTCTTCACCTGCGATAGAAACATTCAATTTGTAGAGAGGCACTTCCTCTTCCCCTTTCGTATATGAGGAAGCTTTTTCAAGCGTTGTTTTCAAAGCAACTTTTGCAGCCAAACGTTCTACGTAAACTTTCACAATTTGAGTCTCTTTCAACTGCTCCGTAGACTTAGCAAAATTTTCTGTAGACAAAACTGTTACACAATAGTATGGAGTACCATCTTCTCTGACGTAACTTGTCGTACTCATAACAAAATTTTCACCATTTTTATAAACGCCTTCCACATCACTGTTCAAAGCCATCAAATTCTTCTGTGCTTCGTCCAATGTAGCTCCTGCCTCAAAATTATCAGGCGCATTCAATACAGTAAGCATATATTTCGGAAAATTTGTTTCTGTAAGACCACGCAAAACAACAACTGTCTTACCATCAAATTCAATGTTATCCGGATTTGGATCATGAATATTTCCGCCATCCCATACATCATTTTTCAAAACAAAAGCACCCGTTGCATCATAAAAATAAAATTTGGCATTCTTCACTTCGCCTTCTTTCGTATTCTTATCAGCAAATTCAAAACCTGGCGCATCATCTTTAGTCGTAGCTCTCGTCAAAGCACCCGCTTCCGAAATTTTCACGTTGATATATGCTTCTCCATTAGGAAAAAGAACAGCATTGTCACCCTTGCCATCCGTCACATCTTTACTTTCATCGGAACATGCACATAATGCCATACATGCAAAAATTCCCCAAATAATCTTCTTCATTTTCATAATTAAAAAATTAATAGTTATTATAAATCTATCTTCTAATCTCTTGATTTTAATCCAGTCAACTAACCTTATTAATCTCGACAGCTTCCTTTTTATAATAATGTTAATGAATTAATTTATTTTTTTGCTTTCTCTATTTTATCTATCTCAATAAGAATTATCTCCGCTTCCTCTACTCCCATCGCCTTCGCATCATTCAGGAACCTTCGAGCATCATCATACTTCCCTACTCCAAAAGCATATACCCCACGAGCATATACCGCCTGTGACGAATCTCCCGCTTTGGAAAGATAACGCTCTGCGCTTTCAAAATCCTTACGCTGCATAGCAGAGTTTGCAGCATTCAAATTGGCAATCTCATCATCGGGATACATTCTCACGGCCGTTTCGAACACCTCATTAAACTCTGCGCTTCCCGGTTCGTATGTCCGCGCCACGAGATAGAACTCATTAAGACTAAGTTTTTGCGGTTGTGTCCGCATAATACGTTTGATTTCTTCTACATCACTGAAGCTGCGGATAATGTAATCTATGCGATAGTCAGTGTGGCGTAAAGCCGGATAACAGTTTTGTAACAAGAAACGGTATTCTTCCGGATAAGTCCGCTTGATTTTTGCTTCCTTAGCATCCGGTTCCATGTCACTGTCAATCATTGCCAATATTTCCGTACGATGTGCAAGGTTCGTTTTCTCAACATACCGGCGCAATCCTCCCCAATCTTCCGGTTCATAGGCGGTAGTTATTACACTATCCCTGAAATGGTACAGTTGATTGATGTAACTTTTCAATGCCACCGTACGACCTATCGCCAAATCACGGTTATGGGAGTATGGACTTTCAGGTGAAGCGTAACCTTTAAGCCATACCGAAGTGATGGTTATATCTCTATCATTACGGACAGAGTCAATAGAAGCCTGAATTTTACCCAACTCGGAAGTATTCCGACGATATTCGGGATATATAACCGTCTTGTCGACCGGGAAATCGATAAAAGCCGAACCGGAAAGCGAACGACTTTTGACTGTTTCTGCCTGTGGGTATACATAGAGCAACTGTGGAGAAAGCGGTTCTATTTCGGCATATCCGCCCAACGGCTCGATACATTCCGCTAATAGTGTACTACAACATCCGTAATCACTACGATACAGTTCCAGTGCAGAACCGTTCATCCATTTGTAATAAGGAATAATAGCATGATACGCCACATCTTCTGGTCTGGAATGTGCTTTGAATGTCATCTCTTTTTTGCCGGAGAGCATACTTTCACCATTACGCACATAATAATAATAACGACGACGCCCATAAACTCCTACCGAAGGAAGCTCCAACGTGTCCGTAGCGCACACAAAGCGAGGAGTGAGCAGCACTGCTCTATTGCTCTCCACATCAAGAGGAGACAGCCCCATATTCATATCGACTACTATATATTCACCGTTCCGTTCAATTTTAAGGTTATCTGTTGTCACTCCAATTGTTTGCTGGGCATTCAGCATACAGCCAGCTCCCAGCAATGCTGTTATAATAAAAATAGTTCGTTTCATAACTAAACGCTTTTAGAATAAATAAACTAAATTCACTGCCGCTTTAGTGAGACCAAAATAGTTATGCGGCTTGCTCTCCTCCACTTTCTTTCCACACCCGGCGCACCTGAAACGGTCATATCGGGTATAGGAATAACCGACACCTATTTCAGCCTCGATATTCCAATGACGCCCCAAGATCCAAGCATAACCATAAGCAACACCGCCGCCAACAAACCATCCTTGATAGCGGGTGTCCTTAAGAGTTGAAAAATCTGTGCCCAGTAATTTGAAATCAGTGTCAATACCACCTATATTATATTGTCCACCGTGGAGATGAGCTCCGACAAAATGACCTGCAAAGCGATCGCAAAACCAATAGCGTGCTTCAGGTTGTACCGCCCAGTGTTTCCACCGGCGATTATGCGATAAGGTCCATGCGTTGAAATCTCCGGAAATATCCAATGTCCACCGAGGTGCAAGTCCTACCTCTAAACCGGTATTTACATTCATGAAAACATCGGACAGGATATTGGTCTTTAGCGCCACTTTCTGCGCATTAATTGTATAAGCCACGCCATTCATGGCTACTATCAGAAAAAGAATCCTTAGTTTCATCATTTATGTGTGTTCCTATGCCAAATAATTGTTACTATTTCTCTTTAAGCATTACCCCAAACAAACAGCAATAAACAAATTAGCATTTACTGATATTCTAAAAATATATCTTGATCTTTATTTCCCCTGCAAATATGTTTATACCCCAATTCTATTTGCTTTATGGCTTAATCCAATACTTCTCTTATCAAGAAAAGTACCGACAACAATACTGTCTGATACTGATACTTTTGGATTATATTAAAGTGCTGTTTCAATTAACATTTTACAAAAAATGCTAATATTTTTTGTTACAGAATAAAAAAAGTTGTTGGATATAATGCTGTATGGCCGTTTTTTTATAATTTTGCATCAAATTAATACTTTTCTTGATAAGAAAAGTACCGGCTCAATAATATACGCTCATTTCTTTTTTATCATTATAAGGAATTGATAATAAGATTATTAGCATTATCCACAGCTGAAGTATCCAATGATGCAAGATAAATTTTTGTAGTATTCTCCGAGTCGTGTCCCATAGCCTCGCTAATAACAGAAATAGAAATATTTTTGCTTCGGGCTATACTGGCCCAAGCATGGCGGGCAACGTATGTTGTCAGTGTCACATTCAAATTCAACAGTTCTCCAATCATTTTTAATTTCCTGTTTATCAAATGTGCCGCATTTATATATTGCCGCCTTTCATTTTTACCTATATCTTTTATTATCGGTAACAGATAAGGCGTATCTACCGTATTATACTTGTTAACGATTTCTTGCATAGGCTTTTCCCATTTGATAAAAAGCTGCTGATTCGTCTTGTGACGCCGATATGACAAGATGCCATTCTGAATATCTTTCTTTTTAAGGAATGCTATATCTATAAACGACATTCCACGAGTATAAAACGAAAACATAAAGATATCCCGAGCATACTCCATTGAAGATGAAAATCCCAGTTCCAGATCTCTTATCTGGCGAATAACTGTCATTGACACAGCACGCTTCATTGTCTTGTCAATCCCAGTATACACATGTTTGAACGGACTACGCTGTACCGTCAACCCCTTGTCAACAGCACGGTTATATATCGCACGCAAATTTCTCATATAATACGAAGAACTGTTGGGGCATACTCCAGTTGATTTTAAAAATGTTTCATACTCAACCATAAAAGCAGAATCCACTCCTTCAATAAGAATATCACCACGGCTTCCCATGAAACGTTCGAAACTATTTAAGGTTGCCCTATAGGTTTCAGCGGTACGTTCTTTACCTATTTGCTCCAACTGCACAATAAGATTCCGCCCAAATGACAGGAAACCGTCAACAAGAGGTACTTTATAGGCTTTCACTACATCGTCTGACGTAAAAGTATCCGCCGACCGCTCAAACCGTCGAATAATTTCTTTAAGCCGGGATTGATCTTCTAAAATGCATTTTCTTAATGTAACAAGATGACGTGCACGAACTTCGTTATCAGTGAAGGTAATAACCGAAGAAAACCGGTTATCCCATTCCGACGGGAAAATCTTGTAACACGTGCTTATCCGCTTCACGACTCTATTATGAGTCACTTGATAAAATAAAGTCCCCTCTTTTTTACAAACTGAAGAAGGACGAAATTTCACTTTTACTGTTGCCATATAAGTTATATTTTGAATTATAAATTAGTGATATAACAAATATATGGATCAAAAAAAGAGACTGAATAACATTTTATTGTTAAACAGCCTCTTTTATTTCTTTGGGGAAACTTTAAATTTCTTACCACTTATAATTAATACCGAAACTAAGCAATTCTTTCAACTGGAAGAAGCTGTCTCCTTCAGTCGGTTTCGAACTGTCGTCAAAACGGGTATGTATATAGAGCTTAGTAGAAAGATAACGGTTCAACACAAAATTGAATGTATTCTCCCACTCTATACGTGCCCAATGGTAGTTGGTCAGACAATTGAGACGGGATTCTAAAGTCACTGCAGAGATGATGGTCCAGTTGAATGTCGATTGCAGCTGGGAACCGAAGTCATTTTTAGAACATTTGCCTTTGTCCAAACCGAATTTTGTTTCATCCACTTCCGAGCTACCAATATAACGTAAATTATAAGTTAACGGTGCCATAAACACGGAAAGATTAAATTTCTTCTTAGTCAGTTTGTAGTCCATACCGACACTGACCGCCAAATCTGCCGGAGACATGAAAGCCGAAACCAATTCTTCACTATTAGCTTTATAACCATTAAAGAACTGCGTCTTGAACTCGGAAGAAATGGTATAATACCAGTTCTTGAAAGCTCTCAGACCTAATTTATTATACAAGCGAAATTGGTCGGTATTAAAAAGATATTTATGGTATTCATCTGACGGAGTGGAAGTCATACCGACTTTAGCTTCCAACTGGTTTTCAAACAGTACTTTTTCATTGTCATTATAGTTGGCAAAAACCTGAAAAGTCGCTAATCCGGAAAAGTTGCTTTCCCCTCCCTTATACCAGTTGTCCGACAGGTGGTTCTGACTGATCTGCAACGACCCGTTACCTCCCGTAACCCACCAGTTAGGTCGACTAATCTTCATATTGGCCTTTCCTACATTATCATCCATATTTTCCGGTTGAAACAGATGAACAACAGTTGCTTTCGGAGATATTTTCGGCTTCACATCGTGACGGAACACATCACGGCTCATGATGCGATCTTCTGTAGTTACAACCAAATCCGGATGTGCCAGATACAGATCCATCAACGCACTGTTCACTATTTTACCGGCACGCTGGGTTTTGGTAAATGCCAAGGTATCGTATGGCAGAAGTTCTGTTGTCAGTTGAGGAGTAGCATCCAATTGTATGGGTTTCCATTCCAATTTCGAATATTGTGCCATCGGGGCATAATAATACGCCACAGGTGTAAACAAGCGGAAATAATCGGGATCAGACGGAATATAACGTGGCGGAACGGACAAGTCGTTCAAATAATCTAATTGTGCAACATACTTATTATATAAATAAGAAACGGTATCCAGTTTCGGAGTCGGACCAGACAGATTAAGTTTTAGCATCAAATATTTCTGAAGTTCTGCAGAAAGGGTATCTGCCCTCACGACTCTGGCTTTTGCCACAACTGTTGAGGATTTAACCGTTTTGGCAGGTTTGATCGCTGCAGGAGCAGGCTGCAGAGAGTCAGTCGGAAGTGAAGCGGATTCGACAGGCTCCTGTGCAAAAAGCGATAACGATAAGATTGACAGGATAAACGCTGAACATAAAGTAGTAATTCTCATCATATTTGTCTATGGTTTAGGCTGCAAAGCTACATTATTTTGTTTAGAAATCATAGGATTCTTTCAAAATTGCATTTTTTAATAAAATTGTAGAGACGAAAGTCTGCAATCTTCCCCTTTTTTTTATAATTTTGCGCTTTTTAAGTTCGTAAGAATACTACTAAGTAACAATTATTAAAACAGTTATAGCTGTGGGAGAAACAAAGTATATTTTCGTCACCGGTGGTGTTGCCTCTTCTTTAGGAAAAGGGATCATCTCATCATCCATCGGTAAGTTGCTGCAAGCAAGAGGTTATAATGTAACCATCCAGAAGTTTGACCCGTATATTAACATCGACCCGGGAACATTAAATCCTTATGAGCACGGGGAGTGCTATGTAACCGTAGACGGACACGAAGCCGACCTCGATCTGGGACACTATGAGAGATTCCTGGGAATACAAACGACAAAGGCGAACAACATTACTACGGGACGTATCTACAAGAGCGTCATTGACAAGGAACGCCGTGGAGACTATCTGGGTAAAACCATCCAAGTGATTCCTCACATCACAGACGAGATCAAACGGAATGTTAAACTGCTTGGTAATAAATACAAGTTTGATTTTGTGATTACTGAAATCGGTGGTACGGTAGGTGACATCGAATCACTCCCCTACCTCGAAAGTATCCGTCAGTTGAAATGGGAACTCGGTAAGAACGCTCTTTGCGTACACTTGACTTATGTTCCTTATCTTGCTGCTGCCGGAGAATTGAAAACAAAACCGACGCAACATTCTGTAAAGGAACTCCAAAGTGTGGGTATTCAGCCGGATGTACTGGTTCTGCGTGCCGAGCATCCGCTAAGTGACGGATTGCGTAAGAAAGTGGCACAATTCTGTAATGTAGACGATAAGGCTGTTGTGCAGTCTATCGACGCGGAAACAATCTACGAAGTACCTATCCTGATGCAGGCACAAGGACTGGACAGCACTATCCTCGAAAAGATGGGACTGCCGGTAGGAGAAACTCCGGGACTCGGCCCATGGCGTAAGTTCCTGGAACGCCGTCACGCCGCAGAGACAAAAGATCCGATCAATATTGCACTGGTTGGAAAATATGACTTGCAGGATGCTTATAAGTCTATCCGTGAGGCTTTATCACAGGCAGGAACGTACAATGACCGCAAAGTGGAAGTTCATTTCGTAAACAGCGAGAAGTTGACAGACGAAAATGTATGTGAAGCTCTGAAAGGTATGGCGGGTGTAATGATTGGTCCGGGATTCGGTCAACGGGGTATCGACGGCAAGTTTGTCGCTATCAGATATACACGTACACATGACATTCCGACTTTCGGTATTTGTCTGGGTATGCAATGTATTGCTATCGAGTTTGCCCGCAACGTACTGGGATACGCTGATGCCAACTCACGTGAAATGGATGAAAAAACTCCGCATAACGTGATTGATATCATGGAAGAACAGAAGGCAATCACCAACATGGGTGGTACCATGCGTCTGGGTGCTTACGAATGTGTTTTGCAGAAAGGTTCTAAAGCATATCAGGCTTACGGACAGGAACATATTCAAGAACGTCACCGTCATCGCTATGAGTTCAACAATGATTATAAAGACCGATATGAAGCTGCCGGCATGAAATGTGTAGGTATCAACCCGGAATCGGATCTGGTAGAAATTGTTGAAATCCCGGCTTTGAAATGGTTTGTCGGCACACAGTTCCATCCGGAATATGGTAGTACGGTACTGAACCCTCATCCGTTGTTCGTCGCCTTTGTGAAAGCTGCCATCGAAAACGAAAAAGCAACGGTGAACGGCTAACGATATGTGGTAAACAACCGGTAGTTTGTAATTTATATAATTTGTAATTAAAATAAGAATGGATAAAAACACCATCACAGGTCTCGTTCTGATAGGTATATTATTGGTAGGATTCAGTTTTTTGAGCCGTCCAAGCGAGGAACAGATAGCTGCACAAAAGAAATACTACGATTCTATTGCCGTGGTACAGCAGCAGGAGGAAGCGTTGAAGGCTAAAACGGAAGCTGCACTGGCTAACAGCCAAAAAGAGGTGGCAACGGCTGCCGATTCTTCTGCTTTGTTTTTCAATGCCTTGCATGGAACCGACTCTAAAATCAGCATCCGGAATAATGTAGCGGAAATCACTTTCACAACCAAAGGCGGACGTGTCTATTCAGCCATGCTGAAAGATTATATGGCACAGGACAAAAAGACGCCGGTCATGTTGTTCGACGGTGACGATGCTTCGATGAACTTCAACTTCTACAACAAAGCAGGAGCCATCCAGACCAAAGATTATTTCTTTGAAGCGGTGAACAAGACGGACAGTAGTGTTACAATGCGTCTGGCTGCGGATAGCGCAAGCTATATCGATTTCATCTATACACTGAAACCGGATAGCTACCTGATGAACTTTGAAATCAAAGCGACAGGCATGGAAGATAAGTTGGCAAGTACTAAGTATGTGGACATCGACTGGTCACAACGTGCCCGCCAACTGGAAAAAGGATTCACTTATGAGAATCGTCTGTCGGAACTGACTTATAAAGTAACAGGTGACAATGTAGACAACTTGTCTGCTGCCAAAGATGACAGTCAGGATTTGCCGGGACGCATTGATTGGGTAGCTTTCAAGAATCAGTTCTTCTCGTCTGTATTTATCGCTGAACAGGATTTCGACAAGGTTTCCGTTAAGTCAAAAATGGAACAACAGGGAAGCGGATATATCAAAGATTATTCTGCTGAAATGAATACTTTCTTTGATCCGTCAGGTAAGGAACCGACAGAGATGTATTTCTACTTCGGTCCGAACCACTTCAAGACGTTGAAAGCGTTGGATAAAGGCCGTGACGAGAAATGGGAGCTTCACCGACTGGTTTACTTGGGTTGGCCGTTGATTCGCTGGATTAACCAGTTTATCACGATCAACGTATTCGACTGGTTGTCCGGTTGGGGATTGAGCATGGGTATCGTTCTGTTGATTCTGACTATTATGGTAAAAGTGCTGGTTTATCCGGCTACCTGGAAAACATATATGTCTTCTGCCAAGATGCGTGTATTGAAACCGAAAATTGACGAAATCAACAAGAAATACCCGAAGCAGGAAGATGCAATGAAGAAACAGCAGGAGGTGATGGGCCTTTACAGCCAGTACGGGGTAAGCCCGATGGGCGGCTGTCTGCCGATGTTATTGCAGTTCCCTATACTGATGGCTTTGTTTATGTTCGTGCCGAGTGCTATCGAGCTGCGTCAACAGAGCTTCTTGTGGGCGGACGACCTTTCTACTTATGATGCGTTCATCACGTTCCCGTTCCATATTCCGTTCCTGGGTAACCATCTTAGCTTGTTCTGCTTGCTGATGACGGTGACCAATATCCTGAACACAAAGTACACAATGTCTATGCAGGATACCGGAGCGCAGCCACAAATGGCAGCTATGAAATGGATGATGTATCTGATGCCGATTATGTTCTTGTTCGTCTTGAACGACTATCCGTCAGGTTTGAACTATTACTACTTCGTGTCAACGCTGATTAGTGTGGGGACTATGATTCTGCTTCGTAGAACGACCGACGAGGTCAAATTATTGTCTATTCTTGAAGCGAAAAAGAAAGACCCGAAACAAATGAAAAAGACCGGATTTGCTGCTCGCCTGGAGGCGATGCAAAAGCAACAAGAGCTATTGCAGCAGCAAAGACAGAATAAAAAATAAGGAGTAATTCCCGAAATCTATTCTAAGAAAGCCGGACACCCTATTTTGGTTGCCCGGCTTTCTTTCTCTAAAAAATAAAATAGGATGAAAACTAAATATTCGTATAAACAAATCTGGACGATTGCCTACCCTATCCTAATCAGCCTGATTATGGAGCAGATGATCGGTATGACGGACACGGCCTTTCTGGGACGTGTAGGTGAAATCGAGCTGGGTGCTTCTGCTATTGCAGGTGTATATTATCTTGCCATCTTTATGATGGCATTCGGTTTCAGCATCGGTGCACAGATATTAATAGCCCGTCGCAACGGAGAAGGAAACTACAAGGAAATCGGCCCGATTTTCTATCAGGGCGTTTATTTCCTGCTTGTAATGGCTGTGATCTTATTTACGCTCTCCATTGTATTCTCACCCCATATCCTCAAAAATATAATTTCGTCTCCTCATATTTATGATGCAGCCGAAAGTTATATTCAGTGGCGTGTGTATGGGTTCTTCTTCTCCTTTGTCATGGTGATGTTCCGCGCTTTCTTTGTAGGCACGACGCAAACCAAAACATTGACGTTGAATTCGATTGTGATGGTACTTTCAAACGTGGTGTTCAACTATATCCTGATCTTCGGTAAATTCGGTTTCCCGCAACTGGGTATTGCCGGTGCTGCCATCGGTTCTTCACTGGCCGAAATGGTATCGGTGATTTTCTTCATTATCTATACGTGGAAACGGATTGACTGCAAGAAGTATGCATTGAATATACTGCCCAAATTCCAAGGGAAAACATTGAAACGAATACTGAACGTCTCCGTATGGACCATGATTCAGAACTTTGTTTCCTTATCTACCTGGTTTATGTTCTTTCTGTTCGTGGAACATTTGGGAGAACGTTCTCTGGCAATCGCCAACATTATCCGTAACGTGTCGGGTATCCCGTTCATGATTGCGATGGCATTTGCAGCTACTTGTGGCTCACTGGTAAGTAACCTGATCGGCGCAGGCGAACAGGATTGTGTACGGGGAACCATCAGGCAGCACATTCGGATCGGATATCTATTTGTATTGCCGATTCTGGTATTCTTCTGCCTGTTCCCGGATCTGATTCTGCGTATCTATACGGATATGCCGGATTTAAGGGCTGCATCCGTATCTTCACTATGGGTATTGTGTTCCGCTTATCTGGTGTTGGTGCCTGCCAATGTTTATTTCCAGTCGGTATCAGGTACAGGAAATACTCGAACAGCACTGGCTATGGAACTTTGTGTATTGGTTATTTATGTGGCATATTCTGCATATTTTATCCTGCACCTACGAATGGATATCGCATTTGCATGGACGACGGAATGTGTGTACGGTACTTTTATACTGATATTCTGCTACTGGTACATGAAGAAAGGAAACTGGCAAAAAAAGAGGATTTAAAAAATTTATTCCTTATGAACCATTATGAACTTGATTTTAATAGGACAACCTCCTACCTTTGCAACAAACATAAAAAAACTAATCATTATGAAATTGCATTTATTAGTGGGAAGCTGCATTTTAGTACTGTTATGTGCTTGTTCAGCAGGGGAAGAGGAACAACCCAAACAACCCGAAACGCCGTCTGTAAAACGGATACCCATCACATTGAACTGTGTGGCAAGTAATACAAATGTCAACGCCATAGAAGGTGTTCATACTCGTGTTACCGACTGGGGCTATGAAAATCAGGACAAAATCGGACTATATGTGGTAAACTACAACGGCACAACGCCGGGAACCTTGCAAAACAGCGGCAATCATGTAGACAATATGCGTTTCACGTACGACGGGACATGGACCCCTGACAAGGAAATCTATTGGAAAGATGAAAGTACCAAAGCAGATTTCTACTGTTATTTCCCGTATAGTACACTTTCCGACATTTCTGCACATTCTTTCTCTGTAAAAGAAGATCAGTCTACCGAACAGGCTTATACGGCAAGTGAATTTCTGTACGGTAAAACTGCGGGAGTGTCACCCACGGAAGAAGCTGTTAGCATTACAACCAAGCACATTTTCAGCTGTGCGGTTATCAATGTCAAGGCAGGTAACGGATTCACGGATGAAATTCTAGCACAATCAACAATAGGTGTAAAGATGAACGGAATAAAGACCGAAGCAATCATCAACCTCACCAACGGTATAGCTACGGCAACGGGAACAGCCAAAACAATCCTTCCGCTCGAAAACGGAAATAACCGTTCTTATAAGGCACTGATTGTACCTCAAACGGCTTCGGGCAATAATTTCATCACCGTCAATATTGATGGTAGAGACTTCAATCTCAACAAGGAATTTACTTTCGTCGGAGGGAAAAGACATACTTTCTCTGTGACGGTAAGTAAGACTAGCAATGGCATTAATGTCGGCATTGGGGCTTGGGAAGATGACGATATAGACAATGGTGGTGTAGCCGAATAAAACAGACATACGTATGAGAAGAGAATGGCATAAATATATAGTATTCAGTGCTGTATCGGCATTGATGCTTATGTCGTGCAACGACAATGAAATAACGGAAGGCGTTTCACGGGGACAGGATTCGAATGTCATATCCTTGTCGGGAGAAATAGACCAAGTAGCAGTGACTCGTGTCAATGATAATGGTTTCTGCGATGGTGACATTATGGGTGTTTACATTGTAGACTACAATGGTAACACACCGGGAACGCTGGCAACTAAAGGTAACCGGGGTACAAATGTGCCACACACTTTTGACGAAGCAGCTTATAAGTGGAACTCTGCTTATGATATTTACTGGAAGGATGACCGGACACACGTTGATATCTATGGGTATTACCCGTATGGTACACCGGCAGATGTAAACGAATATGCATTTGAAGTACAAAAAGATCAAACGAAAAATAATGGGGATGAAATGGGAAGTTACGAAGCAAGTGACTTCCTTTGGGGAAAGGCAGCGGACGTAGCACCTACGGAAAAAGTTATCCGACTGCCATTGCGGCACAAGATGAGTAATGCCCGCATTACCTTAAAAGAGGGCGAGGGATTCGCTGAAGGCGCCTGGACGGAACTGGAGAAACAAGTGCTGGTTCTGAACACCAAGCGTAGTTCAGTGATTAACCTCGCCACGGGTAATGTGACGGCTACGGGCGAAGTTGCCAAGACAGGAACTATCCCATTCTGTAAAGACAATGAATTCCGTGCTATTGTGGTTCCGCAAAGTGTGGAAGCCGGAAAAGTGCTTTTCAGTATTACGGTAGATGGAACGCCTTACACTTTCAAGAAGGAAGAGAAGTTCACGTACATGGCGGGAAAAATGCACAACTTCACTATTCAGGTGAATAAGAAGGAAGCAAGCGGACAATATGAGTTCAAACTCATTGATGAGTCTATCACTGCCTGGGAAAATGATATGGCTTCACATGAGGCTACCGCCAAAGAGTATATCGTGATTGATGTGGAAAAGGCGGGGACGCTGAAAGAATGTATCACGGCTGCAAATAAGGATTATACGAAGTTGCAGAATTTGAAGATTACAGGAGAATTAAATCCTAATGATTTCTACTTCATGAGAGATGAAATGTCGTCATTACAATCTTTAAATTTGAAAGAAGTAAAAATCAAAGGAGAAAATATGGCTGTAGACGATGGTTGGGGTGGTAATTTTATATGTCAAGACAACCAGATCCCTCATTTTGCCTTTTCTCAGAGAGGTAATAAGAACAAGAAGTTAGTTCGCCTTGTTTTGCCGGACAAACTCACCTCCATTGGAGTACGCGCTTTCTATTATTGCGAATATTTATCTGGTTCACTCATCATTCCAGAAGGAGTGATAGATATACAACAAGGAGCTTTTACAGGATGTAAATCCTTCAATGGTTCTTTATCATTACCTACAACCTTGAAGTATATCGGCAATAATGGTGGAAAAGACGTTGATTATTCTTGTGGAGTATTCTCAAAATGCGGTTTTATTTGTGAACTTACCATTCCTGACAATGTGGAAATAATCAGAGGATATGCTTTTGAAGGTTGTAAAGGATTATATGGTAATCTAAAACTTCCTTCAAAATTAAAAGAATTAGGAGAGTGTGCTTTCGTCCAATGCAACAATCTAACAGGTTCTCTATCTATTCCACAAGGAATAGTAGATATTCCAAATGATTCTTTTAGCAATTGTGGTTTTGACGGTATGCTAAACCTACATGATGGAATAGCAACAATTGGGTACAATGCTTTTAGCAATTGCCATTTCAAAGGAGAACTTAATCTTCCTAGAAATTTAGTCATCCTCAATGATAATGTGTTCAATGGTTGTGATTTCTCCGGTGAACTTAAACTTCCACAAGAATTAACAACCATCGGTGAGAATGCATTCAAAAACAACTGGCGTCTCATGGGTATCCTTGAAATACCAGAAAACATACAAAGTATCGGTGCAGGGGCATTTGCTAACTGCCGCAGTATTGAAGGAGTGGTCTTCCCCGAAGGATTGGAAAACATTCGTTGGGAGTCTGCATGGGGCGATGAAGGTGGTGCTTTCTCCAACTGTTTCGGCATTGGCTCCATCGTCTGCAAAGGAACCATCCCCCCCTATGTACAAACAGGAGCTTTCAACGGTGTAGCTAAAGACAACTTCACGCTCGAAGTACCCGAATCCGCTATCACCGACTACCAAACCGCAGTAGGATGGAGCGACTTCAAACGTATCTCTGCCCACCGCGAACTGGTCTGCCGTCCTTCTATCGCCAATGCCATTAATACCCGATGCACACGCCGACTGGTATTGAATGCCGAAGGAGACTGGGAAGTAGAAAGCATGCCTGACTGGTGTAGCCTGTCACAAAACAGCGGCTCAAAGAAAACGGAACTGACCTTGACCATCAATGAGATGACTAAAGGCACTACCCAAGGACGTACAGGTGAAATCGTATTCAAGCTGAAAGACAAGGATTATACTACTAAATGTTCCGTCTCTCAATATGACTATGAATATGGCGAAGACGAAATCATTACTATACAAAAAGCTACCAAAGGAAACAACGGAGGCATTAACCTCGTATTCCTAGGTGACGGTTACAATGCTAAAGACATTTCCGAAGGTGAATACATGAAAGCCATGAGGGAACAAGTAGACAATTTCTTCGGCATCGAGCCTTACAAAACCTATCGTGATTATTTCAACATATATACTGCCATTGCCGTTTCTCCCGAAACAGGAATCGGTACTATCAATACCATCCGTTACGCCAAGTTTGAGACGACCTATACAGGTGGTGTAGGACTGAAATGCGATTATGACGCTGTATTCAATTACGCACTGCGTATCCCCACAGTGACAAAAGCAAATCTAAACCAAAGTCTGATTATTATCACACCTAACTCTACCGATTATGGTGGCATCTGCCAAATGTGGGACGACGGTTCTGCCATCGCCTTCTGTCCAAGAAGTACCTACGGCTATCCACTCGACACACGCGGAGTGCTTCAACACGAAGCCGGTGGACACGGATTCGGTAAGCTGGGTGATGAATATATATACCACAATGAGTTCATCGATTTCTGTACATGTACTTGCTGCGGACACACATTCGAATTTAACTGTGCTAAGGCATTGGGCTGGTATGACAACCTCTCACTAACAGGCAAAATGCACGAAGTACCTTGGAGTCACCTGATATTTGACGAACGTTACAGCGATCGGGTAGACATCTACGAAGGCGGATTCATGCACAATCGTGGTGTATTCCGTTCGGAGCTAAACAGTTGTATGAACAATGATATTCCGTATTACAGTGCCATCAGCCGTGAATCTATTGTGAAACGTATCAAGCGATATGCCGGTGAAGAGTATTCATTCGAGGAGTTTGTAAAGCACGACAAAGGAACCGTAGATATCAAGACACGTGCCATGGATGTTCCTTATGCTGGAAGCCGCGTACATACATTCCAATATCCTCCTAAGATTCATAAAGGCAGCCCGCTGAAATAATTAAAGTATGTGTAATACTAAAACAGAAAAAGGAATTAAAAAGGAAAAAACATGAAATCAACGATTCATACCATCTACGCTGCTTGCATCTGCCTACTGTCATGTATGACTATGGCAAGCTGCGGACAGGAAGAAACGGCAAGCATGGAAACAGAACAGAGCAACGTAATGCAGTTCCGGATTGCGCATCCTTCACAACAACAAGCCGCTCCTGTTAGTCGCGCCACAGAAACAAGTTTCGAGACAAACGACCGCATCGGTCTGTTTGTCTGCGAAGAAAATGAGCCCCTACAAGTAGGAGGTAACTACGTTAACAATGCTTCTCTGACCTACAATGGAACGGAATGGACTCCCACCCGTCCTATCTACTGGAACGATGGCAGTTATGATGTGTACGCCTACTATCCCTACCACTCTCCCATTCTATCGACAGACGAAATGGAATTCCGCGTGGCAGCTGACCAAAGCACAGCAGGCACAGCTGACGCAGTGGGAGGATATGAAGCCAGCGACTTCCTGTGGGCATCGGCAAAGAAACAGACTGCCGGCAATGATGCCGTGGCACTGAAATTCAAGCATTGCATGAGCAAACTTACCATACGGCTTATCAAAGGCGAAGACTACGAAGGCGACGAACTTCCGCAGGATGCCGAAGTGTTTATCCACAACACTGTACCCAATGCTACCATTGACCTTGCTGCAGGGATAGCCACCAAAACACTCTACGGTACGGAAGCCACACTAAAAGCAAAGGCAGCAGGAAACAACAGATACACCGCTATTGTCGTTCCACAACGAATCACCAACCGTCGTCCACTGGTGGAGGTAGTGATGAGAGGAGTGTCATACCTGATGGAAAGCACATTCGTCTTCAAGCCGGGAATGCACCATATTATTTCACTGACCATCACGAAAAACCCTGAACAAGTGAAAATTGAGATTGGCGGTGAAATTGAGAATTGGGAAACAACCGAGGAATAATAATTCTGGTTTCACCACAGATTACACGGGTTTCCACAGATTACAATATTTTTCTATAGATTTGATATCACACATTCACCCACATGGGTTCCCTTCTTTTCGGAAGGAAAAGAGTTGAAGTTACTATTGGCTTTGCCCTCCAATCATGTAGAATATAGATAATCTGTGGAAATCCGTGTAATCTGTGGTGAATTTTCTTGTAATATGTTTATATTTGCAACGGGGGTTCTTAAAAGTTAACTATCAATGAACGACAAACTGAAGTATATCGTCTCTTCTACTATTCTTTCAAGCCTGTTTGCGCTGTTATATACCGGATGCAAACCGGGCAATTTAGAAATCAATGCACTGCCCTTTCAGGAAAATGAAGGAGACCACTGGGGACTTATCTCTACCAGTGGAAAGATTGAAATCCCTTCCGGAAGCTTCAGTCGCCAACCGTCGGCAGTAGTCAATGGAATGTTCAGTCTCCCGGACGAAAAAGGATATTACCAACTCTATGAATTGCAACATCCGGAACAGCCCACCAGTGCAAGGCGATTTGCACAAGTCGGGCATTTCTTTGAGGACGTCACACTGGCACAGGAATTTCCTGACTCTCCAATCCTTATTATCGACCGGAAAGGACAAAGTATCAATAACATCGGGATAAGCCTGCACTACGACATCGTCTTAGCACACAACTTTGCCGAAGGCAGAGCCTTGTTCTGTACCCGAAAAGGGAAATACGGCTACATGGACACCCGAGGAAACATCCTCATCCCTCCTATATACGACCAAGCATATGACTTCCACGAAGGCTTGGCACTGACCGGTAACACAAACGACAAAGGAGAAACCTGTTACCAGCTTATCGACTTGTCAGGTAACGTACGTATACAAATTCAAGACACACCTGCTCTCCTTGACCCACAACCCTCATGCGGACTGATGAAATATAATAACTGCCAAAGCGGACAATGTTGTTATCTAAGCACTACGGGAAAAGAAGGACTCTTCCTGCCGGACAGTATCCGTGAAGCCTTCCGCTTCCGCCATAACGCTGCTATTATCCACACCGACCACGGCGCAGGACTTATCGACCGCCAAGGAAAATTACTGATTGCCCCCACATACGAAGAAGGATTCATCGCCGGCAATGACCGTGTGTGCCTGCGCATCGGCAACGAATGGCGGCTCACCGACTTCGAAGGAAACATATTAGGAGAAACAGGCAAAAGTTACGAACGAATATCCACTTTCTATCCTTCGGGACTTGCCATCGCCAGTTCCGGAACTCAATGCCAATGGATAGACCGACAAGGAAAGTCCACCGATAGCCGGACCTACCACTGCATCGCAGAAGACCTTTCCGCATTGCAACTTGCTCCGCAAGTCTTCGTCCGAAAAAACACTAAGACAGAAAACGAAAAAAGGATTTCAAAGAATATACCTGAAAAGACGGAAAAAGTTTCCTCTTCAACATCAGAAGAAAAAGCTAAAAGTACCCTGCCATCCGCAGGAAACTCCCACACCACCTGCATCGTTAACAATGATGAATGGAAAAACATCGGAAAACAAAACCCGTTCTATGCCGAAGCAAGTAAAATATTGTCCGGCAAACTAACCGAAACGGATGCAGAAAACAGACAAGTGATACTCAACTATGTGGAACACCTGCGCACATCGTATACCACCAAAGACATCGACTTCCTGACGCAACTATTCAGCGAAGAAGCACTGATTATTGTCGGCAAAGTCATCCGCAGTACTCCCCAAACAGACGGGAAATACCTGCCACAACACCAAGTGGAATATAACATCAAGAGTAAACGCACCTATCTGGAACGCCTCAAAATACTGTTCAGGCAAAATAAAGAAATCAACCTGCAATTCAGTGACTTCAAAATAATGCGGCATCCCACACAAGAGGGATTATACGGAGTGACATTACGCCAAAAATACAGTTCTGATCTTTATTCGGACGACGGTTATCTGTTCCTACTGTGGGATTTCAGAGATGAAGCCACCCCGTTGATTCATGTACGCACGTGGCAACCCCGCATGCTGGACGACCGGACACTACTGCCGGAAGAAGAGATATTCAATATACGTAATTTCAATTTGCAATGAACGTTTCTATATCAACTCCCAACGTGGAAACTAACTTGTTGAACGCGAAAAGATTCGTGTTGACAACTGCCATACTTCTTGTCTTTTCCGCTATGCACGCACAACGTTTTTCCGTGCAAAGTTTCCGGCAACTGCCCAATGACATCAGTGCCTACATCCAGCCTGTGAAAGACCTGAACGACGAAGCCTGTGCACTCATCAAGATAGTGGGTAGCCGTGATTTCGTATTCTCTACCCCCTTGGGAGTGGTGAAAAGGAAAAACGATGTTGGAGAAACATGGATATACGTCCCACGCGGTACTACACAAATCACCATCAAACACCCGCAATGGGGCGTACTTCGCGATTATCGCTTCCCTTCTCCCTTAGAATCACGCCTGACCTACGAGCTGGTATTGAACGCTCCCGTCACCATGCCCCGGAAAAGAATTCCCCCGATCGAGAATACTGTCGTCAGTTATCTGCGTACATACGAACTGCCTTTGCAACAACTTCCCACACCTGAATGGCAACGTCCCCGACGACCGAAAGAGAAAGCTGCATGGCTGATTATACCAAGCATCGGATTTCATCGCCAGGAGGTAGCAGGTGGTATACGCCTTGCCTGGATGCGGCGACACGGAATATACCTACATGTATTGAGTGATTTCCGCACCACCCCCGACACCAACGGACAAGAATGTGACAAGAACGGGTTACTACCAGGTAGCGATCTACCGCCCTACTACACCGGAAAGACTGAAAAGTCATACTACGCTTTCACCGCAGGAGGGATACATCGTATCATCGGTAACTTCTGCCTTTACGAAGGCATCGGCTACGGAACACGCACGGTTGTCTGGCAAACGGACGAAGGGACTTACCTGCGCAACAGCGATTATTCATCCCAAGGACTCGCCGCTGAAGCGGGTGCCATGCTGCGATTACGAAAGCTTGCTTTTTCCGTCGGTGCCATCACCACAGACGGAAAATACTGGATGGTAAACCTCGGGCTGGGTATTCGTTTATGACCGCCTTCTTTATTAAGAATGTAGAATTGCACAAAAGACATACAGATTGACATATGTACACAAGAATCATTTGTTTCCTGACTCTCTTCGCTTGTTGCCTGCTCCCGACAGGATGCAGTGACGAGAACCGCCCTAATAATCCGACGCCGGAAATCATCCTGCACGAAGCACAGGACATCACCCGTACGAGTGCCCGTCTCACTGGTACAGTGAATGTCCCGCCCCATAGCCATACCGACCGTTACCGTTTCCGCTACGGGACTTCACCGGATATGGTGAAAAGTGAAGAATACCTCCAGCCAAATGGTCTTGTCACTACCGAACTACAAAACCTGACACCGGGAACCACCTACTATTACTGTCTGGAAGCAGGAAACGAAATGTATATGCGGCAAAGTCCCACCTATCATTTCACCACCTTTCCCAACGAACGGCCCCGAATAGACCCCATCACTTTTCTGGGACAAGGCCCTATCAGTATCATCCTGTTATGTGCTGTCACGGACGATGGCGGTGACCCTGTGACAGCCTGCGGCTTCCGTTATACCTCTGCCGATGGACAAGAGCTGGAAGCAAGCGCATTCCTGACAAACGACAATCAATGGCGACTTCATATCAACCACTTGGAAAAGTACACTGAATATACCGTAAAGGCTTTTGCCGAAAACAGAAACGGAAGAACTTACAGCGAACCATACCGCTTTTGCACCAGTGATGCAGTAACCCTCATTGATGCAGGCACGCTGCCCGAAATTATCGGAGAAGACGGAAAAGACGACTATACACAACTGAGTATCACAGGTCCGCTGAACGGAACGGATATCCGGTTCATCCGGGAAATGTGCGGAAAAGACGTACGTGGCAACCGGACACAGGGGCAGTTGCAGAAGTTGGATTTGACGGACGCACTCATCGTTGCAGGCGGATTGTCTTACGATGAATCGCGATATACAACAGAGTATACAATCGGCAACGGAATGTTCGGCGAACTGGATATACCGACGGAAATCAAACTTCCGGAAAACACGTTGGTGATTGAACAGAATGCCTTCCGCAACTGCACGTCACTGACGGCACTTTCCATTCCTGGAAGTACAAAGGAACTGACTCCTTCCAGCGGATGCTGCCATCTCGAACACCTGTCCGTGACTACGGGAAATTCCGAATATAGCAGCATAGACGGAGTGGTATACAGCAAAAACGGTGAAGCACTTGTATGGTTTCCCGAAGGAATGGAGAAAGAGGAGCTTCGTCTCTCTCCCACTCTGAAGAGTATCGGAGAATACGCATTACAAAAATGCAAAATCCGTTCTATCGTATTGCCCGGTTCAGTCATAAGTATCGGAAAGTTGGCTTTCTATGCTTCCGAAATAGAATCGATCGTACTACCGGACAGATTACGGAGTATGCCGCTCGGAATATTCCAGCAATGCCAGAATCTCACGAGTGTCACACTAGGTAGTGACTGTGAAGCGCTCTCGGATTATTGTTTCGACGGATGCCCGCTCCAGCACCTATACGTAAATGCAGTCATTCCTCCTGTCTGCCAATCGAACACGTTCAGCGGAGCAAGAAATATTTTTGCCGACTGTATCCTACATGTCCCTGGGGAGAGCTTGCCTATATATAGAAACCACTCTACATGGAAACTGTTTCAACACATTAAAATTATCGAAGCTACAAGTATATGATTGTCACATCTTGATGTCACAGCTGTGCCACCGCATTGGCACAACAGTGACATCATTGTGGCACGGTTGTGCCAATGCGGTGGCACAGTTATTTATTACACATAAATGTATGAGGGGATCTTAATGTTGTCGCACCAGCGACTTAATCTGCTTTAACTGGCGTTCCGCCTCTTGTTGCAACCCTTCCCACCGGCACTTATAAGCTGCAGACTCTCGCAACTCGGGCAATGGATATTCAGCATCCAGCGCAGCTTTCAATTGCTGCATCAATTGCAGGCTATCTGCTTTCCAATTACGTTCGTCCGCTAATGAATCGACAGCATGTATCATTCGCATCCGTTCAGATGCAAGCAGGCGAAAGCAATTCTCGCTACAGACCTGATTTCCGTAGACTGGATAAAAAGAAGAAGAAGAGAAAGACGGCAACAAGTCACCTGCAACAGCATAAACACCCACACAGACTGCTCCTGCCAACACTGCAGCAGCCATCCCCACATAAAACCTTTTCCTGCGAGGCGCAGTGACGGCGTTTGCCACCTCCGCAACAGACGCATAACGCTTCTCCCGCTTCCTACGGGTACACTTGCGCGAAACTGCTGCCAGCTGTTTGTCTTTCAATGCTGTAGCCATCTCACCGATAATTACCCCAAGCGAATAAATATCAGCACGCAAATCCAACGACACATCCGGTTGCAACATCTCGGGGGCAAGATAATAACGTGTGCCGGCAGGAAGCTTCAGCACATCGTAATCATCACAATCGGAAAGGCTGAAATCAATCAGTTTCACATTGTTACCGTTGTGCGTAATCAGAATATTGTCCGGCTTCAAATCACGGTGGACAATCTGCTTGCTATGGATATATTGCAGAGCACTACATAGTTCGTTGATAATCTTGACCGCCACCGGACGAGTCAGCTTGCCATGCTGCATAAACTCTTTCAAAGTGACTCCGTCGACATATTCCAACAGGATACAGCACCCTATAGACGGTACACTCTCCCATCCCAATGTACGGCAAATATGAGGATGTTCCAATTGATAGCCGATATTGAATTCTTTTTTAAGAGCCTGCTCGTAGAAAACCGTTCCTTCATACATCGGCTGCAAAGCTTTCAACACATGCAATTTACCATGCCGATGGCAACGAAACAAGCGGTTCCACCCCGAACGGGAAGTATATATTTCCTGAATATCAGTAAAAGCCACGTCAACAGGAGGCGTTGTTTCCCCTATAAAACCGGAAGTAAAAGTATCGTCATTCATAGCCAATACAGTTCAATAAAGTAAGACCTCCGTTACGTCCCGCAATAAATGGAGAAGTACGAACTCCGTTACGTAAAATGTATGGCAAAAACAAAGGCTGTCCTTTCAAAAAAGCGGAAGTCTCAAAACAATCTCCTTTTTGCAATTTAGACTGCCGCGCCTCACACACTTCAAACAAAGCCTTACCTCTATAAAGCAGACGCAGATAGCGATTGGGCGACCAGCCAATTTCGACTTCCGCCCCGGGAGCAAGCTCACTTGCCATCACCTGACAAGCAGAGAAAAATGAAGAATTGTATGCACTACTACTCTTCAGGTAGCTACAGAAAGAACTGAAAAAATCAAAACCGATAAAACGGGATAATAAATCAAGCGTCTGCATACGTGGCATATGCATATCATTTACATATCCCCACAAACGCTTCAATGTAGAAGTCGAAATCCTCCCTAATGAGTGCTTCTGCAAATAAAAAGAAAACTCCTCAAAATCGGTAGTCGTCCGCAAAGCCCTTCCATATTTCTTTTCGACCAGCAATAAAAGTTCCGCTATCTCCGGTTTATATACATTCATGATTCAATACTGGATATTTTATAATGAACAAAGATAAGTAAAATCGTTTTATTATCGTATATTTGTCCGGTTATTCTAACAAAAATCTACTAAACAATCATTTAAAATATGAGACAAGCTAATTTATTTATGATGTCGGCAGCAATGTTATTAGCTGCCTGCGGAGGAACCAAAGACGCAGGCAAGACAGATCAGGTGCTTATCGAGAAATCGGACATAAAGATCGAAGGGAAGCGCATGACTCCCGAAGCACTTTGGGCTATGGGACGTATCGGCGGATTCGCCGTATCGCCCGACGGAAAGAAAATTGCGTATACGGTAGCGTATTACAGCGTACCGGAAAACAAGAGTAACCGCGAAGTTTTCGTGATGAACGCAGACGGAAGCGAAAACCAGCAAATCACTCGTACCCCGTATCAGGAAAATGAGGTGACTTGGATTAAGGGAGGCACCAAACTTGCATTCTTAAGCAATGACAACGGAAGCAGCCAGCTTTATGAAATGAATCCGGATGGTAGCGGACGCAAGCAGCTGACCAGCTACGACGGAGATATCGAAGGATATTCCATCTCACCGGATGGCAAAAAACTGCTATTTATTTCACAAGTAAAGACGAAAGAAAGCACCGCTGATAAGTATCCGGACCTGCCGAAAGCCACCGGTATCATCGTTACCGACCTGATGTACAAGCATTGGGATGAATGGGTGACGACCGCTCCGCATCCTTTCATTGCTGACTTTGATGGTAACGGTATTTCCAATATCGTGGATATCCTGAACGGCGAACCGTATGAAAGTCCGATGAAGCCTTGGGGTGGCATCGAACAACTTGCCTGGAATACAACCTCGGACAAAGTGGCTTATACTTGCCGCAAAAAGACGGGACTGGAATATGCGATTTCTACCAACTCGGATATTTATATATATGACCTGAACACCAAGAAAACGGAAAATATTACTGAAGAGAATAAAGGATATGATACCAATCCGCAATACTCACCGGACGGCAAGTATATTGCCTGGCAAAGCATGGAACGGGATGGATACGAAGCGGATCTGAACCGTCTGTTCATCATGAACCTGGAAACCGGCGAGAAGCGTTTTGTGAGCAAGGCATTCGAATCGAATGTAGATGCTTTTGTCTGGGGAGCAGATGCAAAAGTGATCTATTTCACAGGTGTATGGCATGGAGAGTCACAGATTTATGCGCTTGACCTGGCAAATGATTCAGTAAAGGCTATTACTTCAGGAATGTACGATTACGAAGGGGTAGCTCTTTTCGGAGATAAGCTGATCGCGAAACGTCATTCAATGAGTATGGGTGATGAGATTTACTCTGTGGCACTGGATGGTTCTACCACTCAACTGACACAGGAGAATAAACAAATCTATGACCAGCTGGAAATGGGTAAAGTGGAAGGTCGCTGGATGAAAACAACAGATGGCAAACAGATGTTGACATGGGTGATTTATCCTCCACAGTTTGATCCGAACAAGAAATATCCGACTTTGCTGTTCTGTGAAGGAGGTCCGCAGAGTCCGGTAAGCCAGTTCTGGTCTTATCGCTGGAACTTCCAGATTATGGCAGCTAATGATTATATCATCGTTGCTCCGAACCGTCGCGGTTTGCCGGGATTTGGCGTGGAATGGAACGAACAGATCAGCGGCGATTACGGTGGCCAGTGTATGAAGGATTACTTCACTGCTATTGATGAAATGGCAAAAGAGCCGTATGTGGACAAAGATCGTCTGGGATGCGTAGGTGCCAGTTTCGGAGGATTCTCCGTATATTGGTTGGCCGGACATCACGACAAACGGTTCAAAGCGTTCATTGCTCATGATGGTATCTTCAACATGGAAATGCAGTATCTGGAAACTGAAGAAAAATGGTTCGCCAACTGGGATATGGGAGGCGCATACTGGGAAAAACAGAATCCGGTGGCACAGCGTACATTCGCCAACTCTCCTCACCTATTCGTAGAGAAATGGGATACTCCTATTCTCTGTATTCATGGAGAAAAAGACTACCGTATTCTGGCTAATCAGGCAATGGCTGCTTTTGATGCTGCCGTGATGCGTGGTGTTCCCGCAGAGTTGCTGATTTATCCGGATGAAAACCACTGGGTATTGAAGCCACAGAATGGAGTTTTATGGCAACGCACATTCTTTGAATGGTTGGATAAATGGGTAAAGAAAGCTCCGTCCAAATAAAAACGGTACATATTCCTATAAAGTAAAAAGAAGGCTCTGTTCTCAATCTACTTGAGTTCAGAGCCTTCTCCATTACATTCAACCAAAATCCGCTAAATTTTACCTTGAGTAAATATTTTCAATTTCTACAATATACATCTTATGGAAACCTCCATGAGCACCACCATACCACTTTTCTATTGATTCTTTATCCAGAAAACATTCCGGTTTGATAGCGTCAGCATAAAGTTTCTTACATTCCAGGCTCAAACGTGCCTGTTCGAACAGGACATTACCTTTTTCTGTAAATACAGGTTTCAATCCGGTTTCTTTTACTTTATCTATATTACGTCCCGACTTGGAACCACAAACCGCATGAATCTTCTTATTTTCTTCTCCTAAGAAAGAAAGTGTCAGGTGATCGTTCTCCTCTACAAACTCGTATGTATACCGTTCGGGACGGATAAAAACGAAAGCAACCGGTTTATTCCACAACCAGCCGATGCCACCCCAACTTGCTGTCATGGTGTTAAACTTCTCATTTGTTCCCGCCGTTACGAGCATCCACTCTTTTCCGATTGCTTCGAAAAAGTTTTCTTTCAGATCTTTTACTTCTAATTTCTTCATCTCTTTATTCGTATCTAAATATTCTTATTTCTGTTTTCTCAATTTCACGATCTCTCCCAAATAAGGAATTTCCACAGAGATCTTCCGTTTCTTTGCCTCTGTTGCAAAGACTTTCGGGGGATCATGCAAAGGCTCGTCAGACAAATCGAATGTGCCATAATGCATGGGGATAGTAAGTCCTGCATGCATTTCTTCGGCAGCAGTCAAAGACTCGTGAGGCGATATATGATTGGGACGCATAAACCAGCGAGGTTTATATGCCCCGATACCCAACAAAGCGTAATCCGGTGCTCCGAACAGATCGGGAATCTCACGAAAGTGGCTGGAATAACCTGTGTCACCACTATAATAAAGGGAGATTCCATCTCCTTGCAGCATGAAGGCTCCCCACAGTCGCTGGCCGCCATCGCGTACGGAACGTTTGCTCCAGTGTTGTGCCGGTAGAAAAGTAATCTTCAATCCCTCATCTTCCATTTGTTGATACCATCCGGCTTCAATCACCCTCATTTCAGGAAACCATCCCTGAATCAGTTCACCGGTTCCCAATCCACAAAAGAGTTTCATTTGCGGGTTATTCCTCAATAGGCGGGCTATACTCTGCTTGTCCAGATGATCGAAATGGTCATGGCTGACAAGTAGATAATCAATCCCTGTAAATATGTCAGGATTAGCGGGAAACTCGCTCTGCCTCTTCACAAAAGGAATACTTCCGAACACAGGATCGAACATGATTCGTTTACCTGCTAATTGCAGAAAGAAAGAATTATGTCCGAGCCATATCAGGGAATCTCCTACCACCGCATCCAATGAACGGAGATAACAAACTTTCGGATCCCATTTCACCGTTTTCTTCTCCTTGCGTTGGGGGTTGGGCGAAAGACGCCATTTCAGTACACTCCCCATCCCCGGACGGAAGCGATGCTGCCGATTAAAAAAACGCCCGCGCACCATCGGATTTCCTCTCCAATAAGGGTTGACTGTCGCTAAACGTTCGTTTCTCCTAAAACATATATGTTCACCCATTTTTATTTCCTGAATACGTATTTACAAACTTACTAAAAATTTCTCGATTTACGATGAATTAGAGTAAACAAAAAATGTACCCCGGACACACTATCGGGGTACATTTACTTATAAAAGAATAAATATTATCCTTTTTTATATAGAATGAGACTTCGTTAAGAGCAGTGCAAGCCATACAAAGGCAGTTGCCAGCCAAGAGCTGAAAGATTAATAATCATTATGACTGCACCCAATATCCATAGAATCAATAGCGACCATTTCAAGCCTGCTCCCATCGGCGACCAATGGAATAACTGCCGCAAGATAGTATACAAGAAAGCTCCTAATGGAATACCGATGAGGGCAACTCCGGCAATCGTACCCAGTAGTGTCATCATTGGCGATAAAGAAGTAACCGGCATCCAGTCAATGGCAGGCAGCATCTGGTAAAGTAATGCTCCTCCGCTAACTGCCACGGCAATTGCTGCAAACACCAGCGCTACCAGTACAACGGCCAATACAAACAAGACAGGACAGCAGAGAATGACAAGAGCTACCAGAAATATTTTAAAGAGAACGGCAGCAATGGAAACAAATACATCACCTATCTTTTGAAGAAAGGTACGAGGTTTGCCGGAATTCATATAGTTATTGACTCCGTCCGCTACGCGTTCGAAACCGTCTGTCACTGTTTTGCCAATATTCTCAATGGTCACCGCTTCTCCACGCATACTCAATTTTTCTGCAGCAGTGCGGGCTTCCGGAATAACAAGCCATCCGATAATATAAAGTATAATCATCGGGCAATAAGGTACAAACACCAAAATAATCATCAGTATACGTACCAATGTAATGTCCCAACCGAAGTAAGCTGCCAATCCTGCCGCTACACCTCCCAACAATTTATTATCCGGATCACGGAACCAACGGCGTTGAGCAGAGGTTTGTGTACCGCCTTGATTAGCAGACGATGTTTGTTCCGTTCTTTTCTGTGAGTCCATATCCTCATCAGCAATTCCAAAGTCTTCCGGTTTGCCGACGCGGGCGATGATTTCTTCCACATCCGAAACTGTGATGACCTGTTTCCCTTCATTTACTTTTTCGGCAAACAGTTCGGCAATACGCATTTCAATATCGTTTACGATTTCTTCCGCACCCTCCTGTTTACGAAAGTAATGTTTGAGGTTAGACAGATAATTGTCTAACAATCGGTAGGCGTCATCATCTATATGATAGACAATTCCTCCTAAATTTATGGTCAATGTCTTTTTCATTTTTATTTCTTCTTTTTCGGATTATCTATTGGCAATATGATTCACTGTTTCATTGAGTTCCTTCCAGGAAATTTCAAGTTCTCCCAAAAAGACTTCTCCCTGTTCGGTCAATTTATAGTATTTGCGGGGAGGTCCTTGGGTGGATTCTACCCATTCATAACTTAACAAATCGTCATTTTTCAGACGGGTAAGCAATGGATACAAGGTGCCTTCCACTACAATCAGTTGGGCTTCTTTCAACTTTTGAATGATATCAGAAGCATAAGAGGGTTCCTTGTGTAGCAAAAGCATGATGCAATATTCAAGCATGCCTTTCCTCATCTGTGATTTTACATTGTCTACTTTCATTATTCACTTCTTTTAGATGGCACAAATATATGCATTACTTTAGTACCTTGCATTACAAAGTACTATAAATTAATAATAATTAAAACATTAGAGAGTGTACTCCTTATTATAAAAAGAAATAATGGCTATATTTGTGCCTATTAAACCAAGAATAGATAATAGATATGTTTACAATTCGAAAAGCAACAGTAGCCGATTGCGAGCTTATTCATAAGATGGCAAAGGAGGTATTCCCCGCCACCTACAAGGAAATTTTATCTCCCGAACAACTGGATTATATGATGGACTGGATGTATGCTCCTTCCAATGTGCGCAAACAAATGGAGGAAGAGGGACATGTGTACTCCATTGCTTATAAGGAGAATGAACCATGCGGATATGTTTCCATTCAACCACAGGAAAAAGATGTATTCCATCTTCAGAAGATATATGTTCTCCCCCGTTTTCAAGGCACGCATTGCGGCAGTTTTTTATTTAGGGAAGCCATCAAGTGTATCAAAGAGATACACCCGGAACCTTGTTTGATGGAGCTCAACGTAAATCGTAATAATAAGGCTTTGCAGTTTTACGAACACATGGGAATGAGAAAGTTACGGGAGGGTGATTTCCCGATTGGTAACGGATATTACATGAATGATTATATTATGGGATTGGATATTTAAAAATTAGGGTAATAAACGGTTTTTATACAAACCGTTTATTACCCTAATTTATTATTAGATCTCAGGCAAATACCTGCCTTATTTTAAGCTACTTTTTCAAGCTTCTTCATGATAGAGAATATGAATAGAGCTGATAACAGACAACAAGCAATCAATACGCTCCATACCATCCACAGTTGCATATCACCCCACAAATAACCAATAATAGCAACCAGATAATTTCCAATAGCTGTAGCTACAAACCAGCCTCCCATCATCATACCTTTATACTTGGGTGGCGCTACTTTTGATACAAAAGAAATACCCATTGGTGAAAGCAACAACTCTGCAAAAGTCAATACCAGATAAGTAGAAATCAACCAGTTGGGAGAAACAAGAACATCCGGATTAATACCAGCCGTTTCTACTGCTTTCGGAGTAGGAAGGCCCATGGAACCAATGGCTAAAATCAAGAAGCCACACGCTGCAATCACCATACCAATACCGATTTTGCGCGGTGCGGAAGGTTCTTTTTTCTTTTTAGCCAAATAACCAAAGACAGCCAAAGACACCGGAGTCAGAGCCACTACAAAAAATGGATTAAACTGCTGGAATATTTGAGGAAGAATTTCTACGGTTGAATCCATAGAGCAATAGCTCCACACTAATATAGCAAGAGAAGCCAATACGACAACACCGGCAATGGCTTTTCCACGACCAGTTTTTGACTGGAATAGAGAGAATGCGCCATAAACAGCAATGATAACAAGAACCAGATTCCAAACATCGAATCCAATACGATCAATTCCTGTCACAGATTGAGTAGTGTAGTCACGTGCAAAGAATGTCATAGTCAAACCGTTCTGGTGGAACGCCATCCAGAAAAAGATAACCACAGCAAACACAAGCAACAAAGCAACAATACGTTCTTTTGTTTGTGCCGGAGTCAATTCCGGCTCATTATAGTTATTTACAGCCTTAGCTTGTTTTGAGTTATAGTCTGCATGCTTAAACATGGAACGGCAACAAATATAAATTGCCATTGAAATAATCAAAGAAATACAAGCTACGGCAAAGCCATAGTTATATGCCTCTGACAGTTTCTCGATATAAGTACTACAGAATGCAGCTGTATCACCGGCAAAGCCTTGCGCTGCCTGTAATCCACTAAGGGTAACATTACCTTCCGGAGTAATAGTCCCACCAAGAAATTGATGCGCCAATGAAGGTATTTGAGCATTATAGGTAAATCCTGCGCCACTTAAGATATAATTAGTCACTTTGGTAGCAGCTGTCGGAGCAAATAAAGCACCCACATTGATTGCCATATAAAACAAACTGAAAGCAGTATCACGCTTTGAGCTATATTCCGGAGAATCATAAAGATTACCTACCATTACTTGCAGGTTTCCTTTAAATAAGCCGGTCCCGCAAGCGATCAGAAACAGTGAACCAAACATCATCATCTTGCCTGTAAGATTCGCTGCTGTAGGAATAGCCAAAAGCAAATAACCAATAAACATAACAACGATACCCGTTGTTACCATCTTACCATAACCACATTTATCAGCCAAAATACCACCTATAAGAGGCATAAAATAAACTGCTGCCAGAAATGAGCCAAAAATAGTAGAAGTTTCTGCTGCCGTGTAACCAAACTTCGCTTGTAAGAAAAGTGTAAAAATAGCAAGCATCGTGTAGTAGCCAAAACGCTCGCCCGTGTTAGCCAAGGCTAAAGCGTATAGCCCTTTCGGTTGTCCTTCAAACATATAAACAAGAATATTAGATTAATAAAATTGATATTTTCTGCAAATATATACTTTTTTTAATTCAGTCAAAGAATATGTAGTCATATTTACTCTACAAATAATAAGACTTACTCCTCAAATAAACGACAAATTTCCGCTCTGGATTCACGAATCAAATCTTCCGGTGCTATTTTTATCTGAAGTCCCCGTACACCGGCACTTACATAAATATACGGAAATTGTTGACTGGTTTCATGAATATAAGTCGGAAAATGCTTTTTCATACCAATCGGCGAACAACCTCCGCGGATATATCCGGTAAGTGGCAGAAGTTCTTTTACGGGAATCAGCTCACACTTCTTGTTACCCGAAGCTTTAGCCGCCAGTTTCAAGTCAACTTCATGTTCTCCCGGAATGACACAGACAAAATATCCGCTTTTATCGCCATGCAGAACAAGCGTTTTAAATACCTGCTCGATGTTCTCTCCTAAACTTGCTGCCACATGAACAGCACTCAAGTCGTTTTCATCTACTTCGTAGGGAATTAACTCATAGGCTATCTTAGCCTTATCTAACAGCCGTGCGGCATTTGTTTTATTGATTTTCATTTTCGTTGTATTTATAAGTTCTGTATCTGATAAATAAAGAATATGATATGATAAGTGCCAACTCATCGAAGATTGTCCGATAAGTTGGCACTCTATGATTTAAATTAGAGACCCAGCTCTTCGCGAAGAAACTTAGGTGTATATCCTTTAGGGCTCTTCGCAACTTCTTCCGGTGTTCCGTAACTAAGGAGTTCTCCCCCGCCCTTACCACCTTCAGGGCCCATATCGATAATATAATCCGCCATTTTAATCACATCCAGATTGTGCTCGATGACGATAACAGTATTACCTTTATCTACAAGCTTATTCAATACTCCCATCAATACACGGATATCTTCAAAATGAAGTCCGGTAGTCGGTTCGTCAAGGATATAAAGAGTTTTGCCCGTATCTCTTTTTGATAGCTCCGTTGCCAGTTTCACACGCTGGCTTTCTCCACCGGAAAGAGTGGTAGAAGATTGTCCCAGTTTTATATATCCGAGTCCGACATCCTGCAAGACTTTAATCTTATTCAAGATTTGCGGCACATTTTCAAAGAATTCCACAGCACGGTTGATCGTCATGTCAAGTACATCGGCAATTGATTTTCCCTTGAAACGTACTTCCAGTGTTTCCCGGTTATAACGTTTACCGTGACAAACCTCACAAGGCACATATACATCAGGAAGGAAATTCATTTCAATCGTCTTATAACCATTTCCCGTACATGCTTCACAACGCCCACCTGCAACATTAAAGGAGAAACGTCCCGGTTTATAACCGCGAATTTTAGCTTCCGGCAGACCTACAAACAGGTTACGGATATCAGAAAACACACCGGTATAAGTCGCAGGATTGGAGCGTGGCGTACGTCCCAAAGGTGATTGATCCACATCTACTACCTTATCTATATTTTCCAGCCCTTCAATCGAATCGTATTCCAAAGGATCTTGTAAGGAACGATAGAACTTCTGTGAAAGAATCGGCTGCAAAGTTTCATTAATCAAGGTGGATTTTCCACTTCCTGATACACCAGTTACGCAAATCAGTTTACCTAACGGAAATTCAACATCTACATTCTTCAGGTTATTCCCCTTCGCTCCTTTCAGCCAGATAGATTTCCCGTTTCCTTTTCTACGCTTGGCAGGGATTTCTATCTTCATCTTCCCATTCAGATATTGCGAAGTCATCGTATCTGTATTCAGCATTTCCTGCGGGGTTCCGGCGAAAACGACTTCGCCTCCGAGACGTCCGGCTTTCGGACCCATATCGATGACATAATCGGCAGCCAGCATCATATCCTTATCATGTTCCACTACAATCACGGAGTTCCCCATGTCGCGGAGTTCTTTCAATGAGTTGATAAGACGCAGATTATCACGTTGATGCAGACCGATACTCGGCTCGTCGAGAATATAAAGTACATTCACTAATTGCGAACCAATCTGTGTAGCCAAACGGATACGCTGACTCTCACCACCGGAAAGACTAACAGAGCTACGATTCAATGCCAGATAATCCAACCCCACGTCCAGCAAGAACTTCAAACGGGTGCGAATCTCTTTCAGAATCTCCACCGATATTTTCTTCTGCTTATCGGACAGGAACTCATCCACCTTCATCAACCAGTCGTACAACTCGTTGATGTCCATATTCGCCAACTCATTGATATTCTTATCATGGATACGGAAATGCAAAGCTTCCTTATTCAAACGAGCCCCTTTACATTCGGGACAAACCGTTGTTTTGGCAAATTGTTCCGCCCATTTCTGTGCTGTTGCAGAAGCATCCTTTTCCTGTAACATCTGAATATACTTCACCACTCCTTCGTAAGTAACAAAGTAATCGGAGGAAGTACCGATCAACGAACTCTTGATTTTAATCCGTTCATCAGAACCGTACAAGACTTCATCAATCGCATCGTCCGGCAACTCCTTTATCGGAGTTTTCAGTGTTGCGTCGTACTTTTCGAGCAAAGCACCGATTTGCCAGAAAATCATCGCATTCTTATATTTTCCCAAAGGTGCTATCGCTCCTTCATAAATGGAAAGTTCACGATCGGGAATCACTTTGTCCACATCAATCTGATTGACTACTCCCAATCCCTTACACTTCGGACATGCTCCTTGCGGTGAATTGAATGAGAAGTTATGCGGAGCCGGTTCACGATAAGACAATCCGGTGACGGGACACATGAGCCGTTTACTATAATGACGGATGCTTTCAGACTGGGCATCCAGAATCATCATCAACCCGTCTCCCTGACGCATAGCGGTTGCCACACTCTGTTTCAAGCGCCGGTCATCTTTCTCCGCTACCACTAATTTATCAATAACCACTTCTACATCGTGATTCTTATAACGGTCGAGTTTCATGCCATGCGTTATTTCACGCACTTCACCATCCACCCGTACATACAGGTATCCTTTTTTACGTATTTGTTCGAAAAGTTCCCTGTAATGTCCCTTACGTGAACGAACTAGCGGAGCCAGCAGATATATTTTCTTTCCTTTATAATCTTTCAGAATCAAGTCCAGAATCTGCTCTTCGGTATATTTCACCATCTCCTCACCCGACAGATACGAATAAGCCACTCCCGCACGGGCATACAGCAAACGGAGATAATCATATATCTCCGTAGTCGTTCCTACAGTAGAACGAGGATTTTTATTCGTTGTTTTCTGCTCAATGGAGATAACCGGACTCAAACCAGTTATCTTATCGACATCCGGACGCTCCAGATTGCCCAAGAAGTTACGGGCATACGCTGAAAAAGTTTCGATATAGCGACGCTGTCCTTCGGCAAAAATCGTATCGAAGGCTAAAGAAGATTTTCCACTACCACTCAATCCGGTGATAACAGTCAAACTGTTACGGGGAATTTCGGCATCAATATCCTTTAAATTGTGCACGCGCGCACCGTACACATTAATATATTCTGTTTCCTGCATATTCATATCCTTCCATAAATGTTGCAAAATTAATGTTTCCGCCCGAAATATGCTCCTAAAAAAGCACAATATTATTTTCTTAACTCAAATCTTATGAAGATATAGGGCATTATTTGTACCTTTGTTCCTTGATTTCAAGAACCAATAGTTATAATTTGATGAAACCGATAAACCGTATATTCTTATTTTTGCTTTTTATAAGCGTTTCATATGCTATCAGTTATGCACAAGAAAACCAATCCTATTTCTTGCATACCATCGAAAAAGGACAAAGTTTATACTCCATCTCCAAGATGTATAATGTCACTACATCAGACATCATACGTCTGAATCCGGGCTGTGACGAAAAGATCTATGCCGGACAGACAATCAAAATTCCTACGGGAAAAGAGAGTCAGAAGGGAGAAACATTCCATACGATTCAAGCCGGAGAAACACTATACAAACTGACAACCATGTATAATGTATCCGCCAAAGATATTTGTGAAGCAAACCCCGGTTTGAGTGCCGAAAATTTCCGCATCGGACAGGTTATCCTGATTCCGCAGAAAAAAGAAGAGCAAACTGCCACTCCAACGCCTACTGAACAGACCACCATTCAAGGCCCTGTTGTTCCGAGATGCAAGGATATGCATAAGGTAAAGCGCAAAGAGACTATTTTTAGCGTGAGCCGTGAATATGGAATCAGCGAACAGGAGTTAATTGCGGCTAACCCGGAACTGAAAAAAGGCATGAAAAAGGGACAATTCCTTTGCATCCCTTACCCGGCAGCAACGACCGTGCAACCTACACAGAAGGAAGATCCTTACGCTATTCCTCCCAGCAATAGCGAGCTTTTCCGCAAAAGTAAAGAGACTCCCCAAAAGCTGTCTACCATTAAGGCCGCTTTATTGTTGCCTTTCCAGGAAGACAGACGCATGGTGGAATATTACGAAGGTTTCCTGATGGCAGTAGACAGTCTGAAGCGTACAGGTATTTCTCTTGATCTATATGTATATGATTGCGGAAAAGACCTTTCTACATTAAATACGATTCTTGCCAAGAACGAGATGAAAAGTATGAATATCATCTTCGGTCCGATGCATCAGAATCAAATAAAGCCATTGTCCGACTTCGCAGAGAAGAACGACATACGCCTGGTGATTCCTTTCTCTCAAAAAGGAGAAGAGGTATTCAACAATCCGGCAGTTTATCAGATCAACACACCTCAATCTTACTTATATTCAGAGGTTTATGAACACTTCACCCGTCAATTCCCCAATGCAAACGTTATCTTCATAGAACCGGTGAGCGTTGACAAGGAGAAAGCGGAATTTATCAGCGGCTTGAAACAAGAGTTGAAAAGCAAAGGCATCTCTATGAAAACTGTCAGCGAAAGCGCAACGAAAGAAACGCTGAAAGCAGCGCTCCGCAGTGATAAAGAAAACATCTTTATTCCGACATCAGGCAACAACGTCTTACTGATTAAGATACTTCCTCAACTGACGCTGTTAGTCAGAGAGAATCCTGCAGAGAATATTCATCTGTTTGGCTATCCGGAATGGCAGACCTATACCAGAGATCATCTGGAAAATTTCTTTGAGTTGGATGTATATTTCTATTCTTCATTCTATACAAATACGTTGTTCCCGGCAGCTGTGCAGTTTACCAACGCTTACCATAAATGGTATAGCAAAGACTTGGCAAGCAAATACCCTAATTACGCAATGCTGGGTTTTGACACCGGTTTCTTCTTTCTGAAAGGATTATCACTTTACGGCTCGGAACTGGAAAACAATCTGCCTAAAATGAACCTGACTCCTATCCAGACGGGATTCAAATTCCAACGTGTGAATAACTGGGGAGGATTTATTAATAAAAAGGTGTTCTTCATACGTTTCACTAAGAATTTTGAATTAGTAAAACTTGACTTCGAATAATACGAAAATGATAAAGATAAAACCATTTTTGATCGCAACACTCCTACTTACAGGATTTACCCTTCCTGCCGCTGCCCAAATCGGGGAAGCACGAAGCAATTTATCGGTAGGTATCAATGGAGGTGTCAATTTAAACAGTGTTTCTTTTACCCCCACCATCAAACAAAATAGCTTGATGGGAATTACCGGAGGTTTGACCGCACGCTATATATCCGAGAAGTATTTTGCCATGATTTGTGGTGCACAAGTCGAGTTGAATGTTTCGCAACGAGGTTGGGACCAATTATTTGAAACAATATCACTGGACGCCAACGGATATGAAGTCACTTCGAAGGACCCTACTAAAACTTACACCCGCAAAATGACTTATATAGATATTCCTTTCCTCGCTCACCTCGCTTTCGGACGAGACAGAGGATTGCAATTCTTTGTCCATGCAGGTCCTCAAATCAGCTTTCTAATCAGTGAATCGGAAACAATAAAAGGTATTGACATGAATAGCTTATCTGATACACAGAAAGCCCTATACGGAGTTAAGATTCAAAATAAATTTGACTATGGTATTGCCGGTGGCGGTGGTGTAGAACTGAGAACAAAGAAAGCCGGTAGCTTCATCGTTGAAGGCCGCTATTACTTTGCCCTGTCTGATTTTTACAGCACTACTAAGAAAGATTATTTCGCCCGTGCAGCACATGGTACAATTACCATAAAGCTCACATACTTATTTGACTTGAAGAAATAAAATCCTCCCCCTCTTCCCCTTCTGGGGGAACATCTACAAAGCATCGTTTTATAGCTACTAAAGCATCGCTTTACAGAGCAAAAAGCATCGCTTTAACCCTTGTAAAGCGATGCTTTTCATTTATCTTATAACGAATTGTCCGAAAGGGAGAAATGTCATCTCAACCTATCCGCAGCCTTTACCATCACCTCATCCCGTCCGATAGCACGGATAGCCAGTATATTCAGGATGATAGAAACAAGCGGCAAACACAATGCCCAGCCTATACGGAACATATTTTCATCATTCTTCAATGCAAAATAAAAAGCAAGGGCAGCAACGTAATAACCTACCAATAATAAGCTATTGAAAATTGTCATGCGAATCTGCAACATACGGTTCTTGTACAAAAAGATAGTAGCCACAGCTACGATGGTGCTAACCATCAGAATTCCGAATAAGCCCCATGTAGACTGAATAGCACCGTTTACTTCCAATCCTAATGCCTTAAAAGGATGTTCTCCCATTGCATCAATGAAGTAGCCCATCGGCAAACACATGGCTGTAATCAGCAATCCTGCAACAATCAATAAATAAACAGTTTGAATTCGTTGAATCATAAGTATTCTAAATAGTAGTTGAGTTAAACAATAATAGCCAAGCAATAAGGAGTAGGGATCATCATCCCACTTACTACTTGACTATCAAATTCTTCGTCAGAAAATAAATTACTGAAGTTTTTCTTTCTCCTTAGCCGGATTTCTATAATATATTTTCCCTTCGATGTATTCTTGCGTAGCAATCAAGTCCGGTTTCGGCAATTTCTCATAATAACGAGAAATTTCGATTTGCTCTCTATTTTCAAACACTTCTTCCAAATTGTCATTGTAAGAAGCAAACTCTGCCAGTTTCTTAGAAAGATCGTTTTTGATTTCTACACTGATCTGATTAGCACGCTTACCAATAATGGCAACTGTTTCATAAACATTACCTGTATCAGCACAGAGTTCCATCATGTCACGGGTTACTGTTGTAGCAGGAGCATTCGTTTTTTTGTAGTCCATAAATCTATTTAAATTTAGTCTTTAATTACTTTTTGTGATTCATTGAATATCTTCTCGGCTTCTTTCAAATATTTACTTTCAGGAAATTCATTCTTAAAAGCGTAATATTCATCAATCGTTTCGCGGTAACGATCCATCTTCTTGTCCTCAACGCTATAGATAGCCATTTCGTGTCTTGCACGCAGAACCAAAATGGAAAGTTCTTCACGATAATCAGTATAAGGATAATCCTTCAATGCATTTTGAGCTGTGATTACACAAGACTCATAGTTATTGCCCAAATAATTACCCAGATTATAATATAGCCTTGCTGAATAAAGCTCTTTCAAAACCAGTTTATCCTGTAAAGCAAAAATCATATCCTGTGCTTCCTGCTTCTTTGTGCTGTTCGGGAAATACTCCATGAACATCTGCAGCTGCTGGATAGCCTGATAAGTGCTTGACTGATCCAAACGTGGTTCCGGAGTATCCAGGAATAAAGCCTTACCTGCATGGAAACGTGCCAGTTCGGTAAAAGTACCACGAGGATATGTATTGAAATAGGTGATAAATGTCTGGGCAGCTGTCTGATAATCTTTCTGATTATAGTAGCTCATTCCCAACATATACAAAGATTCTTCCGCTTTATCAGTTCCTTTCAGAATGGTTATCAACTCATTCAACAACGTGGCTGAACGATTATACTGTCCCTTCGCAAAATAGTTTTTGGCGGCTTCGTACTTGTATTCGTAATCGGTGCTTTTCAGCAATTTATTATACTCTCCACATGATGTAAGAGTAGCCGCCGCAAGCAAAGTTATAATGATATTTTTCTTCATCCTATTTTAAAATAATGCGCAAAGTTACTTATTCGCTGGGAATTTAGCAATTAATCTGTGTTTTTTAATACATAAAAGGCGTTAAACATCGACAAAAGGAGAGAAAATGACGTCGAATTGCAAACGACAAACTATAAACAGCAGATTATAAACGACTCGCAATAGTGACGGTATGTGTTCGGGATAGTGACGGTATCGTTAGCATATACCGTCGCTATCTTCACTGGATAGCGTCACTATATTTATAGTAAAAACGGTAAGCAGTTGCGTTGTCCTTGAGTTGGATAACACAACTGTTTACCGTTCATTATTTATTGCTCACTGTTATATTTACAGTTTATACAAGTCACTTGCAGCCAATAGATCGACTTTCTTATCTTTCAGTACCTCGATACATTTATCCAGGTTGCTGGGGCGGATCACTACATTTGCAATATGGTTATTGGCAAACGAATACATATATTCAATAAATACGCCCTCTTCTGATAAATATCCCAGCACTTTTGCCAAAGCACCCGGCACATTGGGACAGCTTATACCTACTACATCAGTCACATTCACTGCAAAATGATTATCTTTTAAAGCTTTGTATGCTCTATCCGGATCAGATACAATTCCACGCAAAATACCAAAATCAGCATTTTCGGCAATGCACAAGGCAGAAAGATTGATATTTTCTTTCGCCAGCACTTCAGTCACTTCCGTCAAACGGCCTGACTTATTTTCCAAAAAAATAGAAAGTTGTTTTGCTACCATCATTGTTAAGTATTAAGTATTAAGTATTAAGTTTTAAGTATTGGCATCAAGTATCAAGTTTTAAGTTTTAAGTATTAGCTATGCAGACATATGCCAATGGCTGCGATAATACTTGATACTTAATACTTGTTTCCCAATACTTATTTACATTTTTCTGTTATCAATTACACGTTTCGCTTTACCTACGCTGCGTTCAATGCTGCGAGGCTCTACCAGTTTCACGTTGACTCCCAGTCCGAGTACGCTTTGCAAACGTCCTCCCAGTTTCTTCTTCAAAGCCAGCATTTTGTTGATCTCATCCGAATAGAATTCCGGACGTACTTCAACCTGGAGTTCCATTGTATCGGTATTGTTTTCACGACCCACTATCAACAAATAATGCGGTTCAAACTCTTCCATTTCAAGAATGACTGATTCAATCTGCGTCGGGAATACATTCACACCGCGGATAATCAACATATCATCACTACGTCCCAAAATACGATCCATACGTACCAATGTACGGCCACAGGAGCATTTATCATGATGCAAAGCCGTCAAATCACGCGTACGGTAACGAAGCAACGGCATACCCTCTTTGGTTAAATGAGTAAATACCAGTTCGCCCGTTTGACCGGATTCCACCGGTTGCAATGTATTCGGGTCGATGATTTCCGGGAAGTAATGGTCTTCATTCAAGTGAGTCCCGTGCTGACATTCGCACTCGTACCCGACACCCGGTCCGGCAATCTCACTCAATCCATAAATATCGTATGCTTTGATTCCCAACTTTTCTTCTATCTCATGACGCATATTTTCCGTCCAGGGTTCTGCACCGAAAGCACCGACTTTCAGTTTGAATTCTTCACGTGGTAAACCGGAATCTTTGATAGCATCTGCCAGATAAAGCGCATAGGAAGGAGTACAACAAAGCACTGTCGATCCGAAATCGTGCATCAAGGTTATCTGTTTTTCCGTGTTGCCACTGGACATCGGAATAACAGAAGCACCGATATTTTCGGCTCCTGCATGTGCTCCCAATCCTCCCGTAAACAGTCCGTATCCATAAGATACCTGAAAAATATCAGAACGTCCCGCTCCATAAGCGGTAAAAGCACGCGATATACATTCCGCCCATGAAGCCAAGTCCTTACGGGTATATCCGACAACCGTGGGTTTTCCAGTTGTTCCGGAAGAAGCATGAATACGTACAATCTGGCTCATCGGCACGGCACAAAGTCCGAACGGATAATTATCTCTTAAATCATGTTTCGTGGTAAACGGCAGTTTTACAATATCATCAATCGTATTGATGTCATCGGGAGTAATCCCCATTTCCTGCATCTTCTTTCGATAGAAAGGTGTATTGTGATAGACGTAATCTACAATTTTCTTGAGTCGTATGCTTTGAATCTTGCGAAGACTTTCGCGGTCCATACACTCAATGCTCTCATTCCAAATCATGTGTTTCCGGTATTACTAGTTGTATGAATCTGTTTTTTGATATTAATATGTTGCAAAGTAAAGGATTTATTTGGAAAAATGATTTGTTATCTCGATTATTTTACCGAATATTGCTCCACTTTTTAGGATTTAACTATGAATTATGAACTAACATCAGCTTACAAACCTACCGGAGATCAGCCGGAAGCTATAACACAACTTACTGAAGGGGTACTTCAGGGAGTTCCCGCACAGACTTTATTGGGAGTGACCGGGTCGGGAAAAACATTTACCATTGCCAATGTAATCGCCAATATCAATAAACCCACCTTGATTTTGAGCCATAACAAAACACTGGCTGCCCAGCTATATAGTGAGTTTAAAGGATTTTTCCCCAATAATGCGGTAGAATATTACGTTTCTTACTATGATTATTACCAGCCGGAAGCTTATCTGCCGAGCAGTGATACATATATAGAAAAGGACCTCGCCATCAATGACGAAATCGACAAGCTCCGACTCGCTACCACTTCCGCCCTACTCTCCGGGCGAAAAGACGTGGTAGTGGTTTCTTCGGTATCTTGTATCTACGGTATGGGAAATCCTTCGGACTTCTACAAAAATGTCATCGAAATAGAACGGGGACGGATGATGGACCGCAATGTGTTTCTACGTCGTTTGGTAGACAGCTTGTATGTCCGCAATGATATTGACTTGAACCGTGGAAATTTCCGGGTCAAGGGCGACACGGTGGATATTTATCTGGCTTATACCGACAACCTGCTCCGTATCACCTTCTGGGGAGATGAGATTGACGGTATCGAAGAGGTAGACCCCATCACAGGAGTCACTATCGCGCCATTTGACGCCTATAAGATTTATCCGGCCAACCTGTTCATGACTACCAAAGAGGCTACTCTCCGCGCTATTCATGAAATAGAGGATGATTTGACCAAGCAAGTAGCTTTCTTCGAATCTATCGGCAAGGAATACGAGGCCAAACGATTGTATGAGCGAGTAACTTACGATATGGAGATGATCCGGGAATTGGGACATTGTTCCGGAATTGAGAATTACTCCCGTTATTTCGACGGCCGTGCTGCCGGTACCCGCCCCTATTGTTTGCTCGATTTCTTTCCGGATGATTTCCTGATCGTTATCGACGAAAGCCACGTGAGCGTACCCCAAATCCGTGCAATGTATGGAGGAGACCGTGCGCGAAAAATCAATCTTGTGGAATATGGTTTCCGATTGCCTGCCGCTATGGACAACCGCCCGTTGAAATTTGAAGAGTTTCAGGAGATGGCAAAACAAGTAATCTACGTCAGTGCTACACCGGCGGATTATGAATTGATTCAATCGGAAGGAATCGTCGTGGAACAGGTGATTCGTCCTACCGGTCTGCTTGATCCTGTCATCGAAGTGCGTCCGAGTCTCAATCAGATTGACGATTTAATGGAAGAAATCCAGCTCCGTATTGAAAAGGAAGAACGCGTACTCGTCACTACACTAACCAAACGAATGGCAGAAGAACTGGCAGAATATCTTCT